>ENA-OZGG01000078-OZGG01000078.1-human-gut-metagenome-genome-assembly--contig:-NODE-78-length-44167-cov-8.214817_pt1 | contig 44167 bp, 43 predicted proteins | sample MGYA00244659_ERZ653664 | MGnify/ENA primary metagenome ERZ653664 (study PRJEB26926, sample SAMN06165233) | human gut metagenome | biome: ENVO:00009003; feature: ENVO:2100002; material: ENVO:00002003... | reverse complement strand
ATCCTGCTTTGCTGCTCCATGGATCCGGAGCCTCCAGCCAAGCCTCCCTGCTTTCTGTAACAATTTGTCAGTCATGCAACGTTTTATAATGAAATGTGTCATTGTCGCAGCCAGACTGAGGGATATTTTTAAAGGAAAGTACAGATTTTCTACTGCAGATACGGTGCGAAAGCAGCTTCTGTGGAAGGCACTCCGGTCAGAAGCCGGCTGCCGGAATTTATTTTGGCAATTGAGGTTTTCAAAAATTTTCAAAAATTTTTCATTTCATCTCTAAAGTTTCCTGCAAACCATCCGAAATAATAATCACAAAGCAAAGATGCAACATTTCATTATAAAATGTTGCATCTTTTCGTTTTATACTATATTCTCCCTTGCATTCACCTTTTATCATGGGAAAACCATCATGGAAAAATCTCTGACGAAAAAGGAAAAAAAGTACCAACTTGTACCATTTATAAATTGACAAGCCATTAGATGTATTATAAGATCATTAAGAACATATAAATTTTTTATAAAACATATGAAGGAGGATATTCTAATGGAAGGTTATGATGCAGCTTATGCAGCAGCCGCTTCTGGAGTTTCCGCAGTTTACGCCATCTTATCTCTGGCAATTTCTGTTCTTACTTTAGTTGCTATGTGGAAGCTTTTTGTAAAGGCTGGCAGGGCTGGCTGGAAGTGCCTGATTCCCTTTTACAACACATACTGTCTGTATGATATCGCATGGGGAAATGGATGGTTATTCCTGCTGATGTTTGTTCCCTGTGTGAACGTTGTTGTCGGAATCATGATGCTCTTCAAGTTAGCTAAGGCTTTCGGTCAGGGCACAGGATTTGGTTTCGGTTTATTATTCCTGAACACCATTTTCATTCTGATTCTCGGATTCGGCAGTGCAGAGTACGTTGGTCCCCAAGTTTCTGCCAAGAACTGACGCACTCAGGTAAGGAGAGCAGCTTGTCACACGGCAGGCTGCTTTTTTAATCCAAAAAACTGCCCTGATATGATTCCTTTTACCGGAAGACCCGGCAGATACTTACATATCAGGGCAGTATATTCATACTGTTTTCTTAAATTTCAGGCCTCCTACAGTGCCTTGATCCGGTTTACTGCTTCTACCGTATTCTCATAGCTTCCAAACGCAGTCAGTCTGAAGTAGGTCTCTCCGCTCGGTCCAAAGCCTGAACCGGGTGTCCCGACTACATTGGCATTCTCCAGCATATGATCAAAGAACTCCCAGCTTGTCATGCCGTTTGGTGCCTTCAGCCAGATATAAGGGGCATTTACACCACCGGACACGGTGTAGCCGGCTTCCTTAAGGCCATTCAGGATATAGGCTGCATTTTTCATATAATAAGCAACCTGCTCCTTCAGCTGGGCCTTTCCCTCCGGTGAGTATACTGCCTCGCCGGCACGCTGCACGATGTAGGGAGCACCGTTATACTTGGTTCCATGTCTTCTTGCCCAGAGAGAATGAAGGGATACATCTCCGCTCTTTAATTCCTTCGGGATCACAGTAAAGCCAAGCCTTACGCCGGTAAAGCCTGCATTCTTGGAAAAGGAACGAAGCTCAATGGCACAGGTTCTTGCACCTTCACATTCATAAATGGAATGCGGCACATCGGCCTCTGAAATATAGGCTTCATAGGCAGCATCATAAATGATAACTGCACCAGTCTTATTCGCATAATCAACCCACTCCTGAAGCTGGGCCTTCGTGATCGTGGAGCCTGTCGGATTATTGGGGAAGCAGAGATAAATGATATCCGGTGTTTCCTTCGGCAGCTCCGGTGCGAAATTATTGTCTGCTGTACAGGGCATGTAAATAACATCACTCCAGGTTTCCCTGACCGGATCATAGGTTCCGGTCCTGCCCGCCATGACATTGGTATCCACATACACAGGATAAACCGGATCACATACGGCAATCCTGTTATCAAGGCCAAAGATTTCCTGAATATTACCTGAATCGCACTTGGCACCATCTGACACGAAGATCTCATCCGCAGAGATCTGGCAACCTCTTGCCTTGTAATCATTGTCTGCGATCGCATCTCTCAGGAATTCATAGCCAAGGTCAGGTGCATAGCCTCTGAAGGTTTCTGCATGTCCCATCTCATCTACTGCCTTATGCAGTGCCTCGATGATTGCCGGTACAAGGGGCTGGGTCACATCACCAATGCTGAGCCTGATCACCTTTTTATCCGGATGTGCTTCCTGATAGGCTCTCTGCTTCTTTCCTACTGTTGAGAAAAGATAGCTGCCCGGAAGCTTCAGATAGTTTTCATTTACTTTAAACATGTATTCTGTCTCCTCCTGGATCTTTAGATTTCTATTTCACCTTCAAATACAGTCGTGGCAGGTCCTGTCATGTAAACACGGTTCTCTGCTTTATCCCACTGAATCTGTAAAGTACCACCTAATAGTTTAACAGTAACCGTGTCTTTCGTCAAACCATTTAAGCTGCAGGCAACCGCAGCTGCACAGGCTCCGGTTCCGCAGGCCAGCGTCTCCCCGGTTCCTCTTTCCCATACTCTCATCTCTATCGTTTCCTCATCCAGTATCTTTACAAATTCGGCATTGACCCTCTTTGGAAATCTCGGATGCTTCTCAAGCCCAGGTCCAACCTGCTCCAGCGGAAAATCCTGCACATCCTCCACGAAAACAACTGCATGGGGATTTCCCATGGATACGCAGGTCATCCGGTAGGCTTTCCCCTCTATCTCTATGGGATCTGCGATCACCTCTCCCTTTTCATCTTCAGCAAGCACAGGGATTTCACAGGCCTTCAGGATAGGTTCTCCCATATTGACCTTCACAGTCGACACCCTGCCATTCTCTACATGAAGATCGAGATACTTGATCCTTCCCGCACTGATCACACTGATCTGCGTCTGATCCGTCAGTCCCTTATCATATACATATTTAGCCACACATCGGATCCCGTTTCCGCACATTTCTGCACGGGTTCCGTCCATATTGTACATTTCCATTTCAAAATCCGCCTGATCAGAAGGGTTGATGAAGATCACGCCATCCCCACCAATACCAAAATGTCTGTCGCTCAGACGTCTTACGAGCTCCGGCTTCTGCTCTGCCGGGATCCTTTCCCTGGCACCATCGATATAAATATAGTCATTTCCACAGCCATGCATTTTCGTAAATTTAAGCATAGAGAAACCCTCCTGTTCCTGCATTGTAAATTTTATTATATACCATACCCAATATGAAGGAAAATAATGTTTTCTGCTAGAGGGTTTGCAAAAAATGCTATTCTTTAGCTGTAAGCTCTTCCGGACTGCCTGTGGCATTGAAATAATTCAGATCCACCTTGTCAAGGGCTGCATCTGCGATATTCACACAGCAGTTGCCCATTCTGTCAACGGCATGGAGGATATCATTTAAGGGGCCTGTCATCTCTGTGGCACATTTTCCCTTACTGACCCTGTCCATATGTCCCTTCCTCATCTCAATATCAAGATCAAGCACCTTTTCCTTTTTCTTTCGGATCTTCCTGGCACTCTCTTCGTCTCCCGTAGTCAGTACCTGCAATGCCGCTCCATACATGTCTTCTATTACCTTAAGGCTCTTTTCCAGATCCTTCATGGCTTCCTTGGAATATTTCGTCTTCCTCCGGTCTCTGTCCTCGATCGCCAGTGTCACATCCACGCATAGCTCTCCCATCCGTTCCACATCCCCGAGCAGATACATAACACCCGCTGTCTGTGCCGCCTGCTCTTCTGTCAGGACCCCCGCAGAAAACAGACCGGACAGATACTCTGTGATCTTACCACCTAAGCCCTTCAGCTTTTCACGCTGCTCTATCCCGGCTGCCGGCTGTCCTTCTTCCTTCCTTCTTACCATACCGGTTGTCAGATGAAGCTGTTCCCCCACAAGGAAAGCCAGATGGAGAATCTCCTTGGCTGCAAGCTGCAGTGCGGCTGCCGGCTGTGCCATCAGTCTGTCATCCAGATAAACCGGCTCCGCCGGATCTCCTTCTCCCTCCTTTTTGTCCGGTATCAGTCTCATGACAAGCTTCACCATAACGAACAAAAGCGGTGTCCAGATCAGAGTCATCACAATATTAAAGGTGGTATGTGCATTGGCGATCTGTCTGGAAATAACCTCTACCTCAGGTCCCTTTGGTGAGATCATCTGGATAAAGGCAGCAAAGGGTCGGATAAACCAGATAAACAGAAGGCATCCGCTGACATTGAAGATACAGTGCGCGGCCGCTGTCCTCTTGGCATTCCTTGGCTGTCCGATGCTGGCAAGCACTGCCGTGATCGTAGTCCCGATATTATCACCAAGCAGGATCGGGATCGCCCCTGTCAGACCGATCACACTGCTCACTCCGTCAGCTCCCGGCTGAATGGCAAAGTTCTGGAGAACGGCAATCGTCGCACTACTGCTCTGTACTACCAGGGTCATGACCGTACCGGTCAGCACACCAAGCACCGGTATATCCGATACCTTGTCAAAAAGCTCTGTAAACACCGGGCTGTTTGCCAGCGGCTGCATCACACTTCCCATAGTATCTATGCCAAGGAAAAGCAGTCCAAAGGCAAAAATGGTAAGGCCGATATTTTTTATTCTCTCGGATCTGGAAAGAAAGGAAATCAGAAATCCCACAAAGATGATCAGGAAAATATAATCACTGATCTTAAATGCTATGATCTGTGCTGTCATCGTCGTTCCGATATTCGCACCAAAAATAATAGAGATCGCCTGTGGCAGCGTCATCAGGCCTGCGCTGACAAAGCCGATCGCCATGACTGTCGTAGCGCTGCTGCTCTGCAGTACTGCTGTTGTCAGTGCGCCTGCCAGTACACCAAGCACCGGATTTTTCGTAAGCAGTGCCAGAACGGCTTTCATTTTTTCTCCCGCCGCCTTCTGCAGGCATTCACTCATCATGTTCATGCCATAGATAAAAACAGCAAGACCTCCAAACAACCCAAACAAAATCTGTACCGTGTTACTCATCTCTCTCCTCCAAACTGGTTCCTGTCCCTCAGAATGTAAAATCCATGTATCATCCAGTTTAGTATATCAGAGCTTTTTTCCGTTTGAGTCAAGTGGAGGTCAATTCTATGTAAAGTCTATGTAAAATCAGCCTTCAAACATTGTTGCAACCATTTTCAGATCCTCTGCAATGGGCAGATGCTGGGGACAGATCCGCTCACACTGCCTGCAGGACACACAGTCACTGGCCTTCCCGAAGGTCTTTGTCAGGTTTCTGTAGTACCCTCTGTGGGAAATCCAGTCCTTGTCCCTTGTTTTCTGCATCTCTGCATTATAAAGCGAAAAATATTTCGGGATCGGAATATGCTTCGGACAGCCATCCGTACAGTAGGAGCACCCTGTACAGGGAATGGCAATATCCCTGTTAATGATGTCCACTGCCCTTCTGATGACCTGCTGTTCTTCATCGTCCAGAGGCTTAAAGTCCTCCATGTAGCTGATATTGTCGAGCAGCTGCTCCATGCTGCTCATACCGCTGAGCACCAGCATGACATTGTCAAGGCCTGCCGCGAAACGGATCGCCCAGGAGGGTATACTCATATCCGGATGTACCGTCTTCATTTCCTTTTCTACTTCTTCCGGTACCTTGGCAAGTGTCCCTCCCTTCACCGGCTCCATAACGATGACCGGCTTGCCATGCTTTCTGGCTACTTCATAGCATTTCCGGGACTGTACGCCTTCGCTGTCCCAGTCAATATAATTGATCTGAAGCTGTACGAATTCCATTTCCGGGTGCTCTGTCAGCACTTTATCAAGAAACTCTGCATTGTCATGGAAGGAAAATCCCATATGGCGGATCAGACCCTGCTTCTTTTTCTCTGCAATCCAGGTAAAGCAGTCCAGCTCCTTATAGATCTCATAATGATGGGCTCCCACATCATGGATCAGATAGTAGTCAAAGTAATCTGCACCTGTCTTACGGAGCTGCTCCTGAAAGATCCTGTCCCGATCCTCCTTTGTCTTAAGATATCCTGCATGCAGCTTGGTTGCCAGTGTATAAGTGCTTCTGTCATGACGCTTTACCAGTGCTTCCCTGACAGCCTCTTCACTTTTGAAGGCACAGTACATCCACGCTGTATCAAAATAGGTAAAGCCTCTTTCTATAAAGGTGTCTACCATCTGCTTCATCTGCTCAAGGTCAATGCTTGCGGCATCACCCGGATTTAAAAGCGGCAGTCTCATCAGACCAAAGCCAAGCTTTTTACTTCCACTGTAAATACTACTGAAATCTCCCATTATCTTTTCTCCTGTTTTTCTGCTTTCTTCTGTTCTTATATATTTTTGTCCTTAGACCCATATATCATGCTTATACCTGCATCATACTCAGCACCATCTGGGCAGTTTCTACCATATTCGTGCCACTGTCCATGCTGCATTTCTGAATGTATCTGTGAGCCTCCTCCTCTGACAGGTGATTCCGATCCATCAGAAGCTCCTTTGCCTGTCTGATCAGCGCTGTCTCCTCCGGGTTCCGTTCCTTCGGCTTCAGCCGCTGTCTGCGTTTCCGCCGTTCTGTTGCCTGGATCATCATATCAACTGTGCTGATCAGGTCATTTCCCTTCAGCGGCATTATCACCGAGACAATCCCTTCTTCTACAATACCGCTTCCCAGGATATTCTGGGAAGCCATGAGCAGCATTTCAAACCCAAAGGGCAGATCCTCATGCAGCTGTGAATAAATCATATCTGCCAGTTTATAACCACATATGACGATTCCGTAATTCAGCCCATCCGCAAGTGCAAGTGCCTGTGCTCCAGTTGTGCATACGCCAGCTACCGGTATGCCGCTTCTGACTAACAGGTTCCGTATTCCCTGTGCAACCTCTGCCTTGGGAAGGGCGATGATCACGCTGGTCATAAGCACACCTCCTCTCGATCACAGCTTTCCTAGTACTGGTTTAAATACTGGCTGATCTCCCATTCTGTGACCTGTGCGGTATACTTTTCCCATTCCTCCTTTTTCGCCCTGATGTACTTATCTGCCATATGGACTCCAAGGACCTCCCTGATCAGTTCATCCTTCTCCAGCTCACTGACAGCCTCTCTTAAGGAAGCCGGCACTGCTTCAATGCCACGGCTCTTTCTTTCTTCCTCTGTCAGATCAAAGATATTGCAGTCCACGCTTTCCGGCGGATCAATATGGTTCACGATACCATCAAGTCCGGCGCGCAGGCAGACTGCCAGCGCAAGATAGGGATTGGCTGACGGATCCGGGCAGCGCAGCTCGATCCTTGTATGCTCCCCTCTTGAAGAAGGGATCCTGATCAGCGGACTTCTGTTTGTTGCGCTCCACGCAATATAAACAGGCGCTTCATAGCCTGGCACCAGTCTCTTGTAGGAATTGACAAGGGGATTGGTGATCGCTGTCATTCCTTTCATATGCTTCATGATACCGCCGATAAACCAGTAGGCCTCCCTGCTGAGTCCGTTTTTATCAGAGGGATCTGAGAAAATGTTCTTTCCGTCCTTTGCAAGAGACATATTGATATGCATACCCGAGCCATTCACACCGAATTTAGGCTTTGGCATAAAGGTAGCATGAAGACCATGACGCTTTGCGATCGTTTTGACAGCCAGCTTGAAGGTCATGATATTATCCGCAGTCGCCAGTGCTTCATCATACTGGAAATCAATCTCATGCTGCGCCGGTGCTATCTCATGATGGGAGGATTCTACGATAAATCCCATATCCTCCAGTGTCAGGACCATATCTCTTCTTGCATTCTCGCCAAGATCCAGAGGTCCTAAGTCAAAATAGCCTGCCTTTTCATGGGTAATGGTCGTTGGCAGTCCGTTTTCATCTGTATGAAAAAGGAAAAACTCACATTCCGGTCCGACCTCAAAGGTATACCCAAGCTCTGCTGCCTCCCTGACAGCCCTTTTCAGCACATATCTGGGATCCCCCTCAAAGGGCTCCCCTCCCGGTCTCTTCACATCGCAGATCAGTCTTGCTACCTTGCCCTGCTGTGGTCTCCATGGGAAAATAGCAAGCGTGTCCAGATCCGGATACAGGATCATGTCAGCCTCCTCGATCCTGGCAAAGCCTTCAATGGAAGAACCGTCGAACATGCAGCGGTTATCCAGAGCCTTTCCGAGCTGGCTGACTGTGATCGCCACATTCTTCATCTGTCCGAACATATCCGTAAACTGCAGCCTGATAAATTCCACATCCTCATCCTGTACCAGCTCCATAATATCTTCCTTTGTATAATGCTTATGCATGGTTCATTCCTCCCACCGTTCCTGATTCTCAATAAGTAAAAATATTCTAAAAAAATAATACCAACCGCACTTTTTATTTGTCAATAGGGGATGTTTCTGTAATAAAACCTTTCCCGCACTAATACTATAGTAAAAAGAGAAAAACCGGTGAAAATCCATGAGCTCCAAGACAAAGATCGTTGTACTGCATCTGAAAGAATTAATATATACAGGTATTTTTGTTGTCCTTGGCATCCTGTTCCTGATCCTGATGATCGTCATGTTCCTGCCAAAGACTGCAGCAAAGGAAACATCCGCTTCAGCAAATACCGCTGCCTATGTTCCCGGTGTCTATACTACCTCACTGATCATCAATGATAATGTTGTGGATGTAGAGGTCACGGTTGATGAGAACAATATCAATGATATCCAGATCGTCAATCTGGACGAAGCCGTTACGACCATGTTCCCCCTGATCGAGCCTGTCTTTGATGATCTGGCAGAGAAAATACTGAAAACCCAGTCTCTGGAAAATATTACCTATGCCGATGATAATAAATATACCTCCACCGTGCTTTTAAACGCGATTAAAGCTTCCCTGCAGAAAGCCTCTCCTTCACCGTCTGCCTCTGAGGATCCTGCCGGCTCCGGCAGCAGGTGACAGGGTATCTGTACAGATCAGAGAGAGCGGCCATATTCCCTTTACAGCCGCTCCCTGTCCTGACCTGCTATTTTCATTCTCTTTCCAGCACCTTCTTGAAAAGCTGCACTCTGTTATTTACCTGCAGCTTTCTGTAAATATTGAGAGAATGCTTTTTAAATGTGTTGATGCTGATCGACAGCTCCTCACAGATCTCTTCCTTATCCTTCCCTTCCATGATACACTGGAGAACCATTTCCTCCCTGCCAGTCAGGCCAAATTCCCTTGTAGCTTCCACGATCGTATATTTATGAGGTTCATAAAGACGCAGCTGTCTGTCCCTGTATAAACGGTATGACAGATGATCCTTCAGCATATCCAGCAGGAAAATATCATCATAGTCAAAATTGTCCTTCCCTATGGAACGGTATAGTGTCATGATACCAAGAAACTGTTTTTCGCTGGCAAGCACCATCAGCAGGGAATAATTCCAGTTTCCCGGCCGGTATACCTTTTTGTAATACAGGCTTTCCTGCCTTTTCTCCTCCGCGACCAGATCTGTTTCCCGGATCACAAGGCTCTTTCCCCCTTCCATAAGCTTCTTAAAGGGCGCCATATCAACAAATTCCGAAGCTGTACCTTCGCAGTTATACAGGGCAGGATCCCCCAGTACCTCTTTTCCCTCTCCTGCCAGATAAAAGTCTGCTGCGTCAAAATCTACAAGCATTTTCATCTGTTCGAGAAGATCTATGCGCATCGTCTTTTCATCCTCAGTCGTATAGATCCGGTAGATCATTCTGTTCAGAACCAGGAAATCACTGTTTTCAGGATTTTTCATACCCTTTCCCCCTGTCTTTCAAATAAAGAAAAGAAGCAGTCTCCACATAAGGATACTGCTTCTTTGCAATCACTGATATCATAATATATCATTTTCTTTTATTTTGCAAGTCTGCTGAAGCTTCTCCACCTCGGCAAGCCAGCAGGCTGCACTGGCATCAGAGGGCATCCGCAGATCTCCTCTTGGTGAAAGTGCCACGCTTCCGACCTTTGGACCGTCCGGCAGGCAGGAGCGTTTGAACTGCTGTGCAAAAAATCTCCGGTAAAAGGTCTTTAACCACTTCAGGATCACTTCGTCCTCATAGACATCTGTAAAGGTCTTCCTGGCAATCCGGTAGATCTTTTCCGGTTCAAAGCCGCACCTCAGCATATAATATAGGAAGAAATCATGAAGCTCATAGGGTCCTACCAGATCTTCGGTCTTCTGGGAAATCTTTCCCTCAACGGGAGGCAGGAGTTCCGGGCTGACCGGTGTATCCAGCACGTCCCGGAGAACTGCCGACAGGGTTTCATTTTCACAGGTATCTGCATAATAAGCCACCAGATGTCTCACCAGTGTCTTTGGCACACCGGCATTCACACCGTACATGGACATGTGATCTCCATTGTAGGTTGCCCATCCAAGCGCAAGCTCCGACATATCTCCAGTTCCGATCACAAGTGCATTCTCCCTGTTGGCAATATCCATCAGGATCTGGGTTCTCTCCCGTGCCTGTCCGTTTTCATAAGTAACATTATGGTTCTCCATATCCTGCCTGATATCCCTGAAATGGATCGTGACTGCTTCCCTGATATCGATCTCTTCCAGTGTGGCTCCAAGCGTTTTTGTCAGCTTACAGGCATTATCATAGGTTCTGTCTGTGGTGCCAAAGCACGGCATGGTCACTGCATAAATATTTCCCCTGGGAAGCCCCAGCATATCAAATGCCCTTACGGTCACAAGCAATGCCAGTGTGGAATCCAGGCCACCGGAAATACCAATGACTGCCTTCTGACAGCCGGTATGGGCAAAACGCTTTTTCAGTCCCATGGACTGGATCATAAGGATCTCATTGCAGCGTTCTTCCCTTTCCTTCCTGTCTGACGGAACAAAAGGCTGTCGTGCAAAGCTTCTTGTCAGTCTTGTTTCTTCTATTTTTAGCCAAAAGCCCACGGTCAGATAATCACTGCTTTTCTCCAAAGCAAAGGTATTCATCCGGCGGCGTTCCATGGAAAGCCTGTGGATATCAATATCTCCATAGATTATTTCATTCTGAAACCTTCTGCTTTCTGCCAGCACGGTTCCATTTTCTGTGATCAGGTCATGTCCCCCGAAGACAAGATCCTGTGTCGATTCTCCCTCCCCTGCACTGGCATAAATATAACCGGCAAGGAACCTTGCGCTCTCTGATCTCACAAGCAGTCTTCTGTAAGCCTCTTTTCCAATGGTTTCATTGGATGCCGAAAGATTGACTATCACAGTCGCACCAGCCAGTGCCGCCGATTGACCTGGCGAAGCAGGCACCCACATATCTTCACAGATTTCACATCCTATCGTAAACCCACCGATATTTTCCGCAGTCAGGAGAATATGTGTTCCAAACGGAACCTGCTTTTCAAACAGCTCTACAAAAACAGGCGTTTCATTCCCCCTTTGAAAATGTCTTGTTTCATAGAACTCTCCATAAGAGGGGATCCATGTTTTTGGGATCAGTGCCAGCACCTCACCGTCATGAAGAACCGCCGCCACATTATACAGCTTCCCATCCTTTTCCAGCGGCAGTCCCACAAAAGCAATGCAGTTCTTCCCTCTGGTAAATCCGGCAATTTTCTGCAGCTGTTCTTTGCATGCCACAAGCAGTGTTTCCTGCAGGAACAGGTCATGACAGGTATAACCGGAAATACAAAGCTCCGGAAAAACAAGGAGCACTGCTCCTTCCTTCTCAGCCTCCTCTATCTTCTGACAGATCACCTGACTGTTATAAACCGGGTCTGCTACCTTAAGATCCGGTGTAATGGCTGCCGCCTTGATAAATCCATGCTTCATATGACCACCCTTATCTTGCTGCCTTCAGCATTTCTTTGAGCTCTTCTACAGAAAAGTGATAGGAATTTCCACAGAACTGACAGTTTACCTCAATGGCTTCCCCATCATTTATCATTTCTTCGATATCCTTCTTACCAATACTGATGATCGCACGCTCCATACGTTCTCTGCTGCAGCTGCATTCATACCGGCACGGCACCTTCTCTGTGATCACTGGATCCAGTCCCGCAAGCAGCTGCTGCAGCATTTCTTCCGGTGTTTTTCCTTCATCCAGTACAGTTGTGACTGTAGAAAAAGCAGCCAGGTTTTTTTCCAGTGCTCCGATCACTTCTTCTCCGACAAAGGGCATCAGCTGGATGATAAAGCCACCCGCCTGCTTCACTGTATTATTCTTCTCCATCAGAACACCCAGTCCTACACTGGAAGGCACCTGTTCGGAGGCTGCGAAGTAATAGGTCAGGTCATCAGCGATCTCACCGGTCTGCAGGGCGGTCTGCCCCACATAAGGCTCCTTCAGTCCCATGTCCTTGATCACACGCAGTGTTCCCCTTCCTACTGCACCGCCTACGTCCAGCTTTCCCGCAGCATTCTTTGGCAGCATCACCTGTGGCTCGACTGCATATCCCTTGACTGTCCCGTTGCTTCCCGCAGTAACCGTCATGCCCCGTACCGGTCCATCTCCGCTGACCTGCAGAGTCAAAAGGTCATCTTCTCCCTTTAGCATCGTTCCCATCATCACCCCGCCTGTCAGCAGCCTTCCGAGGGCCGCCGTGATCACCGGACTGGTATCGTGGATCTGTCTTGCTTTTTCCACAAGCTCCTTCGTTGTTGCCGCAAAGGCTCTGATACCTGCATCAGCGGCCGTCGCCCTGATTATATAATCACTCATCTGTTTTCTCCTGTATTACATTCTTCCGCGGCTTTCCGCCCTTTTCCTGCCACCACATAGATCCGTTCGCTGTCTTCTGTAGGTTCCCTGTGGGTTTCCGCATCCATTACAAGGATCAGGGAAAGTCCGCTGTTTTCCACAAAGCTCTTCATTTCTTCCAGGGTATATCCCCTCTGGTAATGGGTCTCCTGAAATCTGCGGAAGGATTCCCTGTTTTTCTTCTCCCTTGCAAAGATCGTCAGGTCATACTCATTGATGTGCTCTTCCTCATGGTAGTAGTTTTCCCAGATGAAGCTGCAGTCATCCCGGTTTTCAGCGATCGTGGTATCCCCGATCACTGTTTCATATTTATAAAGCGTATTAAAATCAAAAATGAAGATCCCTCCCGGATACAGATAATTCTCAACCAGTGAAAACGTATCTGCCACATCCTCATCCTCAAGCAGATAGTTTATACTGTCGCAGACACTGACCACGGTTCCCACCGTACTGTACAGGTCAAGATCCCTCATATCCTGACAGAGATACAGGATTCTGCTTCCGGTTTTTTCCTTTTTGTCCATGGCAAGCTGCAGCATTTCTTCCGAGCTGTCTACACCGATCATGTCAAAGCCCTTCTGTGAAAGGAGCTCCGTCAGTGTGCCTGTGCCACAGCCAAGATCCAGCACCAGATTTTTCTCTTCCTCAAGGGCTTCCCTGAGGGAGGGATCTGCACCGGATCCCTGCTCTGTGCCGGTGCTTTCTGCTGTTCCTGCCGCGCAGCCTGCCTCTCCGGCTGACTGCACCGGTCTTGAAATCCCATATTTCCCGATCAGCCCTGCCAGAAAATCCGCCCACTCTTCATAGGGTGTATCATCCATAAAGGTATCATATACTTCTGCAAACCCCGTATAGGCTTCCATTTCTTCCATTTCTGTTCTCCAGTTTTATTCTCCAAGCTTCATGGCAACCACGAATCCGACAGCGAAGGTAACAAGACTGGTGATCACAGAAAGAACAGTGATCACACCAAGCTCCGAGGCCATCAGGATCGCAATGGGTGATGCCAGGATCAGTCCGATAATCGCATAGTATGCATAGACCGGAAACTTCTCAAAAATAATCTCAATCACCTTGGCAATGGCGAAAATACCGACAATAACGCCGATCCCCATCGGGATCAGGATGCCACAGCAGCGCAGGATTTCCTGCATATTGAAATGTACAAGTGCCTCTACGAATTCCTTAATAGTTGCCACAATGGGATTATAATAGCCCATGACCAGAAGCATCATGGAACCGCTGACCCCGGGGATCACCATAGTTGCAGATGCAATAACGCCAACGCCGAACAGCTTCAGTACATTTACAAGGCCAAGGCTTAGATCGGCCGCCTTGCCTTCTGTATCACCCAGCATGGCCATTCCGATCACGATGGCAAAGAAGATCAGGAACACGATCCCGTGTCCGATCCTGATCCTGCTGCCCTTTACCTTCCTGAACATAAGCGGCAGTCCGCCAACGATGAGTCCAATAAACAGTCCGTTCGTCTGCAGCGGGAAATGCTCAAATGCCGGAGTGATCACAAATGACAGTCCTGCCAGTGCCACGATCATACCAAGTATGATCGGCAGTACGAAGCGGATGCTTTCCTTGAATTCCCTGAACAGATGTGTCAGGCAGTGGATCAGCTTGTCATAAATACCCATGGAAACCGCAAGGGTTCCTCCACTGACACCTGGGATGATATTGGCAAGTCCCATTACCATTCCCTTTAAAAAATTCTTAAACATAGATTACTTCCTCCTTAGTTGTTCAGATAGCTTCTTAAAAACTCCAGGAAACGATCCATCTGCTCATCTGTACCGATGGTGATACGCAGACGGTTGCTGATCCTGTCCTTGTTCCAGTATCTGACATATATGTCATTTTCTTTCAGTGCCCGGAACAGCTCTCCCGCCGGTACATTTTCATGGCCGGCAAACAGAAAATTGCTCATGGAATCTGTAAAGAAAAAGCCTAGCTTCTTCATTTCCTTTTTCACACGCTCTCTGGTTGCTATGATCTTGCCTGTTGTTTCTTTAAAATACGCATCATCCTTTACTGCTGCCGTCCCCATTTCGATAGACGGCAGGTTCATCGTATAGGAATTGAAGGAAAATTTTGCATCCTTCAGATATCTGATCAGCTTCTCATTTCCCATGGCATAGCCGATTCTCATACCGGCCATGGCTCTTGACTTGGAAAAGGTCTGCACAACCAGAAGATTTTCATATTTATCGATCAGGGGGAGGACGCTTTCCCCTCCAAAATCAATATAGGCTTCGTCAATGATCACGACCACATCCTGATTGGCTCTTATGATCTCCTCGATCATGGAAACCTCCTCAAGGACACCTGTCGGCGCGTTGGGATTTGGGAAAATGATACCACCATTTGGTACCAGATAATCCTCCTTCCTGATATGGAAGTCCTCTGTCAGAGGGCATGTCTTATAGGGGATCCTGTACAGATCTGCCCAGACATCATAAAAGGAATAGGTGATATCAGGGAACAGCACCGGAAGACTGCCGTTAAAAAAGGTAAGGAAAGCCATGGAAAGTACATCGTCACTTCCCACACCCACAAACACCTGCGAGGGCTTTACCTGATAATACTCTGCAAGGGCATCTACCAGCTTTTCTGCATTCATATCCGGATATAACCGGAGTTTTTCATAGTCGATCTTTCCTTCTGCCTCTTTTACCAGAGGAGACGGGGGATATGGACATTCATTGGTATTGAGTTTGATGACACCGGGATTCTTTGGCTGTTCCCCTGCCACATAAGGTTCTACCTTTCTGATATTCTGTTCAAAGCCCATGTTATTCTTCCTCCTGCGCTTCTTTTCTATATTGATCTGCAAGCTCCTGATTTCCAAGCTTTTCATAGCATTCTGCCAGCTTTTCCAGTGGGAATTGCTTCTGCATACGGATATCCAGAATCGCCCCCGTCTCATGGCAGGCATTATAATACCAGATAACAGCCTCTGTCAGAAGTCCCGCCTGTTCATAGTAATTTCCCAGTTCACAGCATACCTCACTGACACCCTCGCTGGCAATATCCTTCATGGCATACCGGTACATTTTCAGGTAATCTCCCCGGAGCCTTGCCGCCCTTACGATCACACAGACTGCTTCCTTTAAATGATAAAGCTCCAGCTCCCCGCTGTCTGCTCTTTCTGTAAAATAATCCTCAGAAAGCAGAAGATCCTCTTCTGTTCCCGACAGATACAGCTCCCTGGCATACATGGAAAGAAGCCTGTCACTGATCGTCCCCTTCTCTGTCAGTCTCCGGAAAGCGGCAAGATCTCTCTCTGCATGGCTTTCGTGGGGCTTATGGGTGATCTCAATATCGCTGTCATAGATCACCGGCATGGTACGCACAATCTCATGGATCGGATCCTCATACTGAAATGTCCGAAGCCTTTTAAAAAGCTTGGGACGCAGTTCCCTGTCAAAGTTGTAAACTGTTCCAAAGGCAAGCTGATTGCCGTAATACATCTGCACGATCTCAATCTCAGGAAGCAGATTTTCCTTCAGCAGACGGAATTTCTCATGGTTTTCCTCATCCAGAACCTCATCAGCATCTGCGCTATAGATATAATCACAGCCTGCCATGGAAAAAGCGAAGTTTCTGGCCGCCGAAAAATCATCGATCCAGGCAAAGTCGTAGATCCTGTCCGTATACCTGGCTGCGATCTCCTTTGTCCGGTCTGCAGAGCCGGTATCTACAATAATGATCTCATCCATCAGATCCCGGACAGTATCAAGGCACCTTGCCAGATGCTTCTCTTCATTTTTTACAATCATACAAAGGCTGATCGTTGGCATATTGTTTTCCTTTTGTTGGTTGACAGTTCACCCTCTTTTTTCTATGATAGGAAAGAGGATAATCAATTTAGTATAGCATAAAATTCCGCAAGAGAACAGGAGTTATTCATGAAGGTCAGCAGAAATGTAAGATTACTTATTCATATACTGGAAAGCTTCCTTACCACATGGGCGCTGATGAAGGCTGCCAGGCTGGAGCCCGGCAATATTCTGACCGGTGTTTTCTTTTTACTTTCTTTCTTCCTATACAGGCGGATCCACCACCGGATCAAGGATATGCCCTTCATGAGCTCTCTGCCTGCCGCACAGAATGCACTGATCCTTTCCCTGCTGTTTTCTCTGATGTATATGCTGGTGGATGGGCACCACTATATCGAGCAGCTTACAAGCCGGCTCTACCAGGGTATCATCCTGCTTTCTGTATTTGCCGGCTTTACCATTCTTTTTTACGAGCTGCTGCTGTTCCTCTATTCGTATTCCTGCAACCGGGAAATGCTGCGTTATTATCTGTTTGAAAACGACCATACCGGCAGACTCTTTTCCTGCCGTTTTCCACGCTTAACCAGGACAGTCAATTTTCTTCAGGAGCTGTACCGCAGAAAAACCGGTTTTTGCAGCTTCTTCCTTTGTCTGCTCTGCTGGCTTCCTTATTTTCTTTATCAGTATCCAGGTATCATGACACCAGACAGCATCAATCAGTATGAGCAGATCCTGGGACTTGTCCCTTACAGCAATCACCATCCGCTTGCGCACACCCTGACCATAAAATTTTTCTACCGGATTGGCCTTCTCTTTACAAATAACAAAGTGATCGCTATCTCCTTTTATACTTTTGCGCAGATGTGCTTCCTCGCTTTTGCGGCAGCCTATCTGATCCGCACACTGAAGCAGTTTAGGGTACGTTCCCTGATCCTGTTTCTCATCACACTCTTTTATGCACTAGTTCCCTATCATGCTGTCTTTTCCGTAACAATCTGGAAGGATATCCCCTTTGCGGGAGCTGTGCTTATCTTCAGCTGCTGCCTGCTCCGCATCTCCAGACAGATCACAATAAGGGAGCTTGTCACATTCACGCTTTCCGGGCTGATGCTCTGCCTGTTCCGTTCCAACGGCTGGTATGGCTTTTTATTCGCCCTTCCCTTCCTTCTGATCTATTACAGGAAAAAGGCACTGAAGCTCTATCCCTGTCTGGCAGTTATCGTATTGACCTCAGCAGTCATCAAATATCCCGTTATGAATGCTGCCCATGTGATCCAGCCGGATTTCATTGAATCCTGCTCCATACCTGCCCAGCAGATTGCTGCCGTAATCTGCAATGACAGAGAGATCGCTCCAGAGGATCTTGACCTGATCGAGCATGTAGTAGACCTGACTTATATCAAGGAGCTTTACAATCCTACCTATGCTGACAATATCAAAGAGCTGGTACGTGCCGGAGACCAGAGCTATCTGACGAGCCATAAGTCAGAATTCCTGAACCTGTACCTGCGTTTTTTCGCTGCTTATCCCGGTGATTATATTCAGGCTTATGTCAATCAGACCTATGGCTACTGGTATCCCGATTCCTTCTATCTGGTAGCAGAAGCAGAAGGTGTCAGTGCCACCCAGTTTGGTGTCTCCCATACACCGCTGATCGGCGGTCCCTTTGTCGTAAAAGGAAAGGAGATTGCTATCAAAATGGGCAGCATGGTTCCCATCTACAGTCTCCTCTGGAGTATGGGTGTCATCTTCTGGTCTATGCTCTTTTCTATCAGCAATTCCTTTGTAAGAAAAGAAAAAGCAAAGCTTGTCTATTACCTGCCAAGCTTTGCCCTCTATCTCACGGTCATGATCGCCACTCCCGTGGCCACCGAATTCCGCTATGTTTATTTCATGGTATTTTCACTGCCATTCTATCTGATGACTGCTGTACTGGAAATGTCAGAGCATTAAGGAAATCCTTCTGCAGTGCTGTTTACAGTACCTTGGACAGGAACTCCTTCAGGCGGTCACACTGGGGATTCGCGAAGAATTCTGCCGGTGTGTTCTCCTCCATGATCCTGCCTTCATCCATAAACAGTACCTTCGTACCTACTTCTCTGGCAAATCCCATCTCATGGGTAACAACTACCATGGTCATACCCGTTTCTGCCAGCTCCTTCATAACAGCCAGAACCTCTCCTACCATCTCGGGATCCAGTGCTGATGTAGGTTCATCGAACAGCATCACTCTTGGATTCATGGCAAGGGACCGCACGATAGCAATCCTCTGCTTCTGTCCACCGGAAAGCTGGCTCGGATAAGCGTCTGCCTTTTCCTTAAGTCCTACTCTGTCAAGCAGCGTAAGCGCCTTCTCCGAAGCCTCTTCCTTACTCATCAGCTTCAGCTTCACTGGCGCCAGTGTGATATTATCCATAATGGTATGGTTATTGAACAGATTGAAGTTCTGGAATACCATTCCCATATGCTGTCTGATCCTGTCAATATTTACCTTTTCATCGGTAATGAGCTGTCCGTCAAACCAGATCTCACCGCTTGTCGGTGTTTCAAGAAGGTTCAGGCAGCGGAGAAAGGTACTCTTACCGGAACCGGAGGGTCCTACGATAACAATCTTTTCTCCCTGGTGGACATGATAGCTCACCCCTTTTAATACATGGTTATTTTCAAATGTTTTATGCAGATCCTTAACGATTATCACTCTTACGCAGCCTCCTCTCCAGCTTATCCAACAGAATAGTCAGTATCTTAATGACAGTAAAGTAGATCACTGCTGCACCGATCAGCGGCATAAATGCTTCATAGGTTCTTGATGTGATCTGGTTGGCTGCCCTTGTCAGGTCAGTCAGGCTCACATAACCTACGATCGCTGTTTCCTTCAGCAGGACAATAAATTCATTACCGATCGGGGGAAGCACATTTTTGATTGCCTGGGGGATTACAATGTAGATCATGGTCTGTGCCTTGGAAAGCCCGAGGCTTCTTCCTGCCTCTGTCTGTCCCTTGTCCACGGCAAGGATTCCTGCACGGACAATTTCTGAAACATAGGCTCCACTGTTGATTCCAAAGGAAAGGCTGGCCACCAGTACACCGTTCTGTGAATTCTTCATGACGATGAACCACATGATCAGAAGCTGTAATACTGACGGGGTTCCCCTGATAACATCCACATAGATACCGGCGATCCTCGCCCAGATCGTCTTTTTGCCGTTCCGCTTCTGTGACAGACGCATCAAGGCTACCACTGTACCGATCACCATACCCAGAATTGCTGCAAACAGAGCAATTTCCAGTGTAACACCGAGTCCCTTAAAATAGAGTTTCCATCTGTCGCCCTCCACGAACGCAAGGACAAATTTCTTTCCCACTGAATCAAACCATTCCTGCATATGTTCTCCCTCAATCATACCTTTCTGACTGAAAGAGGATAGCATAGAATGCTATCCTCTTTGATCATCCTTATTTCCTATATTGTATCTTATTTTTTATTCAGCTTCAATATAAGTTTTTACAAGTTCATCAAAGGTACCATCAGCTTTCAGCTCATCAACGGCTCCATTGACAGCATCAGCAAGTGCGGTGTCTCCCTTGGGCAGTGCGATCGCATATTCCTCTGTCTCAAATCCAAACTGTGCACCTTCGATTGCCTTTACCTTGCCTTCGAACTTGGTCTCAAATACAAGTGCAGGATTCTTGTCAATGATAACAACGTCAACCTTGCCGTTTACCAGATCGTTAACAGCATCTACAGCCTTGTTGTACTGTGCCACGTTGCTTGTATATTCCTCTGCGATAAAATCACCTGTTGTACCCAGCTGGACACCGATTGTCTTATCCTTCAGGTCATCTGCTGTTGCGATATCAGAATCTGCAGAAACGATCACATACTGAACTGCTTCATAATAAGGATTGGAGAAGTCTACGCTTTCCTTTCTCTCATCTGTTACTGTCATACCAGCTGCTGCGATATCGATCTTGCTGCCGATAGAAGATACCAGGGAAGCAAACTCCATATTCTCAATCTTAACCTCTACACCAAGCTTCTCACCGATTGCCTTGCAAAGAGCCATATCAAAGCCATCTGCCTCACCATTGTCATCTACATACTCGAAAGGCGGGAACTCTGCGTTGGTACCTACTGTCAGTACACCGTCTGCCAGTGCCTCACTCTCAGCTGCCTCTGCAACCTCAGCTTCATCTGCTGCTTCCTCAACAGGTGTTTCTGCTTCAGCTGTTTCATCTGCAGAAGCTTCTGTTGCTTCTGTTGCCTCTGTTGTCTCTGCCGCTTCATCTGTAGAAGCTGCTGTGCTTCCGCATGCAGTAAGCAGGCTCATTGTCATTGCCATTGTTACGACTGCTGCCAATACTTTTTTCATAATTTTCTCCTCCTGAAAATCTTGGGTGCATATTTATGCAGCCAAATTATCTATCCTCGGGAATTATTCCCTTTGAATCATAGGTAGTCTATCACTTTCTCCAGGCAAAATCAAGTTCTTTATGCGAAACATGTGTATTTTATACAGTAATGACTATTTCCTTCTGAATCTGCACAGACACTGCCCTTTCTTCTTTCCGGACAAGCAGTTCCTCCTCTTTCTTAAACAGTCCGAACAGATCCGGTCTGATACGATACCTGTTTGACACAGATCTTTCCACCGCAGATTCCGTGATCGTGAGCCGGTAACCATCCTCATCGAGCTTTACGGCATATCTGCCGAGATATTTCCATTTTCCCTGCCCCTGATCATTATAGACCCTTACACTCATACACAGAAAATAGATAAGTGCAGAAAGTCCCGTCAGCGTCAGTAATGCGCCAAAGGTGATACCAATCACCTTCACTGCCCCTGCTGACAGAATTTTTCCAATGATATTTCCACTGCCTTTATCCTCCCTGCCGGTGATCTCCCCGGTTTCTATCTCACGGTTTGCTGCAATTTCAGGAAGCACTACGGTTTCTGTCTCTGCCAGCATATCCGGTATTTCTGTTTCTCCGGTTTCCCTCGGCCACCAGCTTCCGGTACGGCTGTCATCCTCTGTTTCTGCCCCGCTGCTTCCCTTTCCATTGCTGCCATGTCCTTTACCACCGGCAGTTTCCGGGACCCTTGAAGGTGCAGGTGTTGCTGATGGAGAAGGCGATGCTGATGGAGATGCGGAAGGAGAAGTGCCTGCGTCCTGGTCATTTCCGTCACCTCCATCGCCTCCGCTTCCATTTCCGCCATGGCTTCCATCACCATCATTCCCGCTACCGCTGCCGCCATCACCATTTCCACCACCGGAAGCCGGAACATAAATGCTGCTGATACTGATCGCTGCAGACAGATCTCCCTTGCTTACATCCTCATTGGTAATATCCACCTGAAAGCTATAATCCCCGTTTTTATCTACCACTGCTTCCAGATCATTGGATATCAGATTACCGCTTTTATCCTTCCAGCAGAAGGGATTTTCAGAAAGTGTCAGCTGCCCGCCGGTCAGATCCTCGAAAGCTGCCTTAACCGACGCTTTCTTTCTGTCCTCCATTGGCACCTCTGTCAATATGATTTTTCCTACTCTTGTCTGTTCATCCATACCACAGGCAAGCTTGTAACCATCAATGGTATCTGTCGTCTTTTGGCAGTCGAATTCATAGGAATCGATCGTCAGCCCCGGTTTCTTCTGACAGTCAAAGACATAGCTCTCCGGAGTTTCCTCTGTCTTACCGCACCCAAGGGTATATCTTTCAATGCTCCCTCCCCTGTTGCAGACCGTCACTGTATGCGTATGGGAGGAATTGGTTCCATGTATGGTCCTTCCACAGGACATCTCATAGTATTTGTAATCATGTCCCTCATAGTCTCCGTCAGAGGTGTCCCACCATCTCACTGTACTGCAGCCATATTCACTGCTTGATACCGTTTTATAGCAGCCTCCGGAATGACTGTGGTATACGGGTACAAAGCAGCCGCCTCCTTCCTGTGGATTGCCGCTGTGCTCATGGCAGATCGGTGTCTGATAGCAGATTCCTCCCTCTGCTTCACTGCCCTGATGGGCATGGTATATGGGCTTTCCATAGCAGGGACCGCCATCTTCTTCATTTCCCTGATGGGCATGATAAACAGCCCCGTGATAACAGCCGCCTTCTGCTGTCTCGTTTCCGGCATGACAGTGGTACACATAATGAATGACCTGATTCTGCGGTGTCTCAGAGCCTTCCTCCTCTGCTTTCACATTCACCGGCACCAGGACTGCCAGCGTCAGGGCTGCTGCCACTGCAACAAACCTTTTTGACAGGGCATATACTTTTTTTCTTTTGTAGCGTACGATTCTCTTTTTCATTTTCTTTTCCTTTCGATACTCACATACATGAAATTTACAGCGTGTCTTCTTTTCTGTCCCGGAAGCATTTCCCGGTCTGTCCTATAAACAGCTTTCCGGCTGCAGACAACAAAAAGACCCGCCTATGCTTTCCATAGACAGGTCACTGTTTCCTTCTTCTGTTTTCTCTAATCGGTAAGTATAGTCAGCATATCACCAGGTACCGGCTCTGTCAAGTGCGATTTCAGTGTCAGTCTCTCCTGAGTCTTTCCACAGCAAAGGAGAACAGCAGAGGCAGACCAATCCCGGCAAAAAGATAGAGCCATTTGGCTGCCTCTGCGCCGCCTGGCAGATATACAAAGTTAATTTCCGAAAAATACATGGCAGTATCAAACTCCTGACATAACGGCGTCAGCCTGGATATCCAGTAGAATACTGTTTTCACCAGAAAAAACGCAAATATATGGTGCATCATAATAGAATAGGTATAGCGTCCGATCGTCACAAGCTTTCCTGCCAGAACAGGGATATCCTGCAGGATCCTTGCTGCCCGCAGCCAGAAAGCAATCCCTGTGATCACCGTCAGATAGGGAATGAAGGGACCATTGGCAAAGCTGGTCACCCAGACTGCACTGAATGCCAGTCCTCCTGAAAAAACAGAGATCAACAGCTGAATTCCCATAACAGCAGCAAAGTAAACCGCATGTGGCAGGGTATCCAGTCTTTCAAGCTTCTGCCTGTAGAGACAGCCAAGCTCATAGCCCGGCAGCATGAACAGCAGTCTCCCGGGTATCCTGTACCAGCCATATACATGACCGCCATCCGCAAGCCAGACCGTAAGGATACCGGCGAGAAGGCACAGGCTGAAAATCAGCCATTCATTGTTAAGACGGATGAGTGACAACACCTTTCTCATACAGACATTGATCACCTCGATCAGGAAGAGTACCGGCACAAACCATGCCGGGAACTGATACATAAACTGATGCCCCCCATCAAAGGGAGCCAGAACCAGTGAATAAAAAGACAGTTCCTGACCAATACTGAAGCCCGCATGATGCAGCACTGCCGCCAGCACACCATAGACCACATTGAATATATAATAAGGAAGAAGCAGTGATACCACTTTTCCGGCCAGGTAGCTTCCGATCCCTTTCTCTGCCTCCTTTTTATAAAAATAACCGGATACAAACAAAAAAATAAATACATGGAAGGAATAATAGGGAAACAGGCCTCCAACATCAAACACATTGAAGCCAAGATGTCCTGCCACGACCAGAATCATACCGATCGCCGATAAAATCCGGAATTCTTTATTTTCATAATGTCCTGTCATATGCTTCTCCTTTGATACATGCCTTTTATCATCAGTATATAAAATTTTATTGTCATAAGGAAGTAAAATCTTTATAATAGCCTTATGGAAAAGAATATGAACTACACTTACAATTTTACTGCCGGATTTTGTCATCTGATGATACTGCTTCTTCCGGTCATTTTTTTATGCACCGGGTGTGGAAAAAAGGAGGCCACCTATTTCAATCCGGATACCGATCCCTATATCCGGGAATCTGACAGGATTGATTTTGATATCTCCACCTTAAATGCAATTCCGGATAATCCAAATCCCACGTTAAGTGTCCCAACCTATATCACTAAGGTTAAAGATACCTACTTTATCGTGGACTGCTATCACAATCAGGTCATCTACAATGAAAATCTGACCGATCCACTCTATGAATGGCGTATCATGGCCTCCGGTCTTGGCATGCCGCACACCCTTGCCAGTGACGGCTTTGTCTATCTGATCGATGATACAGAGAATAACCGTGTACTTGTAATGGAAGAGGGTGTTAATGAAAACGGACAGTCTGTTTTTCTCCCAACACAGGAATTTACAGAAATCGGGGACAGACCTCATTATATTGTTTATGACGAAAAAACAAAAACCTTTTACGTCTGGAGCTCAGAAAGCGGTGAAATGTACCTGCTTCGCAGACCGGCCGATAATACCGGTCTTTATCTGACAGAGGTACGTTCCATTCCTTCGCTGAACGGTGTTTATGTAAGATCCTTCACCATAGAGGATAATACCATTTACTTTGTATCCGGTAATTCCTCCATTATCGAAGCAGAGCTTGATACCTTCAAGGTCAGGAAGGAATATCCCGTTCCGGACAGCATGTCCGGCATGGTACAGCTTACCTTTATCCGTGATTACTGCTACCTGACAATCTCGACAGATGCCACCGGCAATCAGGAATACGCGACCATGATCCGTGCCAGGAAGCTCTCAGACCTTGCAAAGGGAAGCTATGAGGATGTTTATGCTTCCTTTGTGGGTGGCGGCACTCCCTATTATATTTCCAGAATTGATGATACCTATTACCTGACAGAACACCGGCTTCCCGGCCACTCCATCTGGAGCTTTCAGGTAAATGACAAGAACGAGATCACAAATGTGACTACTATTTATTAAAGGATGCTTCTCTGCCATGAATAAAATCAAAAGCTTTTCTTTCAAACCTATGTCAGTCCTTACGGTGCAGCTTCTTCTGATCGTAGTTTTGTGCCTGTCCGGTGCTGTACTGCAGGGAAATGGTTTTCTTTCCATGCCCCATTACCATCAGGTTTTCTTCCTGACGATATTGTTTCTTATCTACTTTGCCATGCTTTATAGCTTCCGGCTGAAAGGGCTGCTTTCCCACGAAGACACGGCTGTAACCATGATGATCCTGCTTGGTGTGCTCCTTCGGCTTTCCTATGTTCTTCTGTCCGGTCTGTATGACAGGCAGCATGATGCCGGTGCCTTCACCGGTATGGGTACTGACTTTATCAATCCGGGGCACATCGGCTATGTGGAATATATTTACAAATTCCATAAGCTTCCCGATATCAATCCGTATACTCTGTTTGGTTATTACCATCCACCCCTGCATCATATTCTGTCCTGTCTCTGGCTGCAGCTGAATATTTTCATGGGGTATCCGAGGCTCTTGCCTTTGAAAATCTGCAGATCCTGACGCTGCTGTACTCCTGTCTGTGTATGGTCGTAACATGGAGAACCCTGAAGCTTCTGAAGGTAAGTGGAAAAGGCATGTATATCGCACTTGCCTTTCTCGTGTTCCATCCTGCTACGATCATCATGGCAGGCAGTGTCAACAACGATATGCTGACGATCCTGTTTATGAGCCTGACTCTGCTTTTTTCCTTACGCTTCATCCGGGATAAAAGCCTGAAAAATCTGGTATTTCTGGCTCTGATCATCGGCTTTGGCATGATCACGAAGCTGAACAGTGCCGTACTTGCCATCCCGCTTGCGATCATCTTCCTGATGCACTTCATCTCTGTGATACGCAAAAAGGACAAAAGGGAACTGCTGACATGGATCAGAAATTATGCAATCTTTGCCGTGATCGTAATGCCCATCGGCTTATCATGGATCATCCGGAATCTTGTCCGCTTCTCAGAAAAGCCCGGTGTACCAGTACCTGGAGAAACCTCTCCCATGTATACGGAGCCCTTTTCCCTCTGGGAACGGCTTGGGATCCCTTCCCTGTCACAGCTTCATCTGGACTTTCCGTTCCATCCGATCAGTGCAAAAGCCTGCTGCAATACCTGGGCGATCATGATGCATACCTCCCTGTTTGCTGAGGAATATCCTACGGATCTGTCCGATATTCTTCTGATCCTCTGCCAGGTGGTATTTGTGCTGGCGCTGATCATGGCTGTCCTGACGGCGGTGCTTCTTATTGCTGTGCTGTTAAATAAGCAGACCTGTCTGGAAGACCGGGTATTTCTGCTGACCGGCTATGTGATCATGCTGATCTCCTTTGCAGCCTTTGTTGTGATCTACCCTTATACCTGCAGCAGTGATTTCCGCTATGTAACAATATGCCTTATGTACATTTCCATTGCCCTTGGCCTTGGTAACAAGTACTATCTGCAGGGCAGCGGGTCTTCCAAAGACCAGTGCAGTCAAAAAGGAGCCACTAAAAAAGCTGCTCCTTTCCTGATGCATCTGATCAACGGCGGCATCCTCGCCATATTACTTCTGATTCAGATCATATATCTATTCTGGGAACGCTGGTAAGCTGGCGTTCCTTTTTTTCTTCCAGGATCCCTCTGGTCTGTTCCTTCTGTCTTTCCACATCTGCCTGCAGATCCCTGGATGATAAAAGCCGGCAGCCCTCTCCCCGGATAATGATCTGTTCAAGACCGTCAGAGGTTGCCACTGTGATCTGATATTTCTTACTGTTATCATGGGCAAAACGCTCTATATAGCGGTCTGCTGTTTCTGCCTCCTTCGTATATACCACATAAATATTGTGGTAAGCATAGGCTTCCTCCGGGTGTCCCTTTAACCGGTAGGCATCAAAGACCACGATCAGCCGGCAGCCCTTCATAGCCTGATAATCGCAGAGAATATCAAGAAGCCGGCCTCTCGCCCCATCCAGTGTCACTTTGGAAAGTGCACTCAGCTCTTCCCAGGCAAAGATCACATTGTAGCCATCCACCAGCAGATATTCCTCCTTCTTTGGCTGTCCCTGATAGACTCTCGTCGTAGCCTGCCTGGTTTCTGTACTGCGGCTCTGTCTCTGCCAGCCTTCCTTCTTTTTCTCTAGGCCTCTGCCGGCTCCTGTCGCCTGCTGCAGGATCGCATCGATCTCATCCGTTCCAAGGAAATATTCCCCGCCGGATGCGCTTCGGTTTTCTTCCCTCTTTCTGGCAGCTTCCTTGCGCTTCTCCAGTTCCTCCTGAAACGCACTCTCCTCTATTGCCTTTCTGTCACCAGCAAAGCAGCTCTCCACGTGCATATATTCCTTTACCTGATTCCATGGCACTACAAAGCCTGCTCCATGAGAGCAGAATACAGAACCGGCAGGATTCCTTAGGTCTGCCTCCGGATCATAATGCCGCTCCTCAATCACCTCATCTGCATTGTGGCAGGGCATATAGCCTTTCAGTCTGACGGTCAGACTGCCCTGTCCTCTGGTATAGGCATATACCTCCTTCTGGTAGTCACGCATCGTTTCTACCGGGGCACAGCCCGTCAGCACGCAGCGCCCCTCTGCCCTTTCTGTCAGCGTAAAGTCAGCAAAAAGCTTTTCCATATCCGTCATGGCCCGGCCCGTCATTTCCTCCGGAATTTCCAGCCGGAATTCATAGTAAGGCTCCAGGAGCACGCTCATGGCCTCCATCAGTCCCTGTCTGACCGCACGGTAGGTTGCCTTCCGGAAATCACCGCCCTCTGTATGCTTCTGATGTGCCCTGCCGGATACCAGTGTGATCTTCATGTCGGTGATCGCCGAGCCTGTCAGGACACCTCTGTGCTGCTTTTCCTCCAGATGGGTCAGGATCAGTCTCTGCCAGTTTCTGGCAAGGATATCCTCACTGCAGTCAGCCTCAAACTGCAGACCGCTTCCCGGCTCTCCCGGCTCAAGCAGAAGGTGTACCTCCGCATAATGCCGCAGAGGTTCAAAATGCCCTACTCCCTCTACCGTATCGGCAATGGTTTCCTTATACACAATTCTTCCTTTTCCAAAAGCAATCTCCAGTCCAAAGCGTTCCCTGATCAATACCTTCAGGATCTCCATCTGAACCTCGCCCATGACATGCACATGGATCTCCTTAAGCTCCTCTTCCCAGGTAAAGGACAGTGCCGGATCCTCTTCCTCCAGCTCCTTCAGCTTTGGCATCACCGCCATTGGATCTGTTCCTTCCGGAAGCAGCAGGCAATAACTCAATACCGGTGTCAGAAATGGGCTTTCCAGATTTTTCTCCATGCCAAGTCCCTGTCCCGCCATGGTTCCAAGCAGTCCTGTCACCGCGCAGACACTGCCTGCCGCAGCCTCATTCACTGCTTCAAACCGTTCTCCTGAATAAATCCGGATCTGGTTCACCTTTTCTGTTTTATCCTCTGCACAGGTAAGCTCCATTTTGGCTTTCAATGTACCACCTGTGATCTTCATATGGGTCAGACGGCTGCCCTGGCTGTCCCTTGTTACCTTAAACACCCTTGCTCCAAACGCTTCCGGATACGTCTTCTCCGGCGCATAGGCTTCGATAGCGGAAAGAAGTGCTTCTATTCCCTGCAAGCGCAATGCTGAACCAAACAGGCAGGGAAATACCTTCCGTTCTGCGATCTTTTCCCTGAGCTGCCCCTGACTGATCCTGCCATCTGTAAGAAAGCTGTTTAACAGCTCCTCATCACATATAGCCACTGCTTCCATGGCTTCCTGCATATCCGCTTCCAGTGCTGCTCCTTTGCTTTCGGTAGCGGCCGCTCCCACAAGGGGCGTGAAATCCACGCAGTTTCCGGATAGCTGGTTCTGTATCCCTGCAAGGATCTTTTCCTGATCCGCTCCCGGCTGATCCATTTTGTTGACAAACAAAAAAACCGGCACCTGATAGCTTTCCAACAGCTTCCATAAGGTTCTGGTATGGCTCTGCACCCCGTCTGCTGCACTGATCAGCAGTACTGCTGCATCCAGTACCTGAAGGGTACGCTCCATTTCTGTGGAAAAATCTACATGTCCCGGTGTATCCAGTAACGTGATCCGAAGATCCTCATACGAAAAAACCGCCTGTTTGGAAAAGATCGTGATCCCTCTTTCCCTTTCCAGCTCGTAATTGTCAAGAAAGGCATCCTTCTTGTCTACTCTTCCTGCCTTCCTGATGGCGCCTGCAGTGAAAAGCAGCGCTTCGGAAAGCGTTGTTTTTCCTGCATCTACATGCGCCAGTATTCCCAGTGTTAATTGTTTCATGTCCGTCCTTTATCAACTGTTCTTTTCTTCAAAGGCTCTTCTTCCAAGCTCAAGAGCTCCCATGATCCCCTGATCATCATGGAGACTTGCCGGTACGATATAATGGTCAATATCCTCAAGCTCTTTGGTCTTGATATAACCGTTCAGCATTTCCTTTACATATGACCTGATCCTCGTGAAAAGCTGCTCCTGATGCATTACGCCGCCGCCAAGGATGATAAGCTGGGGCGCCAGTATCAGAATATAATCGGTCAGAGCCTGTGCCAAATAATAGGCTTCCAGATCCCAGACCTCATCTCGGTCCTGCAGCTCGATTCCCTTCTTTCCCCATCTCTCCTCAATGGCAGGACCTGCTGCCAGTCCTTCCAGACAGGTCTTGTGATAAGGACACTTGCCTTCGTAGTGATCATCCTCTCTCCTGCGCATCAGAATATGCCCGGCTTCCGGATGCAGCATACCATGAAGGAGTTTTCCTTCTGCATAAACACCGGCACCTATACCAGTCCCAACTGTCAGATAAACAATGTTCTTCTTGCCCTTCGCCTGACCAAAGGTCACTTCACCAAGTGCAGAGCCGTTTACGTCCGTATCAAAGCCAACCGGACAGCAAAGGCATTCTTCAAAAGCCCCTACAATATTGTAATCCTTCCACGCCAGCTTGGGTGTGCTGGTGATATACCCGTAAGTCGGAGAATCCTTATCCGGATCGATCGGTCCAAAGCAGCCAATTCCCAGTGCTTCTATTTTTTTTGCCTTAAACCACTGAATCATTTCCGGCATGGTTGTCTCCGGTGTCTTGGTAGGGATCGAAATCTTCTCGAAGATCTCTCCCTTTTCATTGCCAATGGCGCATACCATTTTGGTTCCGCCAGCTTCCAGTGCTCCAATTCTCATAGCTTACCCTCCCGTTTGCCACAACACTTTTTTATTCTTTGCTGTTTTTCTTCAGCCTTTCAAGCTCTTCCTGCAATTCCTGCAGCTTATCCATAGCCTTCTGCAGATCACCGGAGGAAGCCTTTTCTTCCTCTTTCTTCTTTTCCAGTTCTTCCTCTTCCTGCTTTTTCTTCAGGTAACCGGTCACACACTCCGGCTGAGGTACCGGTTCATCTTCAAAATACTTGGGATCAATGTGAAGCTGATAATCCTCTTCCCGAAGGACATAAGGCTCACTCTTTGACTGCTTCTGCGCAGATGATTCCGGGGCTGTTTCCTCCTCTGTATCCTCTTCCCCGGCATCTTCACCGTCATCCTCTATTTCCTCTTCGTTGCTGTCATCCTCGTAGTCTTCTCCGTCCTCATCGTCATCTTCGTAGTCTTCGTCCTCGTAATCTTCCTCATCTTCATCCTCGTCATCCTCATCAACTGTCTGATGCATACTGCGGATCGTAAGGAAGATCATAATAATGATGACAATGATAATAAAAACAATGGCAACCAGCTTAAGTGCACTGAAGCCTCCCTCTTTCTCTGGTAGTTCCCCGGGTGCTGTGCCATCTCCATCCTGCGGATTGTTATCAGCAGGTGGCTCTGTCTGCTGTACCGTCATATATTTCCCGTAAATATAGCCTTCCTGTCCCTGATAGGTTACTCTGTACCACCCATCTGCTGTCTCTCCGGTAACAGGAATCGTTTCTCCGACTCTTACCGTACCGATCTTGTCATAGTCGGTACTTGGCCCCTTTCGTACATTAACATCACTGGTGATCTCACCCTGCGTAGAAAGCTCTGTGACCTGAAGCTCTCCCTCCGCATGGACTGTAACCGGGAAGAGCAGAAGCAGCACTGCCAGAACCATGGCGAATGCCGTTCCTATTTTTTGTCCCCTCATCTGCAAATCCGTCTTCTTCATCGCATTATCCTCCAACCGGATCCCCTACTTACCCTCTTTATTAACATACCAGAGAGGAAGACCAAGTGTTACCATTCCTCCGATCATATTTCCAATGGTTACCGGCAGAAGATTTCCGACCAGGAAAGAGCCAACGTTCAAAGCAGCAAGCTGATCCGCCGTATAGCCATACTGTTCCATGGCCAGCTGCACGTAAGCCGGATTCAGCTTGCAGAGAAGTCCTGCTGTGATGTAATACATATTGGCAACGCAGTGCTCAAAACCGCAGACAACAAACAGCATGATAACGAAAAAGGAAACAAACAGTTTTCCTACGATATCTTTGGAACAGATCGCCATCAGTACGGCTACACATACCAGGATATTACACAGAATACCGGATACCAGTGCTGTGCCAAAGGAAAGGCCTGTCTTGCCGACAGCCACCTTGATCGTATAAGCGCCAAGCAGATTAGAAGAATAACCAAGCTGCCCGCTGAAATAAACACCAAGTGCCAAAAGGGCTGCGCCCACAAAATTTCCAATATAAATAAAGACCAGCTCCTTGATCATCTGTGCCATGGTATTCTTCTTCTCCACAGTCGCCACGATCATCAGGCAGTCACCGGTAAACAGCTCTGCTCCTGTCAGAATGACCATCATCAGACCAACCGGGAATACCACACCTGCTACCAGCCTGGCAAGTCCTACATTGCCGATCGCATGACACGCCACACTGCTGCCTGCTGCACCCATGGCGATCATCATGCCTGCCAGCATGGCCTTGATAAACAGCTTGTCAAAGGGTGTCTTTATTTTGCCGTCACAGGAAGCACTGTATCTCTGTACGGCTTCCTTGATTGATAAAAAGTTATCCATTATGTTCTCCATTCCGGAATGCTTTCTTTTCTCTTTTGCATTCTCTGCTCATATGTTCCCTATTATAATGGATAATTGCATTTTTGTCTAATCGTACAGCAAAAAAGAAAGGAATCAGAGTACCGCTCCTGCCTCTGAAAGTCTCTCATAAAATGCGTCATAAAACATATCCCCGTAAGGCTTCCGGAAAAACTGCTGCAGCAGGAACAGATTGATCCTCTTTGGGATCTCTTCATTCTCTGCCTCCGAAAGCTTTCTTTCAGCATCCTTCAGGAAAAAATGCCAGTCCTTTACAAACTGCTCGTACCTTGCAAGCTCCGGGATCCCCAGCCACTTTTTCAGCTTGACCTTGGTTTTGTTCGGGTAGGGGCATTCATGCACCTGCAGGAAATATTGGAAATCTCCGTTTTCATAGATCCTTCCCATGGGGAACATCCGGCAGAATCCCGGGCGATAATCATGGATCATGCAGCGTCCGGCATCGTCAAGAAAGGTACAGCCGCCCCTGCCTTCCTTCAGCTTTAAATGAGGCAGGATCACACCCTCTACCACAGATAGTTCTATCCTTCCGCCTGCAAGAAGTCCCTGAAAGTCGGTTTTAAGTGCCCGGCAGAGCTGACTGATATCATAAGGATCCAGAATGATGGTATCCTCCACCACCCGGCAGCACTCAGAGCATCCACTGCAGTCATTACAGCCGAGCTTCACCATATCTGCTGAGGTATAAAGCCTTCCATCTGACACTTCCCGTAAATTGATCTCCCGTTCCATGATCCTCCTCCGGATTACAGGGTATTATCGATCAGTTCCTGATAAAACATGGCGTAATCCGTTCTTTTTTCTTTTTCAAACTGAATGGCAGAAGAAGGATGACTGTTCAAAATTCCCGTCAGAAGGTATGGCAGATCAAACCCCCAGACAGCGCCCTCCTCTTTCAGCTTCAGTATATGCTTTTCCACAAAGCTCATAACAGCAATCTTATTATACTTCGGATTACGCAGAAAACTCAACAGCAATTCCATGTAACAGTTTCCAGCGCCACGTCCCATGCCGCTCACGGTAGCATCCAGATAGCTGACACCTCTTGACAATGCCTCAATGGTATTCGCAAAGGCAAGCTGCTGGTTATTATGCGCATGGATACCGATCTTCTTATTATACTTGGCTGCCACGTTCAGATATTTATCACTGAGACGTTCAATCTGCTCAGGATAAAAAGCTCCGAAGCTGTCTACCAGATAGATCACGTCTGCACTGCTCTGTGCCAGCAGCTCAAGTCCTGCATCCAGCTCTTCATCATTTACTTTAGAAACAGCCATAATATTTACGGTTGTTTCATAGCCTTTTTTCTTCGCATCCTCCAGCATTTCAATAGCAGCCGGAATGGTATTAATATAAGTAGCCACACGGATCAGATCGATCACGCTGTCCTTTTTGTTCAGGATGTCCTTCTTGTAATCGGTTCTTCCCACATCTGCCATGACCGACAGCTTCATATCAGTCTTATTGTCCCCAACAATATCCCTGATGTCCTTTTCCTTACAGAATTTCCATTTTCCAAACTTCTGCGGATCAAAAATCTCACTGGATGCCTTATAGCCAAACTCCATATAATCTACGCCTGCCTTGATATTGGCAAGATAAAGATCCTTTACAAACTCATCCGTAAAAGCAAAGTTATTGACTAATCCTCCATCTCTCATGGTGCAGTCGAGCACCTTGATATCCGGTCTGTAGGATACCAGTGATCCCTGTCTCTGTCGACTCATTTTTGATTCCTCCTGTGTTGTCCGTCCGGCCTGTTCATATTCTCTCGTTTTCTTTACAATTCTTCTTTTATCCTGCCGGTATTTTAGTGCTTTAAAGTGTAACGCTTTAAACTGTAGCTATTATGCCATAAAATAAAGAAAAACGCAACAGAAATTCTGCTGCGTTTTCCTCTCTCAGATAGCCTGTAGTGCCTGCCTCAGATCTTCGATCAGATCCTCTTTATCTTCAAGTCCGCAGGAAATCCGGATCAGCCCTGCCGGTACACCTGCCTCGATCAGCTGCTCCTCCGTCATCTGCCTGTGTGTGGAGGTCGCCGGATTCAGACAGCAGGTTCTGGCATCTGCCACATGCGTTTCAATGGCAGCCAGCTTCAGGTGCTTCATAAAGGTTTCCGCTGCCTCTCTGCCACCCTTTAATTCAAAGGAAACCACCCCGCACCCTCCGTTTGGAAGATACTTCTTTGCGATCTCATAATATTTATTTCCGGGAAGTCCGGGATAATTTACATAAGCTACCTGTTCCTGCTTTTCAAGGAACTCCGCCACTGCCTGACCGTTCTCTACGTGTCTTGGCATCCGCACATGCAGGGATTCCAGTCCAAGGTTCAGGATATATGCGTTCTGAGGAGCCTGGATACAGCCAAGGTCTCTCATCAGCTGGGAGGTACACTTGGTGATAAAGGCGCCTTCCCTGCCAAACTTTTCTGCATAGGTGATACCATGGTAGGACTCATCCGGTGTACAGAGACCGGGGAATTTCTCTGCATGAGCCATCCAGTCAAATTTACCGGAATCTACGATCGCTCCGCCAAGCGCTGCGCCATGCCCGTCCATGTATTTTGTTGTGGAATGGGTCACAATATCCGCACCCCACTCAATAGGTCTGCAGTTGACAGGTGTCGGAAAGGTGTTGTCCACGATCAGCGGTACACCATGGCTGTGTGCCGCCTTTGCAAACTTCCCGATGTCGAGAACTGTCAATGCCGGGTTTGCAATGGTTTCTCCGAATACGGCTCTTGTATTTTCCTGAAAGGCTGCATCCAGCTCTTCCTCCGTACAGTCAGGAGAAACAAAGGTTGCCTCCACGCCCATCTTTTTCATGGTCACATCGATCAGGTTGAAGGTACCTCCATAAATGGAAGAGGAAGCCACGATATGGCTGCCCGCCTCACAGATATTGAACAGGGCAAAGAAATTCGCTGCCTGTCCTGAGGATGTCAGCATGGCTGCGCTGCCGCCCTCCAGCTCTGCGATCTTGGCTGCTACATAATCATTGGTAGGATTCTGGAGCCTTGAATAAAAATAGCCGCTGGCCTCCAGGTCAAAAAGCTTTCCCATATCCTCGCTGGTTTCGTATTTGAAGGTGGTTGACTGAATGATCGGTATCTGACGTGGTTCACCGTTTCCAGGTGTATAGCCTGCCTGTACACATTTGGTACTCATCCTGTAATTGCTCATTCTGTCTTTTCCTCCTTTGCAATGGGTTTCTTCCTGGTTACCTTTTCAATACTGCCGTCCGGTCTCTGGATCTCCATATGATCCAGCTGTCCCTGCAGATTCTTCTTTACACTGTCAATATAAGCCTGCCTCAGCTTTTTCTGTTCCTGCTTTTCCTCTTCAGAAAGCCCTTCCTTCTTCGACTTGTGGTACAGCTCGTTGATACGCTTAATGGTTTCGTCCATTGTCATGGTTCTGTTCCTAGCCTTTCAGTCCACGTGCCTGTCTGTCCATATCCTCTACAACGATGTCGTAGATCTCTCCAAGAGTAGAGCAGTACTCAAGAACCTTCCATGGCTCATTGGTATGATAATGGATCTTGATCAGATCCTCATCTCCTACTGCAAGCAGACAGTCACCTTTAAAATTCTCTGTAAAATAATCACTGATCACATCTTCATCAAGATCCTCTCCTTCGATCAGAAGCTGTGTATCATATCTGAACTCTAGCATCCTTACATCCTCCTTATGGTTTTTACAGGCTCATTATACCTGTATTCAGCAGGATATGCCACTGTTTTTTCTCTATCGAGAATTCATCTCACCTTACCCTGCTGTCTGCCGGCCGGCAGCCACTTTGCCGTGCAGGCATAAATGATGATCATCACAGCCCCAAGTGCCCAGGATACCGGATACAACAGATAAACGCCCTCGATCGTTGAAAAATGCGGAAGCACCAGCCAGATCCAGAAAATACGGAACACACACAGGGACAAAAGAAGTACTACCATGGGCGGAATGCTTTTACCGACTCCTCTGAGCGCCCCGGACAGACCATGCAGGATACTCAGGATAAAATAAAACGGGCAGAAATACTTCATAGCCAGCTTTCCGCATGTGATCACCTCTGCATCCCTTGAGAACATTCCCATGATCTGGTCATCAAAGGTCAGAAGCAGGGCTCCTGTCAGTACCGTATACACAAAGCCCATCGCCAGTGTCACATACATGCCCTTCTTTACCCTGTCATAGTTTCCGGCTCCATAGTTCTGTCCGGCAAAGGTCGTCACCGCCATACTGAAGCTCATGACCGGAAGTATATTAAAGCCATCTATCTTCAGGTAAGCCGTATAGCCTGCCATGGCAGCTGCCCCAAAGCCATTGACACTGGTCTGCACCAGTACGTTGGACAGGGAAATGACCATGTTCTGAATCCCGGTAGGCAGTCCCACCCGGATCATGCTGCCTGCGATCCGCCTGTGGATCTTCAGCTTTTTCAGCGAAACCTGATAGCTGTCCTTTACCCGCATCAGAAACGAAACAGACAGAATACAGGAAACTGCCTGGCTGATATCTGTAGCGATCGCCGCTCCTGCGACACCCATATCCATAATGGCAATAAACAGGATATCCAGTACGATATTGGTTAAGGAGGCAACAGCCAGATACAAAAGGGATCTTTTGGAATTGCCTGCCGCATTTAAAATGCCTGCTGCCATATTATAAACAATACCAAAGAACATGCCGGCGGAATACAGCCTGAAATAAGTAACTGCCTGCTCCATAACCTCTTCCGGGGTCTTCATCCATTCAAGAAGCTGCCTGCTCAGGACAATTCCCGCGATAGTCAGCACGATACCAAGTATCCCTGCAATCACAAGCGATGTATGTACGGCATCAGAAACGCTCTTTTTGTCCCTCGCTCCAAGATACTGTGCCACGATCACACCAGCACCTACTGCTGCGCCCTGGCTGAAGGCGATCAGAAGATAGATCATGGATGAGCTGGCTCCAACTGCTGCCAGCGCGTTGCTTCCAACATAATTTCCTACCATGACGGAGTCTGCTGTATTGTATAACTGCTGCAGCAGATTTCCCAAGATCAGTGGTATGGAAAAGAACAGTATCTTCTGGAAGATACTGCCCTCTGTCATAAGTCCGTTATTATTGTTTACTGCTGTTTTCATGCTGACTGTGTCCTTTATGCTTCTGTTTGTTCTGATTTTATTCTATTCGTCATGACAGACTTTTGCAAGGATTTTCCTCCCGGGGCGTGCACACCCGGGTTACACAGAACTCTTATCGAGATGGCTCCACTTTCTCAGTCGGCCAGGATTTTCTGAGTGCCATATAGGAAACCAGGAAGTTAGCAAGCCAGCCTGCCGGCACGGCAAGCCAAACAAAATCAATACCAAAACGCGGAGCACAGATCAACGCCACAGACAAGCGAATCGCAAGGTTTACCATATTGGCAATGAGGAACGGACGCATGATTCCGAGTCCGCGAAGAACTCCATCAGTCGCCATTTTAATTCCCATAAAGATAAAGAAGTAACCAAGCCATCTCATATAATTCCCAGACACCTGATAAGCCAGGGCGGTTCCGTCTTTTCCGAGGAACAACGAGGAAATCTGCGTGTGCAGCGTTTCAATGACAAGGAAGGCAAGAGCCGCAAAACACACATCCAACACCAATGCTGCGTGATAGCCTTTTTTGATGCGCGGGATTTTGTTTGCGCCAAGGTTCTGGGAAACATACGGTGAAACCGCATTACCGATGGACACGAAAATCAGGGAAAAAACATTCTCCACCCTCATTGTTGCCGCGTACCCTGCGAGTGCCTGTGTACCGAAAGGATTTACCACCGCCTGTACGATCATCATACCGATAGATACGGTAGACTGCTGAAGAACCGATGGAACAGCAATCCGAAGCATCGAGCGCAGCTCCTGCCCATCAAACCAGGCAAAGCTACTCCTATACCGCTGCATCCGGTAAAAGAAAATCAAAAGTGAAAGCACAGCCGAAATGCCCTGTGCAATCAAAGTTGCAAGCGCCGCACCGAACACACCAAGCCCCAGACCGGCTACCATCCAAAGATCCATCACAATATTCAGGATGGATGAAAAGATCAGCAGTCCCAGGGGAATTTTTGATTCACCGATGGAAGTGAACATGGTAGAGAGAATATTGTACATGAACAAAAACGGAAAGCCCGCAAAATAGACCCGCAAGTACAGCACTGCTTCCTCCAGAATATCGGCAGGAGTCCGTAATACGCTCATCATCGCATGGGAAAAACAAAAGCCAAAGATACCAAGGATGATACTCAGAAGCAAAAAGCTGATCAGTGATGTAGACACAATAGTTTTCATTTTGCCATACTCCTTGGCACCGAAATAGCGGCTCACAAGCACACCTGCACCAACACCGGCACCCAGTGCCACACAAATAAAAACATTAGTAAGCGCTGCACAGGCACCAACCGCCGCCAGTGCGGAGGAACCAACAAACTGACCTACAATAATGGAGTCAGCCATATTATATACCTGCTGAAAAAAGCTGCCGAGAATCATCGGCATTGCAAAAACCGTCAACGCTTTCAGCGGCGCATCGTTAATTAGATACTCATCTTTTGATATGATCATATTCCTTCACGCCTTTCAACTTTTTATTCGAAAATACAAGCATAGCAAAAAACATATTTTATAATTTTTCACAAACAAGATCATATAATGCTCTCATCAGTTCCTCCCCTCAGTTACTTTTCTATACACTACCATACTCTACTTTCTATTACAAGAATAGGTGATTGTGGTTTATATTTCGCACGCTTCACGAGCTCAACAGGGTCACAACCCATAAAAAGAGCAGCCGTTTTCTGGATTGAAAATAACTGCTCATGGTTAATATATTCAGTTGTTTAGTGGACGTTACCTATTTGATAAACTGGAAAATGAAAATTCCTTATTGATACTCATCTGTCTGAGAAAAATTCTGTGTTGTTCCAACAATATCTTCATGACTACTTTGAGTTACAGTGACCTCCAAATGATCACCCTTATTTTCAATATCCGCTTTTATATCATCTCCCCTATCATCTTTGCCGCTAAAGCTGAGAATCCCTGTTTCAGAATCATAAGTTCCAATTGCGTTTTCGACATAAAGCAAATGGGTAACGCTATATTCGATACTATATGTGCCATCATCCTTTTTAGTAATATTCAGAATTTCATCAAAATCATTACTATAATAGCCTTCTTCCGGCATTTGGAATTTTGAGGCAGCGGTATTTGACTGAATTTCACCATCTGCGGTAGCAGTATCTGACTGAACTTTACTATTTGGCAAGTCATTTTTTTGAGTGTTTCCACATCCTGCTAATGCAAAAATTAAAAGTCCCAAACTCGCCATGCTTAATATATATTTTCCCATTTTTACCTCCAACCTTTAATCTGTCGCTTCCATCACATAAGCCACCCTCTGTATATTCGTATCCGTAGTGAAGTGGAACGATGTAGGGATAATCAGCATCAAACAAAACAAGATGCAGGACTTTCGCTTTTTTAAATTTTAAAATTATACAATCTGGAAGTTGTCACTCTGTCAGTCGATTCTCCTCGCCCCAGACACAGAGCTGATCCAGCACAGTCATCAGCGTTTTTCCTCGTTCCGAAAGTGTATATTCCACCTTCGGCGGGATCTGCGGATACTCGGTGCGGACGATCAGTTTAGCCGCTTCCAGCTCCTTGAGATTCGTGCTGAGAGTTTTGTCGGAAATGGTTTTCAGATACCGTTTCAACTCATTGAATCGCACCGTCTCAAACTCCATCAGGCAGTAAAGAATGACCATCTTGTGCTTGCCGGAGATCAGCGACAACGTGTAGGCAAAGCCGGTATCTTCGAAATTGGCGTTCTCAATATAGTTCTGTATCATTCACTTTCTCCTAAGATAGTACCTGTCATAATTATCAGTACTTGAATTTACAATTTGCGTGGATATAATTATAAGCAGGATGAACAGTCCTGTCAATATGATCACAAGGAGGAGTTATCATGAGAACAAAACTGAAAATTACCGAAGGCATTTTCCCCATGCCGGTTCTGATGGTTGCAACTTACAACGAGGACGGCAGCGTCAATGTCATGAACGCCGCATGGGGCACCATGCAGGAGCGGGACACCGTTGTTCTGAACCTCACTGAGACACACAAGACCGTACAGAACATCAAGGCACGGGGAGAATTCACCGTCAGCATTGCCGATGCTGCCCACATAGTGGAAGCAGACTATTTCGGCGTAGAATCCGGCAATAAAGTCGCCGATAAATTTGCCCGCAGCGGTCTGACCGCCAGCAAAGCAGAAACTGTAGATGCCCCTGTCATCAACGAGTTCCCGATCTGCCTGGAGTGCAGGTTCATCGAGTATCAGAACAATGAATACGGATGCGGCGTCATCGGCAAGGTGGTCAATGTCACTGCCGATGAGAGCGTTATGGTGGATGGAAAAATTGATATGTCTAAGGTCAACGCCATCGCATTTGACCCCTACACCCACGGCTATTATAAAGTCACCGAGCGTGTGGGCGAAGCATTCCAAGATGGCTTAAAGCTGAAAAAGTAATGTGTGCAGAAAAGGAGCTTTCGCATAAGCGAAGGCCCCTTCTTAAAATATGTGGATTTCACAAATTCTAATTCTCTCAATCAGTTTTTAACTCCACCGTTTCTACACCTTAACAGAAAACAATCCGTGCTGATTGCAATAGAGAAAGCCCCCGACCGCTCCCAGCCCAGCAGCCAGTCCCCGGCAGCCATAAATCCGCATCCGACTGCGCCAAGAATGCACCAGCGGATGAACTGTTTCGTTTCTTCTTTCTTCATTTTCTTCGCTTCCTGTGCATCTATTTTATGGTTTTCATGCAAAAATCGCAGCGGTCATTGCCGCGTCCCAGCGTCATGCTTCTCTCCCAGATCAGCTTCGGATGCAGCCCGGCATAGCTAATGTCATCACTGTCGCAAAAGCAGCGGCACAGCTCCGGGCAGCCGTATTCTGCACAGGTGTCATGATACGGGCATTTCATCATGTCCACACGCCATACGCCGTTGCCGGTCTGCAGCTCTTTTGGGGCAAAGCCCGCCGCCGGGCCAAAAACGCTCCGGGTGGATTTGACAAAAACGCCGGGAACAAGGCGGTAAAGCCCCGGTATGTGCAGCAGGGCGGCAAGCTGTTTGTGGCTCGTTCTCGCCAAGTGCTCCACATAGCCGTGAACGGTTTGCAGTGCCTCCTCTTTCGGCATGACCCGCTGCAAGGTCTCGTAGGCCGAAATGCCCGGCAAGATCTGCCGCTTGAGGTGGTATTGCTTTTCCTTGCTTGCACCCGCGTTTTCAGCCAGCAACGCATTCAGACGCATATCAAAAGCGGCGTTCAGCTGCTTTGCCTGCGCAGGAAAACGTTGTGCCGCAGTCTCCTGGAAATCACGGGAAAGATAGGTTTCCTTCCTCTTCATCGTCCGTTACCCTTTCTTTTTGTACCCGCAGTCGCAGTAGGGCCCGCCGGAGGCAAGGGTGTACTGCCGCACAAAATTTGTCACACCGCCCGCTTCGCTCATGGTGTAGTCCAGATGGCACAGGGCGGGGGTCAGGTCGTACAGATCCAGCTCCTTCATCAGCACACAGATGCCGCATTTGGTAAAGCGGCCCTCGTAGCCGCTGCCATCCGGGTATTCGTAAAACTCCATGTTCCACGAATAGGGGTTGCGGTCGGCGGCTTTCAGGGCAGCGGTGGCTTTCATGGCGGCAATATCCTTTGCGGTGAACTTGCTTTTTCCGCTTTTGCAGCAGAACCACTGCATGGGCTTTGTCATCATGGCTTTTGCATAGTAATCCGTCAGCCTGTCCACCTCCGGGCGCTGCGGCATAGAAAGAACGAACGCGCCAGTCATGGCACAGTTGACCAGATTCATTTTGAAGCGGTCGGCCTTTTCAAACTCCGGCAGCCTGCGGATGATCTGCCGGTATTGTGGCTTTGCCATTTTCGTGATGGCTTTTGCAGTGTCTGCATCATAGCCCAGCACCGCAGTCAGCTGCTTTTGAAAGGAACCGGCAAACAGCGCCCACATTCCAAAGGGCATTCCAGCGTATTTCATTGCAGATACCTCCCGGCTTCCGCTTCCAGTGCCTTCCACACCGGGTAGGCTGCGCCATGTTCATCGAAAAATTTCTTAAGATCCCGGTTCAGCGCACTCATTTCGTCGATGGCGTTCATGGCATGGTCGGAGGCGCAGAGCTTGCCCAGCGAAGTGGCACACATCAGCTTGAAAAAACGCAGGCAGGTCTTGCGGTATTTCTCCCCTTCAAAGTCTGCATCCTCCTTGGGCAGAATGGTGTGCCCGGCATCTCGGATGGCGCGGTATCCCTCGATGTTGGCATCCAGCACACGGTTCAGGTACGCGGTATCTCCCCTGAGCTTTTTCAGGTCGCCGTCTGTCTTATAGCAGGCGAAGGCCGCAGGCATCACAAACGCGGCATGGCAGAGCAGATAGTCCTCCATGTTCGGCTCGTAAACAACCTTATATTTTGTGCCGTGGAAGATGCGCCCGATCAACTGTTTATTGGAGATTGCACCCGGCAGCTGTCCGATGGTGATCTTTTTCAGGTCGATGGAGACCACCCGGTCAGACTCCCGATGCCCGGCAGAAAGCGCAAAGGCAAACAGGACGTTCTTTTCCGGCAGTGCCGCCGCCAGCGCCCTCGCCTGCACATTGTTCCCCACAAAAACGATGCTCTTCGTCCGGTTCGCCCGCAGCGTGTCCAGAACGGAATCCAGCTGTGTATAGCGCAGGACCACAAAGATCACATCGTACATTGCATCCGGTGCAAGTTCAGTCACCACCGGAATGCGGCTGACCGAGGTGCGGAGCGAAAATTTGTCCTTGATCCGCAGGCCGTTCTGCTTGATCTCCGCAGCCCAGTTTCCCCGCGCAAGCAGAGTGACATCCTTTCCGGCGCGCAGCAGATTTCTTGCCAGATTGCACCCCAGAACACCTGCACCATATACCAGAATTTTCATAGCCTGCCTCCAAATCCGATCTTCACGATCTGCATTTTCATCCCGTTGTCCCCGACCTTGGCGAGAAATCGGAAAAAGCCGCTGACGGAAGGGTCTTTCAGGTCGTTGTAGCCCATCATATAGCCCCTGCTGGATACCTGCAAACGGCTGTCCCATGGGGAAAGCTCGCTTTTCGCATCCGAAACCGCGAAATATGCTCCCACATCCTTGATTTTCGCCGTCCTGAGCCACGTTTTAGCGATCATCTTCACCGCCGTACGGTTGGCAGCATCAAAGACCAGCACTCCGCAGGGGAAAGCGTCCGCCATCCCCTGCACCAGTTCCCGAACCTGCTCCGTCAGGAAGTAATAGAACACCCCGGAGGCAAAGAACACCGCCCCGCCGGAGGCATCGATCTTGTCAAACCATGCGGGGTCTTTCAGGTCGCAGGGGATGTTTTGCTCCCGCTCCCCGGCGGGCAAAAGCTCGTTACGCACGGCTATGACATCGGGAAAGTCCAAATTGTAAATTTTACAGCTGCCGTTGTCGCAGCTTCTTCCAGTGCTGTCCAGCCCGCAGCCCAGATTGACCACCGCCGCATTGGAGTGAGATTTCAGATAATCCCGCACCTCAAAAGCAAGGTCATTCTGCCGCATGGCCACCTCCAGTGAACCGAAACGCTGCATCAGGCCGCGGGAGTTTTTCTCCGCCTCTGAAAAATCGTAGTCGATCTCGTCAATCAGGCGAACCGCTGTTTCGTCCCGGTAGAGATTCGGGTATAGTTCTGAGCAGACCTTCCGTGCATACAGCGGAATGATCAGCGTCTCCTGTACGGCGTTTTTCTCGATTTTGTATTTCATGGGTATCACTCACTTTCTGATAAATGGCAGTTCCGGCATACAGTCACGCTCGGCGATGTGTGC
>ENA-OZGG01000060-OZGG01000060.1-human-gut-metagenome-genome-assembly--contig:-NODE-60-length-49738-cov-8.007669_pt1 | contig 49738 bp, 42 predicted proteins | sample MGYA00244659_ERZ653664 | MGnify/ENA primary metagenome ERZ653664 (study PRJEB26926, sample SAMN06165233) | human gut metagenome | biome: ENVO:00009003; feature: ENVO:2100002; material: ENVO:00002003... | reverse complement strand
AGCTTTCATCCGGTTATAAGATCAACCGTGCAGCTGATGATGCAGCAGGCCTGTCTATCAGTGAGAAGATGAGAAAGCAGATCAGAGGTCTGACACAGGCTTCTTCCAACGCACAGGATGGTATCAGTGCAGTACAGACTGCAGAAGGAGCCCTGAATGAAGTTCAGGATATGCTGCAGAGAATGAATGAGCTGGCTGTAAAATCTGCTAATGGTACTAATTCGGAAACAGATAGAACCTACATACAGAATGAAATTGATCAGCTGACCACCGAGATTGACCGTGTATCTGAGACTACAAAGTTTAACGAAACCTATCTGCTGAAAGGTGATAAGTCCAGTCCTAAGGATACCAATTTCCAGTACAAGGAAGTAGAGGTTACAACTCAGGATCTTTATTATGTTGAAAATGGTAAGGTTAATACTCTGAAAAAGGGTTCCTACAAATCTGCTGTAGATACTACAAAGCATGATTATTATACCAGTAAAGATGGTGTGCAGGTTGGTCAGAAGATTGATACAGCAGATCATGATACTTACGCAGAACAAAATAAAGTAAATGTTATTACGGAAGATGTATATACCAAAGATACAGCAACTGGAAATTTCATTTCTGCAAAAGGTACTGCAAAGGATGGAACTGGTGCAACAAAATATTACACTTTGGCAAAAGGGGCTAATGGTGTGTATGAAGCAACAGAAAAAGCTGATCCCACTACTAAAGAATGGGATAAGGTAAAGACAGGCACTACCGTATACGACAAGGATGGTAATGCATATGGAGCAGGTAGCTTAGTTGAGGATATTACGAAGTATTATGCATCTATTAAAACCGGAATCCTAGCAGGTGATAGTAAAGTAGCAACACCTGATGATGTTGTTACCAAGGGTACAACGCAGTTCACCGATAAGGATGGTAATGAAATAGCTGCAAATGGTCTTGGTAATTACATTAACAATGATGGAACGCTCAAGGCTAATTCAGGTCTTTACATTAATGGAAATGTTGCAACTCAGGATGATGTTGATAAGATGGTTGATTCTTCTAAGGCTTTTGATACAGGAGCTTTAACATTGAAACTTCATGTTGGTGCAGATGCAACTGATAACAATCAGATTTCTGTGAAGATTGATGCTATGAGTGCTGATGGACTCGGTGTTAAAAATCTGAAGGTTGATGGTGCTGATGATACCAATGCCAAGAATGCTGTCGAAACAATCAAGGAAGCAATCCAGAAGGTTTCCACACAGCGTTCAGCTCTTGGTGCTGCCCAGAACCGTCTTGAGCATACCATCAGCAACCTCGACAACGTAGTTGAGAACACCACCAGTGCTGAAAGCCAGATCCGTGATACCGATATGGCTACAGAGATGGTTAAGTACTCCAACAACAATATCCTGGCTCAGGCAGGTCAGGCTATGCTGGCACAGGCTAATCAGTCTAACCAGGGTGTACTTTCCTTATTACAGTAATTTCTGTAAGAGTAAAATTGCAAAGATGAATTGTGAAGAAGAGGTCGGATTTTCCGGCCTTTTCTTTTTTGAGTACCGGTGTGATTTTCTTTATAGCATTTTTATTATGATGCCAGGATTGTGGGAGTGCGTAGCACGGAACAATCCGTAGGCATCAAAGTCGGGGCTCTTGACCCCGACATCTTATTATTACCATATGTATACAATTTGTTCTGAAATCTATTTGTCACATCCATACGTCTGCGGCTTTTTCGTTATTTGGCTGGTATCAAAGAGTGGATAACAAATTACGAAAGTATAGAGTTGCTTTAAAAAATAAAGGGATTGTCACATTGGCAGATATTTTGCCGGCGACAATCCCTGAGCGGAGACGGAGGGATTCGAACCCTCGTGCCCCGGAGGGCTAACGCATTTCGAGTGCGCCCCGTTATGACCGCTTCGATACGTCTCCAACTTTTTTTATTATACTGAGTTACAGAAATGAAGTCAATGAAATAAATTCAGACCTCACAGCCATCAGGATTTCCAGAGTGACCGCAGTCTTTCCCAGATATAGACGATCCATGCAAACATATTACCACCTCCTGTTTATTTCTATTATATGCACATTCCGACAGCATAACCGACAAGAAAGTGTAAAGCTATTTTGTTGTTATTCTGGCTGAAATTTTATATGATAGAAATAAAAGAAGGGAGGTATTTTTATGCTTAAGGGTAAAGTAGCAGTTGTAACAGGGGGAACCAGAGGGATTGGTTATGCGGTTGTGAAGAAGTACCTGGAAAACGGGGCACAGGTAATCCTTTTCGGATCGAGAAAGGAAACCGTGGAAAAAGCACTGCAGAAGCTGAAGGAAGAAAACCCGGACTGGCCGGTAGAAGGTGCATGGCCAGATCTGAAGGATCCGGAAGCAGTAAGGGCAGAGATAGAAAGGATTCATCAGAAATACAGAAGAATTGATATTCTGGTAAACAATGCCGGTATTTCTGACAGAGTACCTACCATAGATTGTGACCAGGCTCACTTTGATGAGGTGATCAGCCTGAATGTCAATGCGATCTTCCATGCGGTACAGCCTGTGGTAAAGATCATGAAGGAGCAGGGAGGCGGCTGTATTCTGAATACCAGTTCTATGGTCAGTAAGTTTGGCCAGCCGTCAGGAGTTGCTTATCCGGCCAGCAAATTTGCAGTGAACGGGCTTACCATTTCTCTGGCAAGGGAGCTTGGCCCTTACCAGATCAGGGTAAATGCGGTGGCACCGGGGGTGACAAGAACGGATATGGTCGCCAGCCTTCCGGAGGAAATAATAAAACCGCTGGTTGACCGGATTCCCTTAAGAAGGGTTGGCGAGCCGGAGGACGTAGCCAATGCATTTCTGTTCCTTGCCAGTGATCTGGCAGCCTATGTGACAGGTGAGATTCTGTCCGTGGATGGTGCAGCGATGGGCTGATCTGTGACAGGAGCAGCCGCTTGATCAGCTCATATCTCCATGGAGGAGAAAGCCTCCAAGTGTTGGAACCCGCCCACCGTTGTGGGTGATATAAATGGCATGGATGCCATCCGGTATCCTGCAGGGAGCAGAGAAGGTTTCCCATGTGTTACATTCTGTGACCGGAACGGAGGCGAGCACTTCCCCCCTCCGGGGAGATGCGTACTTCAAAGCAGCCATCCATGTAGCCTCTGGCAAGGATATCGATCCGGGTGACGTTCCTGCAGTCAAAATATTTGAAGCCGGCGGTTGCACCGTCAGGAATGTATTCCCAGGAGGGAAGAAAAGGGTTCAGTGTCTGTTTTCATAAGGACCTCCTTTGAACCGGAAGCTGGAAGGGAAGGGCAGTCAATCCGGCAGCATTCTGAAGATGGATTTCTGCATAGTCACGGTATCCAAGTGAAACACTGCATGGGCCATCCGTGAGAGAAAGGGTGTCAGGAGGCGTGAGAATAACATCTGTGTCATTGATTTTTACTGCGGCAGGCGGAACACTCTGCGGATCCTTACCCTCTGTATGCAGGAGAAAATCGGAGCTGCCCTTTCCGGGATTCAGTCCCTCTGCATGGGCAAAGGAAACCAGGATGGTTCCTTCCTCAGTAAGAGAGGCGGAAACAGCCTTTGGGGAATCACACAGGATGGGTTCGCCATAAACATGTCCCCTTGCAAGCAGGGCAAGTCTTCTTCCTACCTCCATTTTTTCCTTAGGATGAATGTCATAATAGGAGCCAAGATCCATGATGCCGGTAAGAAATACATCGGGAAGAGTGCTCGCTGTCAGTTCCTGCTTTTCACGTACTATAGCGTAGCCCTTGCTGTCGCAGGAGAGCCATTCACCAAAGGGAGCAAGCTGAACCAGCAGGAAGGGGAAGTTATCCTGCCAGTTGCTGCGCCATGCCCGGATCAGTCCGGAAAGCAGCTTATCATACATGGGAGCCAGCTCCCCGGCATCTGATTCGCCCTGATACCAGAGAACCCCCTTGATGGAGAAGGGGATCAGGGCAGACAGCATCTGTTCATACAGTCCGCAGGGCCGGTTAAAGTTATAGGGTCCCATGGGAATGACAGGATCTGTTTCATGCTCTTTCATATAGATAAGCTGCTCAGCCCGGCTCATTCCATACAGAAGGGGCTCAAAGGCAATGGAATGCTGGAGGGAATCTTCAAATGTCCATCCTGCAAGGGAAACCTCTCTTATGGCATCACTGCAGGTGTCTCTGACAGCGTCCTCATAGGCTTTCAGGTAGGTGTCAAGGGGCGGCTTTTGCAGAACCTCCTCCGGAACCCAGGCACTTGCGCTGGAACCGCCCCAGTTGCAGCCAATGATACCGATGGGGATACCTGCAGCCTCCTGGATCTCCCTGGCGAAGCTGTAGGCAGGAGCAGAAAAGGTATTGACGGCACTGTCATCATCACGGAACCAATAGCCATAGCCACTTCTGTTATGGCTGCTGTGTCCGCAGAAGGCCTGCTGGGGCATGTTGAACATATGGATTTCGGGATTGCGGGGAAGTCTGCTGACCGCCTCAAAATCCTTGTCGTATTTCAGAAAAAATTCCATATTGGACTGACCGGCAGCAATCCAGATATCACCAAAGGAAATATCCGTCAGAAGAATGGGCGGTTCCCCCGTGTTTTCTGCGTAGATTTGGAGAGAAAGGCTCTCACTGGCAGGAAGAGGCGGCAGTGTGAGCAGAAAGTGTCCGCTGGTATCTGCGTGGGCCTTCCCGGAGAGAATGGGATGAAGGCGTCCGGAAGCGGAGCTGTCAGCACTGTAAAAATCAGCAGCAACAGCAGCAAGGGGTGCAGCATCACCATAAATATGGATCTCCTTGTCCCGCTGGAAGATCATGCCGCTCTTAAAAAAAGTGGGAAGTGTAATGGAATGTCTGTTCATGTATGGAACCTCCTTAGCAATATTGGTACATATTCCGGAATTCTGTAGGGGTACAGCCCTTTACGATCTTGAACATGCGGATGAAGGAAGAAAGTGATTCAAAGCCACAGCTCAGGGCAACGTTAGTGATGGAAATATTGGGCTTGGTGAGCATTTTGGCGGCTTTTTCAATGCGCTTCTGGTTTACATATTTATAGAAGGATACGTTTGTAAACTGCTTAAACAGTCTGGAAAAGTAAAATTTACTGAAGCCGCTCATGGAGGCCACTGCTTCCAGATTCAGTTCATCAGAACAGTGGGCAGAAATATAATTGCAGATTTCGATGAATTTTTCAATATATTCCTCCTGCTTGCGGGGTGCGTCCGGGGAAGGGGTCTCCATGCCAGCAGCTGCCCTGCTTCTTCCGATCAGGGTTATGATCTCCAGTGTCTTGCTGTAAATGCTGACCTCGGAGAAGGAGGTAGAGCTGCTAAGATATTCATTCTTGATCTCCAGAAGGAGAGATTTCACCTTGTCATAAATCGAAGGGAAATCCTCCGGTGTGATGACGATCAGCGGAGATATGATGGTCACCAGGGTTTCGATTTCCTTCATAAAGCGTAAAGGATTAATGTCAGCCTGAAAGATAATACGCCGTCCCTTTTCCGGAGCATACAGTGTGTGGATGCAGCCTGGGCAGATCAGGACGATATCGCCCTCCCGCAGGGTGATGATCTGATTATAACACTCTACGGTATAGATGTTTTCTGTTGGCATGATGATTTCCGGGTTCGTGTGCCAGTGCGCCGGATAGTCTTCGTATTCATCATTATCATAAAGCTTGATAGAGGTGCTCTGCTTATAATTAATGGTTTCAAAAATACCGTTTAAAGATTCTATCATAATAAATGGCTCCTTTCCTGCCTCTATAGTAGCTCATTTTTGCTCTTTTTAGAACATAATAATTGCTATTGAATTTAGAGCCTGTGATCGGTTGGACAACGCACCATTTGGTTGTGGAGTTCCGTGGAAAATGGTATCTTTTTTATCACGACTGCGAGCTTTCCGGTGGAATCAATCACAGACGCTGCGTGAAATATACAGAGCTTCATTATAACGAAGACGGGACCATACAGACTATTTTCCCTTACGATCACAAAAAAGCATAAAAAGGGGATGCTGCCTCTGAATTGCCCGCAAGGAAAGATTGCAAAGGAGAATGTTTTATTTTATACTGATTACTGATAAACAGCAATCAAAGGAGGCAACAGATACATATGGTTCAGGTATTGGGCAGTGGTGCTTATCTTGTAAATGGAGTGGAGATCATTCCGGATGATGAGCAGGCAGGCGTAGCGCTGAAAGCAAAGACCGGCAGAGGGATTTCAAAAGAAAGTGCCAGAAAGGGTACGATCGCTTATGGGATTCTGGAGGAGCATAATACTTCCGGAAATATGGACAAGCTTAGGATTAAATTTGACAAGCTGACATCCCATGATATTACGTTTGTGGGAATTATTCAGACAGCGAGGGCTTCAGGCCTTACGAAATTCCCGATTCCCTATGTACTGACCAACTGTCATAATTCTCTTTGTGCGGTGGGTGGTACGATCAATGAAGATGATCATATGTTTGGACTGACCTGCGCAAAGAAGTATGGCGGTGTCTATGTACCTCCTCATCAGGCAGTCATCCATCAGTTTGCGAGAGAAATGCTGGCTGGCGGCGGCAGGATGATCCTGGGAAGTGATTCCCACACAAGATATGGTGCTCTTGGAACCATGGCCATGGGAGAAGGCGGACCGGAGCTGGTAAAGCAGCTTTTGTCACAGACCTATGACATTAACATGCCGGGTATCGTTGGTGTGTATCTGACCGGAGAGCCGAAGAAGGGTGTGGGTCCGCAGGACGTGGCACTTGCTATCATTGGTGAAGTATTTGCCAGTGGTTATGTAAAGAATAAGGTCATGGAATTTGTAGGTCCCGGTGTGGCTTCCTTAAGTGCAGATTTCAGGATCGGCATTGATGTCATGACGACAGAAACGACATGCCTGTCATCTATCTGGAAGACGGATGATGCCATTAAGGAGTTCTACGAGATCCATGGCAGAAGTGAAGAATATAAGGAATTAAATCCTGCAGATGTGGCATATTATGATGGTATGATCACGATCGATCTGGGAACCATTGAGCCCATGATCGCCATGCCGTTCCATCCGAGCAATACCTATACGATTGCAGAACTGAATGCCAATCTGATGGATATTTTAAATGATGTAGAGAAAAAGGCAGCCGTTTCTTTGGACGGTGCTGTACCGTATACCCTGAAGGATAAGGTAAGAAATGGCAGGTTCATGGTAGATCAGGGAATCATTGCAGGCTGTGCCGGTGGTGGATTTGAGAATATCTGTGCAGCGGCGGATATTATGAAAGGCAGCTACATCGGATCTGATGAATTTACCTTAAGCGTATATCCGGCTTCCATGCCAGTCTATATGGAGCTGATCAAAAATGGCTGTGCAGCGACACTGCTTGAGACAGGAGCTGTTTTGAAGACGGCATTCTGCGGCCCCTGCTTTGGCGCAGGAGATACACCGGCAAACAATGCGTTCAGTATCCGTCATTCCACAAGAAACTTCCCGAACAGAGAAGGCTCCAAGCTGCAGAGTGGACAGATTGCTTCCGTAGCACTGATGGATGCACGTTCCATTGCCGCAACAGCGGCAAATAAAGGTGTTCTGACACCGGCAACAGAGTTTGACGGCACGATCGGTAAATACAAATATCATTTTGATGCCAATATTTATAAGAACAGAGTCTTCGACTCCCAAGGCGTGGCAGATCCTTCAGTGGAGATCCATTTTGGACCCAATATCAAGGACTGGCCTGCTATGGAGGCACTCCCGGAGAACCTGGTGCTTCAGGTTGTTTCCGAGATCCATGACCCGGTAACCACCACAGATGAGCTGATTCCTTCCGGAGAAACCTCATCCTATCGTTCCAATCCTCTTGGACTTGCAGAGTTTACCCTTTCCAGAAAGGATCCTGCTTATGTGGGACTTGCCAAGGAGATCCAGAAGGCAGAGAAGGAAAGAGTACAGGGAGGACATCCCTGTCAGGCATTCCCGTATCTGAAAGAAGTCATGGGAACAATCAAAGAGCAGTTTGCAGAAGTAAATCATACCAACACCGGATTTGGCTCTACTATCTTTGCAGTAAAGCCAGGTGATGGTTCTGCCAGAGAGCAGGCGGCCTCCTGCCAGAAGGTGCTTGGCGGCTGGGCAAATATCGCCAATGAATATGCGACAAAGAGATATCGTTCCAACCTGATCAACTGGGGTATGCTTCCTTTCCTGATCCCTGAAGGAGAGCTGCCATTTACCAATAAGGATTTCCTGTTCTTCCCCGGCATCCGCAGTGCTGTAGAGGAGAAGGCAGAGGAGATCACAGGCTATACGGTAAAGAGCGGCAGTATGAAAGCATTTACTGTGAGGCTTGGAGATCTTACAGATGAAGAACGGCAGATCATTCTGGATGGCTGCCTGATCAATTATAACCGCGTTAAATGAGTCAGTATAAAGGACAGTATTTTGAAAACGATTCAGAATACTGTCTTTTTTAGTATCTCTCCATGAATAAACAGGAAGTATCGGGTAAAACTATCCATAGAACAATGAATTTCATCAACCGGATGGAAAAGGAATGGAGAGATAGAAAATGAAAAGGAAAATAAGAAGAAAAGGTCTGCTGAAGGAACGGATCGCCATGGCAGTCTGTGCTGTTACGGTGCTTGGGGTATTAACAGCCACAGGCTTGTGGATGAAGGACAGTACTTCCACGCAGGACCGTGGATATGTTGTGGACTTAAGTGAAATGGAAAACGAAGCGGCAAATGATACTGGGGATGAGATCAGGGCGATCCAGCATGTGCAGGAACAGGAGGTGACGGGAGACGACCTTGATTATGATCCATATTTTCAGGAAACAGGGTCGCAGAACGTGGAGAATCCGGATGGGTCTGTAAGTGAGAGTATGTCAGCATCACCGGCAGAGGATGTGGCAGCAGGAGAAAAGCTGCCTGAAGATGCGGCAGAAAAGGAAGGAACAGGCACGAAAGCTCAGGAAACAGATGCACCAGCAATCTCCACGGCCATGCAGCCGACTCTTTCTTTTGGAGATACAGATACTCTTGTCTGGCCGGTCGTAGGAAACGTGCTGATCAATTACAGTATGGACAAGACCGTGTATTTCCCGACACTGGATCAGTACAAATATAACCCGGCTATTGTAATCGCTGCAAATGAGGGAGACATGATCACGGCAGCGGCAGCGGGTAAAGTGACAAGTGTATTTGAGGATCCGCAGATCGGGCAGGCGGTTACTATGGATCTTGGTAATGGATATGAGATCACCTACGGACAGCTTAAGGAAATACTGGTCTCAGAAGGCAGCTATGTGTCCATGGGAGATATGATCGCCAGTGTGGCAGCTCCGACGAAATACTACAGTATTGAGGGAACCAATGTATATTTCAAGCTGACAAAGGATGGTAATCCTGTCAATCCCATGACAAGACTCAGCTAGGAAACCCACGGCTAGGAACCGGAAAACGAAAATATCTTTACCCGACTGTTAAAAACAGGTATAATCAATAGAGATATACCATTTGGGAGGAAGAATCTTGCGAAGGCATTCGGTAATTTGGGTTTTCCTTTGCCTGATTGTCCTTACGGGATGCGGCAGTATAAAGGAAAACCGGCAGAATGGCCAGGAAAATATACCTGAGGCTGACAGTATGGAACAGGAACCACAGCTTTCTTATGAGGTGCCGGTAAGCATGCCGGGGATCCTGGTTGACCGGCTCGGCTATCTGCCAGAGGAGAATAAAACTGTTATTTTTAAAGGAAAGGATCTGCCGCAGGAATTTTATGTGGTAGATAAGAAAACAGAACAGATTGTTTATCAGGGGTATCCGGAGATCCGAAAGGAAGAGGGAGAAGAAAAGGAGGCATACGGTGACTTTTCTGATTTTGCTGCTCCGGGCACCTATTACATAGAAGCACCGATCCTTGGGAAATCCTATTCTTTTTCCATATCGGATACGGTGTATGATTCCCTTTTTCAGGAGGCCTGTAAACAGTATTATTATAACCGGTGCGGTATGACCCTTGGCAGTGAGTATGCGGGGGATAAGGCACATAATGCCTGTCATACCGGTAAGAGTGTGCTCCGGGGAAATGATTCTGTAAGTATGGATGCTTCCGGTGGATGGCATCAGAATGAAAATGGTGAAAAAAATATTACCGGTGCTTCCAGGGCTATGACTGTGCTGATGATGTCCTATGAGCTGTATCCACAGGAATATACCGACCAGGAAGGAATACCGGAAAGTGGAAATCAGATCCCGGATATTCTGGATGAGATCCGATATGAAACCGGGTGGTTTCTTAAAATGCAGGATAAACAGACCGGTGCAGTATATGCGGGTGTTACAGCCTATGACAAGGGCAGTTATGTGGAACCGGCCTGTGCAGGGGCGGAATTTGCTTTTGCCATGACAATGGCAAAGTTCGGATATCTGTATCAGAATTATGACAAGGAATATGCCATGACCTGTCTGAAAGCAGCGGACCGGGCATTTAAGCATGCAGTTTTATGTGAGGAAGCAGATGACCGGGAAGAAAAAATCTGGCGGTTTGCAGCTGCGGCAGAGATTTACCGGGCGGCAGGGCAGGTATCCTATCAGAAATATCTGGTAGAATATCTTTCAGATGGAGATCTGACGCTGGCAGGGGATATGGTGCAGCTTTCAGGCTGTGTTACATATATATCTACGAAACAGGCGGTAAGTATGGTACTGTGTGAAAAGATCATGACAATGCTGATGGATCAGGCTGAAGAAATTTCTGAGGAAGTCAGGGGATCCCTGTATATGACTTCGACAGAAGCAGAGGGTGACAGCAGCAGGATTCTGACGCAGGCAGCATATCTGACAGTGGTCAATCACGTGATTTCCAATTACGAGTATAAGCTGATGATAGAAAACCAGCTCCATTATCTCCTTGGCAGAAATGAGAGGGGGATTGATTATATCAGCGATGACACAGAGGAAGCTCCCTGTGTGATCAATCAGTTCAAAGAAGACAGTATGCTGGTATTTATGCTGGCTGGTATTATTTCCGGAAGCTGAAGATGTGACAGAAAAGAGAGGATAAAATATGATACGTTTGATTTTGGTTGCAGTATTTCTGGTACTTTTTCTGGTGCTTGGCATACCGCTGCTGCTGATCGAGTGGGTGATCGGTAAATTTAATCAGAGGGCGAAGGATATCAGCTCGCTGCGCATCGTGCAGTGGGCATTTAAGGTGATCCTGTTTCTTGCCGGTACCAAAGTTGTTATAAAAGGTGAGGAAAATGTACCAAAGAATGAACCGGTTCTGTATGTGGGAAACCATAGGAGCTATTTTGATATTGTTATCACATATTCAAGAGTTCCAGATCTGACAGGATATATCGCCAAGAAGGAAATGCTGAGATGGCCGCTTCTGGTAAACTGGATGAAGAATCTGCATTGTCTGTTCCTGGACAGACAGGATGTGAAGCAGGGACTGAAGACAATACTGACTGCCATTGACAAGGTGAAAGCAGGCATATCCATCTGTATTTTCCCAGAGGGAACCAGAAACCGGGTAAATGATACCTTTATGGAATTCCATGAGGGAAGCTTCAAGGTGGCAAGTAAGAGCGGCTGTGCTGTAGTGCCTATGGCAATCTATAATTCCGCTGCTATCTTTGAAGATCATATCCCGTGGATCAGGAAAACCACGGTGATCGTAGAGTACGGCAAGCCCTTCTACATTAAGGATCTGCCGAAGGAAACCCAGAAAAGGGTTGGTGCATACAGCAGAGATCTGATCATGGAAAATTATTTCCGTCTGAAGGAAGAAGCAAAGGAGAACGGATATGGATAAGATAGCAGTATTGATTCCCTGTTATAATGAGGAAAAGACGATTGCCAAGGTGGTAGCAGATGCAAAGGCAGCACTGCCAGAGGCGGTGGTCTATGTATACGATAATAATTCCACAGACAGAACGGTAGAACTGGCAAGGGAAGCAGGGGCTGTGATCCGGCATGAATATATGCAGGGAAAAGGCAATGTCATCCGCAGGATGTTCCGGGAAGTGGAAGCCCGCTGCTATATCATGGTGGACGGGGATGATACCTATCCCATGGAATTCGCACCGGAAATGGTAGACAAGGTATTACATCACAATGCAGATATGGTAGTCGGTGACAGACTTTCCTCCACTTATTTTTCGGAAAACAAGCGTCCTTTCCACAATATGGGAAATTCCCTGGTACGCGCCAGTATCAATCGGCTGTTTCAGTGTGATATCAAGGATATTATGACCGGATTCCGCGCATTCAGTTATGGCTTTGTCAAGACTTTCCCAATTCTGTCAAAGGGCTTTGAAATCGAAACAGAAATGACGATCCATGCTGTATATAATCAGCTGCAGATCGATAATGTGATCGTGGATTACAGGGACAGGCCAGAGGGCAGTGTATCCAAGCTGAATACCTATGCTGATGGATTTAGGGTTCTTGGGACCATTTTCAGGCTGTACCGGGATTATAAGCCCTTTGGCTTTTTCAGTCTGTTTGCACTTCTGCTGGCAGTAGTTTCGGTGTTGTTTTTTATACCGGTACTGGCAGAATATTTTGCTACAGGACTGGTACTGAAGTTCCCGACGCTGATCGTGTGTGGATTTGTCATGCTGGCTGCCATCCAGTCTTTCTTTGCGGGACTGATGTTATCCAACAGTGCGCAGAAGAACCGGAGAGACTTTGAATATCGTTATACTCTCGTCTGCGAAAAAGAACTGAGACAGAGAGAGGAGAAGTAAAGAGTGAAAAAAATAGCAGAAAAATGGTATCTTGTTCTGATCATCGGCTTTCTTGTTTTTGCAGCCCTTGTGTTTGGGATTTTCGGAAAGGGAAGTATTATTTCCGTGCATGACAACCTGGATTTGTTCGTGGCACAGTTCCAGATGCTGAAGAATACAGGAGCCTTTTGGAAGCATGGCGTAGAAGTGCCGTTTCTTGGAGGGATCAGCCGGGATGTACTGCCTTCCGAGTTTTCACTTTATTCTCTGTTGTATATGATCCTACCATCTTACTATGCGTATGTGGCAGGATATTTGCTGAAGATCGTGATCGGTACCTTTTCCATGGTGCTCCTTGCCAAAGATCTGTTTAAGGATCAATATGGAGAAAGTAAGCCGGTGATCTTTCTTGCCGGGTTTGCTTATGGGATCCTGAATGTTTTTCCAGCCTTTGGTATACCCTTCGCATCTGTTCCTCTGGTGGTTTATCTCCTGCGGAAAATATACAGAAGTCCGTCGGCAGGGTGGTATCTGCTGTTATTTCTTTATCCACTGTTATCCTATTTTTCTTATTTTGGTCTGTTTATCCTGGGATATCTGGCGATAGCCTTTGTTATTCTGTGGATCAGGGATCGAAAATTTCCGTTTCGGATGATCCTTTCCCTTATCGTACTTTCAGCGGGCTACATCCTGTTTGAGTACCGGCTGTTTGGAACCATGCTGTTTGGAAGTGAGGAAACGATCCGGTCTACTATGGAGGCGGGAAGCTTTACAGGTGGAGAAATTGTGAAAACCATGGTCGATGGATTCAGACAGGGAATGTTCCATGCGGAAAGCATACATACATATCTGGTGATGCCGGTCTGTCTTCTGTATTTCCTGTTTCTCAATGTGTCTTATATCCGGAAAGGAAATGCGAGGGGGATTTTTCGCGACGGTTACAATCTGCTGATGGTGCTTCTGGTGTTTAACAGCGTGGTATATGGCATTTACTATCTGGAGCCTTTCCGCAGCCTGATCGAAAAGATAGTGCCACCGCTGAAAGGCTGGCAGTTCAATAGGACGATCTTCTTTAACCCCTTTGTCTGGTATCTTGCATTTCTTGTTGTTCTTGTGAGATTATATCTGGAAAAGAAAAAATGGCTGTGTATTCTGACGGAGCTGCTGGCGGTGGCAGCAGTACTGCTGATCGTATTCTCGGGAACGAGGTATAATGATCTTTATCATACCTGTGTAGCGAAGGCTTACGAGATCCTGAAAGGAAAGGAATCCAATGACTTAAGCTACGGGGAATTTTATTCGGAAGAGCTCTTTGCGAAAGCGAAGGAGGACATTGGATATAATGGAGAATGGTCGGCGGCTTATGGCTTCCACCCGGCGATTCTTGAATATAATGGAATTTCCACCCTGGATGGCTACCTTGGTTTTTATTCTCAGGACTATAAGGACAGGTTCCGGAAGGTAATTGCACCGGCTCTGTCGCAGAATGCGGCATCTGCGGAGTATTTCGACACCTGGGGAGCCAGAGCATATCTGTATTCCCCAACGGAAAACTCTCTTGTGATGGCGGTCAGGGATTATCACGTGGAGGATGAGAGTCTTGCCATTGATGTGGATGCCTTTAAGGCACTTTCCGGAAGATATCTGTTCAGCCGGATCTGCATTTCCAATGCAGAGGAGGAAGGGTTTACACTGATCGGAACCTATACGGATGAGTCATCTCCGTATACACTGTATGTTTACCGGACAACGACTCTCTATCAGAGTAATAACTGGTCAGAGGTTCCTTTTGCAGAAAGGGATCTGACCTATGACAAAGATGTCATATATGAAACTGCGGATCATCTTGAGGAACTGGCCAAAGAAGCGGTCAGACAGGAAGAAAATCAGGAAACAGTAGTTCTTCAGGAAGAGAAAGCGCTTTCTCTGTATGAAAGTCTTCTGGATGGCTGTATCCGGGTGAGAACCTGTAATTCCCTGTCTCAGATCCGCTACGACATGGATGTGCGGGATGAAGAGAATGCCAGCCTGCAGGAACAGCAGTATGAGGATGCTGTGGATATTACGGACAGAGTTTATGCAGTTATGGCGCAGATATGTAATTCTCCTTACAAAGAAATTTTTTCTGAGGTATTTACTGAAAGTGAAATAAGCTCCCTTCAGGATTATGAAGAAATGACAGAGCAGGAAAAAGATTTGATCCTGAAGGAAAACAGCCTGCAGCAGGAATATAATGAAGCACTGCTGGATGATTATGACGCAGAGTATGAGGGAAAAACCTGGAGCTTTGCCATGCTGGAAACGGAGGAAGACAGCCTGGCAGCAGAGAAATATCAGGCGGTTCAGAGAGCACTGTATGAGGAGAAAAACAGTGTGATCGGGGAAATTTACTGTGAACTGGTATCTGTCAGGAATCAGCTTGCCAGAGAATATGAATATGATAACTATGCTGAGTATGCCTATGGGGGCTTGTATCTGCGGGACTATGACACGGCAGACGCTAAAGCCCTGTTCAAACAGGTAAAAAAAGAAGTCATGCCATGGCTGATCGAAATAGAATCTCTTTACTATGAAATGGATGATTCCGCACTGGAGGAGCTGAATGACAGTCCGGCAGCGGAGAGGCTTTCGGCTGTGCAGAAATACATTGGGGAGCTGGATCCGGAGATGGAAGAAGCCTTTGATCATATGCTTGCATATGATCTTTATGATATGGATGCGGGAGAAAGCAAGGCACAGACTGGATATACCATAGAACTTCCCTGGTACGGAGATGCTTTTATTTTCGATGCACCATATGGAACCTGTCAGGATTATGTGACGACTATTCATGAATTTGGGCACTACAACTACGCAGTCCATAAAAAGAGTAATCCATTATTTGTCGTGAATAATATGGATCTTTGTGAAATTCATTCCCAAGGACTGGAAATGCTCTTTTATGATTACGATCAGGATATGATCCAGGGTGAAGCTGGAGACATGTTCCGGCTGCAGGATGTGGTGCAGCTTGCAGAGCAGACAGCTAATGCCTGTATGCTTGCTGAATTTGAGATCTGTGTGTATGAAAACCCGGATATGACAAGAGAAGAGATGAACAAGCTGTACTGTAATCTGGCCAGAGAGTATGGAATGGCTGTAAATGATCAGGATATCCAGGAGCTGTATTCCTGGGTAGATATTCCCCATCTTTTTATGCAGCCCTGCTACTACCTTGGTTATGGTACATCGGCTTTCACAAGTCTTGATCTCTTTGCTCTGGCAGGAGAGGACAGGGAAGCAGCGGTTGATAAATATCTGGAGCTGACTGCTGTTTCTGCTGAAACACCTTACTGTGAAGCTGTGCAGAAGGTGGGACTACGGGATATCTTTGAAAAGGGAGTTCCCGGAGAAATCCTTAAGGAAGTAAATAACAGACTTAAGAAGGATTATGAACAGTAAAACTGAACAGAACAAAAAGAAGGTGTACCGGAGAACTGCTCTGGTACACCTTTTACTTTTGATTGGATCATTGGATCAGGAAGATCAGATCCTTTCGCCTCTTTTGTATTTGCCGACAACCTTTTGGATACGTTCATTAGGATCCAGAAGATCACTGATAGATGCATCGTGGTTCAGGGTGTCGATCAGGTAAGCGATGTATTTACTCATATCACAGTTGATATACCATTCTCTGGAGAGAAGCTCCGGTGTCTGGTAGATCAGGTTGGTGGTCAGGACTTTGTCAATGATACCGCTCTGATATGCCTTATCAAAGCGTTCCAGGCCATTTGTAAACAGACCGAAGGTAGTGCAGATAAACACTTTTCTTGCACGTCGCTCTTTCAGGGCAGTAGCAACCTCGATCACGCTTTCTCCAGATGAGATCATATCATCAATAATGATCATATCCTTGCCTTCTACAGATGAGCCAAGAAATTCATGGGCAACGATGGGATTTCTGCCATCAACAATTCTTGTATAATCACGGCGCTTGTAGAACATACCCATATCAAGACCGAGTACGTTGGCCATGTAAATAGCACGTCCCATACCACCCTCATCGGGGCTGATGACCATCATGTGGTCGGAGTCAAGCTGCAGATCGTCCACGTTGCGGAGCAGACCCTTGATAAACTGATAGGTAGGCTGTACTGTTTCGAAACCATGCAGAGGAATCGCATTCTGCACACGTGGATCATGTGCATCAAAGGTGATGATATTATCAACACCCATATGAACCAGCTCCTGCAGTGCCAGTGCACAGTCAAGGGATTCACGGGTTGTTCTCTTGTGCTGGCGGCTTTCGTAGAGGAAAGGCATGATCACAGTGATCCGTCTTGCCTTACCACCCACAGCGGCAATGATACGCTTCAGGTCCTGATAGTGATCATCCGGGGACATGTGGTTTTCGCGTCCACAGAGGGAATAGGTCAGGCTGTAATTGGCAACATCAACGAGAATATAAAGATCTGTACCACGGACAGATTCTAGGATCATACCCTTTGCTTCACCGGAACCAAAACGCGGTACCTTGGCCTTCAGAATGTAGGAATCGCGCTGATAACCTGAAAAGGCAAGGCTGTTTTTATGCTCGCTTTCACGGACAGTCCTCCATTCTACCAGATAATCATCTACCTTCTGACCGAGGGATTTGCAACCCTCCAGGGGAATAATACCCAGAGATCCGACAGGTATGGTCTCAAGATTTCTTGTTTCTTCGCGTTGTGACATGGGAGTCCTCACTTTCTGTTCTGAAGTCTTTTTTTATACATCCGGATATCAGGTCCGGTTATCTTACAGATTTCGTAGTTGCTGGTGATTCTGGAAAAGATCCTGTCAGAATATCGGTTCCGGAAATCCTCCAGTGAAAGATTAGTGGATATAATAGTAGCTTTTTTACGCAGGTGTCTGTCATTGATCAGTGAAAAAAGCTCAGAGGCAATCAGGTTGTTGGTAAATTCTGTGCCAAGATCATCAATGATCAGCAGATCACTTTCGAACAGATCTCCATAGGAACTTCGGAGATCATCACTGTTTCTATAGTCAAATTTATATTTGGACAGGGTATCGAAAAGTCCAGTAGCACTGAAGTAGATCACAGAATGACCACTTTCAATCAGCTCTTTGGCAATACAGCCTGAGAGAAAGGATTTGCCCGTACCAACTGTACCATAAAAAAAGAGATTGTGGTAGTCTGAATTAAAATTATTGATAAAGTTTCTGCAGGTGAGGACAGTATTTTTGAATCTTGTCAGATCCTCTCCCTGATAGTATTCATAGGACAGGGTAGAAAAATTCTCATTCTCCAGCATTTTGCGGATCCCGGACTGTTCATACAGGAGATCGATCTGTGCCTGGAGAAAACAATGGCATTTCCTTCCATTTATATAGCCGGTATCCTTACAGGCGGGACATTCATAGACCGGAGCAAGGTAATCAGTGGGAAGACCGGCATCTGTAAGGAGTGCATCCTGCTTCCTGCGCAGTCTTGCAAGCTCTGTTTTCAGATCCTCCATGGCATCTTTGTTCCCGAGAAGAAGCTGTTTTCCCTGTCTGACAGAAACAGAGGCGATCTCATTTCTGACTTCATTGTAGCCAGGGATGTGTTTCATGACGTAAGCTGTCCGCTCTTCGAGAAGATGGCGGCTGTTCGTCTGTCTGGCTTCATAGAGTTTCATAATGGTTTCATACTGGGAATTGGTAAGTGCCACGGGTACGCTCCTTTTAGTTACTTAAGATCTCTTTTTCCAGAGTATCAAAGTCATAATCAGTATGCATGAACTGATTGAACTGTCCGTTCCTGGGAGCGGTTTTGGCTGCCGGCTTCCGGGAATGGGCTTCATCCATGGTACGGATATCTGTCTTGTGCTTTACGTGGTTTTCATGCCAGCTTTTTAAAATACTGTCAGCGTATTCAAAGCGGTGCCTGTCAGTAGCAAGGACAGTTCTTTCACAGGCTTCCATGATGATATCGGAAGTAAAGCCATACTCTCTGACCCATTTCATGGCATAATCAGCTTCTGCCTTGGTCGGGATAGAGGATTTGCCAAGAGCCTTCATGATATCATATACGTTCTTGTCGTATTTGGCAGCATATCTGGCGGCCTGTGCAGGAGTAGAAATACCCTCCTGTGCCCAGCTGATGGCCACCTTTTCTATGTAACGGAAATCCTTCTTGCCCTTTTCCACACAGTACTGGATCAGATAGTCGATCAGATCAACAGAGAAATGCAGTCTGTCTGAAAAGAAAAGAATGGTTTTCATTTCGGGGGCAGTCAGTGGTCTGCCGATATACTGTTCGGCAACAAAGATGATCTGGGAGGTTTCCTCGTTATTCTTAAATTCCTTCAGCTCATCCAGAGAGTAGGAGGGCTTTGCAAAAGGATCAGCCGTTTCAGCAGCTGTCCGGACAGCGGGCTCTTCTGTGATACTTCTGTCTGCTATGTCCTTCTTCGAGACAGTAACAGGCATGCTGACGATTTTGGTCAGGGGAAGAACATCGTTTTCGCTGCGGCTGGTTACATCCAGCAGACGGATGCCGCACAGGGTTCTGTCCTCGTTATATTCCAGTGCGAGAAGATTATTCTTTTCCCAGTACTTCAGTGCCCGCATCACATCCTTCTCAGTGTGATTAAACTTGTCCGCAATATCGGACACACTGGTAGCCTTATGCGCACTCATCATACGCAGAAGATATAAATAGATCTTAATCTGCGCATCATTGGCATCCTTCATATATTCATCAATAAATAAATTGGACACAATGGTGGTATCGGCATAGTTGTCCTGGTAAATAGTAAAACGACTCACGTTGATCCCTGCTCTCTGCTGTTTACATTTTCATTTCAAAGCAAAATGATTATAGCATATGAAAAAAGAAATGCAAACCTCAATTTTTCCGGAAAACCCAGTATTTACAAGGGTTTCTGGACTTTGTGGACAATGTGGATAATGTGGATAGTTTACCGGAGGAGAAGAAAAACTATTGTAAAAAACAGGTAAAATCTGCTCCCACCATAAAAATAAATATCCACATACGAAAGAGGCCTTTGCAGCTTCCTGAATGTGGATATCGTGGATAAAAAATTATTTCAGAAGATTTTCTCCGATTTTAACAACATCTCCGGCTCCCATAGTTATCAACAGGTCACCCGGCTTACATTTTTCCAAAATAAATTTTTCGATAGAAGAAAAATCCGGGAAATAATAACAGGTTTTGCCAAGAGCCTCAAGCTCTTTCTGAAGTGTTTCAGAACTGATCCCGAGATTATCAGTTTCCCTAGCCGGATAAATATCCGCAAGGATCACATAATCGGCATGGGACAGAGCCTTTGCAAAATCCTTCATAAATGTCTTGGTACGCGAAAATGTATGTGGCTGGAATACACAGTACAGATCCTTATGGGGATAATTTGCAGCAGCTTTCAAAGTCGCAGTAATTTCTGTGGGATGATGTGCATAATCATCTATTATAGTAATACCATTGATACGGCCCTTATACTCAAACCGTCTGTCAGTACCATGAAAATCGGACAGGGACGCTGCAGTAACAGATGGATCCACAGAAAGGAGGTCTGCGAGTGCAATTGCTGCAAGAGCATTCAGAATATTGTGTTCTCCGGGGACAGACAGGGTAAAATGTCCGTCAGGAGCTCCTTCCCTCAGTAAAGTAAAGGAGGCACAGCCCTTTTCGTCATAAGTGATATCAGTGGCACTGTAGGTAAAGGAAGGATCCAGGCCAAAGGTGATAATGGGACAGGCTACGTCCGCTGTGATCTCGGAAAGATCAGAAATACTGCCATTTATGATCAGTGCACCGTCCAAAGGAAGGAGCAGGGCAAAACGGTGGAATGAAGAACGGATATCTGCAAGATCCTTAAAGAAATCCAGATGGTCTGCTTCGATATTAAGGATCAGACCGATCTTTGGATAAAAACTCAGGAAGCTGTTGGTATATTCGCAGGCCTCTGTTACAAAGTACTCAGAATGACCGATCCTGATATTGCCGCCGATAGTCTTCAGGATACCGCCGATGGAAAGGGTTGGATCGAGCTCTGCATGGAGCAGGATCTCAGAAATCATGGAAGTGGTTGTGGTTTTGCCGTGGGTGCCGCTGATGGCAATGGGGAGCTTATAATTCTTCATCATTTGACCAAGGAGCTCTGCTCTTGTGAGAAGAGGAAGAGAAAGCGCTGCAGCTGCCTGCATTTCCGGATTATCCGGATGGATGGCGCTGGTATAAACAACAAGATCCAGGTCACCTGACAGATTTTCGCGCCGCTGGCCATAGTAGATATGGGCACCTCTTTTTTCGAGAAGCTCAGTCAGGGGAGAGGGGCGCATGTCAGAGCCGGATACGGTAAAGCCTTCATCTAACAGGATCTCTGCAAGACCGCTCATGCTGATGCCGCCGATTCCGATAAAATATATATGAATGGGGTGATGAAAATCGATCTGATACATGGAAATAACCTCCAAAGATAATTATACTGATATTATAAACATCCTATACAAAAAAACCAATAGCATTTTGAACAAAATGTATGGTCTGCTTCTTTTGCATAACACAAAATGTTGTAAACACGATTCGAAAGTGTAAATTTAAATAGTAGAGAATTGTAAGATATTTACATAAAAGCATGTAAAATGAGCAAAATTTTTGTAAAAAATATTCACATTCAAATGGTTATATGATATACTATTCGTAAACTTGATGATTGGAAACTGTAACGGTCTACCGATTATTAAGAACAAAATATTCACAAAAAATACTGGTAAGAGGTGACAACATGATTAAAAAGGAAATGATTGCCATGTTATTAGCGGGCGGTCAGGGAAGCAGACTTGGTGTGCTCACTTCAAAAGTGGCCAAACCTGCGGTATCTTTTGGGGGAAAGTACCGTATCATTGACTTCCCGCTCAGCAACTGTATTAACTCCGGTGTAGATACAGTGGGTGTGCTGACACAGTATCAGCCCCTCCGGCTGAATACGCATATTGGCATTGGTATTCCGTGGGATCTGGACAGGAATATTGGTGGAGTCAGTGTCCTGCCGCCTTATGAGAAGGTGACAAACAGTGAGTGGTATACAGGTACCGCAAATGCGATCTATCAGAACATTGATTACATGGAGAGCTTTAATCCCGATTATATCCTGATCCTGTCAGGAGATCATATTTATAAGATGGATTATGAAGTGATGCTGGATTTCCATAAGGAAAAGGGAGCAGAGTGTACCATTGCAGTCATGCCGGTTCCGATGGAAGAAGCGAAGCGCTTTGGTATTATGATCACAGATGAGGATAAGAAGATCACAGACTTTGAAGAGAAGCCTGCCAATCCGAGAAGCAACCTGGCATCCATGGGTATTTACATATTCAACTGGAAGACATTGAAGGAAGCCCTTCTTGCCAATGCAGACCAGCCGGGACTTGATTTTGGTAAGCATATCATTCCGTATTGCCACGGCAAGGGATCACCACTTTATGCTTTTGAATTTAATGGCTACTGGAAGGATGTAGGAACGCTGAATTCTTATTGGGAAGCCAATATGGAACTGATCGATATCGTTCCGGAATTTAATCTTTATGAAGAGTACTGGAAGATCTATACCAAGAGTGAGATTCTTCCTCCACAGTATTTCGCAGAGACCAGTCTGGTAGAGAGAAGTATTATCGGTGAGGGAAGTGAGATCAGCGGACAGGTTTACAATTCCGTGATTGGTTGTGGGGTAACCATTGGTAAGGATACGGTGGTAAGGGATTCCATTATTATGAACGGAACTGTGATCGGGGATGGCTGTGAACTGAACAAGGCCATCGTTGCAGAGAAGGCCATCATCGGAAACAATGTGAAGCTGGGTATCGGTGAAGAAGTGGAAAATGAAACAGATCCGCATATCTATAATCACAGTATTGCAACTGTTGGTGAAAAGAGCGTGATACCGGATGGCATCACTATTGGTAAGAATACCTGTGTATTCGGAACCACTACTGCTGAGGATTATCCGGATAACTGCCTTGCAAGCGGTAAAACACTAATTATTAAGGCGGGTGATGAAAAGTGAGAGCGATCGGTATTATTTTAGCAGGTGGCAGCAGCTATCGTATGAAGGAACTTTCTACCAAAAGAGCAGTTTGCGCCATGCCTGTGGCAGGAAGCTATCGTAGCATTGATTTTGCACTGAGCAATATGACGAACTCCCATATCCAGAAGGTGGCTGTACTGACTCAGTACAATGCCAGAAGCCTGAATGAGCATCTCAGCTCTTCCAAGTGGTGGGATTTCGGCAGAAAGCAGGGGGGGCTGTATGTGATGACTCCGTCTGTGACAGCAGAAAGCAATGCCTGGTACAGAGGAACAGCAGATGCTATTGCACAGAATCTTTCTTTCCTGAAGAACTGCCATGAGCCTTATGTGGTAATTGCTTCCGGTGACTGTGTCTATAAGCTGGATTACAATAAAGTGCTGGAGTATCACATTGCAAAGAAGGCAGATATTACAGTGGTATGCAAGGACATGCCGGCAAGTGAGAATGTAGATCGTTTCGGCATCCTGAAGATGAATGAGGAAAGCCGGATCGAGGAGTTTGAAGAGAAACCGGTAGTTGCCAAGTCCAACACGATCTCCTGTGGTATCTATGTTGTCAGAAGAAGACAGCTGATCGAGATGCTGGAGAAATGTGTAGAAGAAGAAAGATATGATTTTGTTAAGGATATTCTGATCCGTTATAAGAACATGAAGCGGATCTATGGATACAAGCTGCAGGAATATTGGAGCAATATTGCAAGTATTGATGATTATTTCAATACCAATATGGATTTCTTAAAGCCGGAAATCCGGGATTATTTCTTCAGACAGTATCCGGATATCTATTCCAAGGTGGATGACCTTCCGCCTGCCAAATACAATGTAGGAGTCAGTGTGAAGAATAGTCTGGTTTCCAGCGGCTGTATCGTTAATGGTACTGTAGAGAATTCCGTAATCTTCAAAAAGGCTTATATCGGAAACAACTGTTATATCAAGAACTCTATTATTCTCAACGATGTGTACATTGGGGATAATACGCATATTGAAAACTGTATTGTAGAAAGCCACGGCACGATCAGAGCCAATTCCTATCATGCAGGGGAAGAGGGGAAGATCAAGGTTGTTATTGAACGCAGTGACAGGTATGTGATCTAAGCCACAGCAGTATTGATGCAGAATAAATAAACGAAACAGGGGAGAGGAATGCTATGCAGATTACAGATGTAAGGATCAGAAAGGTTGCGAAGGAGGGTAAGATGAAAGCGATCGTATCCATTACGATCGATGATGAATTCGTAATCCATGACATTAAAGTGATAGAAGGAGAAAAGGGCTGCTTCATTGCCATGCCAAGTAAGAAATCGACAGATGGAGAGTACCGGGATATCGCACATCCTATTAATTCCTCAACAAGAGAAAATATCCAGAAGATCATTCTGGATCGTTATGAACAGGCGCTGCAGGAACCGGACGAAGAGGCTTAGGCAGAGGCCTGAAAAACCTGATACCAGTTACAATGAAAGCTGTCACTGCCTTTATGCGGTGGCAGCTTTTTTGTGCTATTTTGCCGGTGTGCTGGATGCCGGTTGCAAAAAGGGCAGAAGATATGTTATATTGAAGGCGGTACAGGGGCATATGATAAATATGGCCTTGTTTTATCATGTATATGAGGTCGGGGTTAAAGACTCCTGACTTTGATGCCTGCGGATTGTTCCGTGCTTCGCAGGCTTCAGAAAGAAGAGGAAAAGAAAAATGTATCTGATCGCAGGACTGGGGAATCCAGGGACAAAATACGAAGGAACGCGGCATAATATTGGCTGGCAGGTTATTGATGAGCTGGCAGAGAAATATAATATAAGGGTATTGGAAAACAAGTTTAAAGGACTGACCGGAAAAGGCATGATCGGTTCTGAAAAGGTGCTTCTGTTAAAGCCACTGACCTATATGAACCTCAGTGGGGAGAGTATTGCAGAGGCAGTACGCTTCTACAAGATCGATGAGACTACAGAACTGATCGTCATTGCAGATGATATCAGTCTGGATGTAGGACAGATCAGGATCCGGAAGAAGGGCAGTGCAGGTGGACATAATGGACTGAAGAATATCATTGCACAGCTTGGACATGAAAACTTTGCCAGAATCAAAATGGGTGTCGGGGAAAAGCCTGCAGGCTATGATCTGGCGGATTATGTGCTTGGACATTTTTCGAAGGAAGAGGAAAAGATCATGGCAGAGAGCAGAAAGACGGCAGTAAAAGCCATTGAAACGATCCTTGCAGAAGATATTGATAAGGCAATGAATCTGTATAACTCGAAGAAAAACCAGAAGGACTGAAAGGAACAGGAATCATATGAGGGCACTGACAGCTCCGTTATATGAGCTTTCGGAATTTGAAGAAATAAGGAAACTATTAAAAAAGCCGGGGAAATATGCAGCTCTGACAGGCTGTGTGGAGTCCCAGAAGCTTCATATGGCATATGGCCTTTCGGAAGGACTCCGGTGCAGGCTGATCGTGACCTTCAGCGACCAGAGGATGAAGGAGCTGCAGGAGGACTACCGCTTTTATGACAGAAATACGACCTGCTTTCCAGCCAGGGATGTGATCTTTTATCAGGCAGATATCCATGGAAATCAGCTTACCAAGGAGAGGATCCGGTGTTTTCGCAGGATGATGGAGGGAAGACCCTTTACTGTGGTGACGACCTTTGGGAGTCTTCTTGCACCGCAGATTCCACTTTCTGTTTTCAGGGATAATGTGATCACGGTAAGCTGTAATGGCTCTCTGGATGAAAAAAAGATGGTAGAGGAGCTCGTGAAGCTTGGCTATGAGAATGTCTATCAGGTGGAAGCACCGGGGCAGTTCAGCATTCGTGGCGGGATCATTGATATTTTCGATCTGACAGAGGAAAACCCGTACCGGATCGAGTTGTGGGGAGATGATGTGGAATCCATCCGCAGCTTTGATGTGCAGAGCCAGAGGTCTATTGAGAAGCTTTCTTCCATAACGATCTATCCGGCCTGTGAGCTGATCCTTACAGAGGAACAACTGAAAAAGGGCATGGAGCGGATTGAGAAGGAAAGCAAAAAGTTCTCAGAAAAACTCCGGAAGGAATTTAAAACGGAAGAAGCCCACCGGGTGGAAGAGCAGATGAATACGCTGAAGGAAGAGGTATTTGCTTATAAGAGCCTGGCCAATCTGGATGGATATGTCAGATATTTTTATGAGGATACGGTATCTTTCCTGAACTGTCTGGACGTGGAGAACAGTATTGTTTTTCTGGATGAACCGGCGAGGATCAGGGAGCATGCGTCAGCAGTAGAACTCGAATTCAGGGAGAGCATGAGCCACCGTCTGGAAAAGGGCTATATTCTTCCGGGACAGGCAGACTTTCTGTATTCCGTAGCTGAGGTAACAGCCAGGATGTCCGCATTCCGTCTGGCATCCCTGGCTGCACTTGACCTGAAGGGCGGACTGCTGAAGCCTGACTGGAAAGCAGATATTTCTGCCAAGAGTATCTCTTCCTATAATAACAGCTTTGAAGCACTGGTATCAGATCTGCAGAGATATAAGAAAAACGGTTATCGTGTGCTGTTGCTTTCCGGTTCCAGAACAAGGGCGAAACGACTTGCGGCTGATCTGTCAGAAGATGGACTGACATCATTTTATACCGAGGATCCGGACAGGGAGATAAAGCCAGGAGAGATCATGACCTTCTATGGAAGAGTATTCCGGGGCTTTGAATATCCGCTGCTGAAGTTTGCGGTCATTTCTGAGAGTGATATCTTTGGTGCTGAAAAGAAGAAAAAAAAGAAGAAAAAGCAGTATGAAGGAAGGAAGATCAACGACTTTTCCGAACTGTCTGTCGGAGATTATGTTGTCCATGAAAATCATGGGCTTGGTATTTATCAGGGTATTGAAAAGGTAGAGGTGGAAAAGGTAGTCAAGGACTATATCAAAATCTCCTACAGGGATGGCGGTATCCTGTATGTTCTCGCGACAGGTCTTGATGTGATCCAGAAATATGCCTCTGCAGATGCAAAGGTGCCAAAGCTCAATAAGCTTGGGACGGCAGAGTGGGTTAAGGTAAAGAATAAGACAAAGGCGGCAGTTAACGAGGTGGCAAAGGATCTGGTTGAGCTGTATGCCATCAGACAGCAGAGTGAAGGCTATTCCTATGGAAAGGATACTGTCTGGCAGCGGGAATTCGAGGAGCTGTTTCCTTATGAGGAAACTGAGGATCAGCTTTCTGCCATTGAAGCCACCAAGAAGGACATGGAAAGCAAAAAGATCATGGATCGTCTGATCTGTGGTGATGTGGGCTATGGGAAGACGGAAATTGCCATCCGGGCAGCGTTTAAGGCTGTTCAGGAGGGAAAACAGGTCGTATATCTGGTGCCGACTACGATCCTTGCCCAGCAGCATTACAATACCTTTGTACAGCGTATGAAGGACTTTCCGGTGCGGGTCGATCTGCTTTCCAGATTCCGGAGCAGCAGTGAGCAGAAGAAAACAATAGAGGATCTCCGGAAGGGACTGGTGGATATCGTGATCGGCACCCACAGAGTACTGTCTTCCGATGTGGTATTCAAGGATCTTGGACTTCTGATCGTAGATGAGGAGCAGCGCTTTGGGGTTGGGCACAAGGAGAAGATCAAGAAGATGAAGGAACAGGTGGATGTGCTGACGCTGACGGCGACACCGATTCCGAGAACCCTCCATATGAGTCTGATCGGAATCCGGGATATGAGCGTCCTGGAGGAGGCTCCGAATGACAGACTGCCAATTCAGACCTATGTTATGGAATATAACGAAGAAATGGTGAGGGAAGCCATCGTCAGGGAGCTTTCCCGGAACGGACAGGTTTATTATGTATATAACAGAGTCAATAACATTGCAGATGTTGCAGCACAGATCCAGAGTCTTGTACCGGAGGCTGATGTAGCCTTTGCCCATGGGCAGATGCAGGAACGGGAGCTGGAAAAGATCATGTATGATTTCATCAATGGAGATATTGACGTACTGGTATCCACAACGATCATTGAAACCGGACTGGATATCCCCAATGTCAACACCATGATCATCCATGATTCGGATAATATGGGACTGTCCCAGCTTTACCAGCTCAGGGGAAGAGTCGGCAGGAGCAGCCGGACGGCTTATGCCTTTCTGATGTATAAAAGAGATAAGATGCTGAAGGAGATTGCCGAAAAACGTCTTGCGGCGATCAAGGAATTTACCGAGCTTGGAAGTGGCTTCAAGATTGCCATGAGGGATCTTGAGATCAGAGGTGCCGGCAATCTGCTTGGGGTGAAGCAGTCCGGGCATATGCAGGCGGTCGGCTATGACCTGTATTGCAAGATGCTGAATGAGGCGGTGAAAACGCTTAAAGGGGATAGTGTGGCGGAGGATTTCAATACCACAGTAGACCTGGATGTGGATGCTTATATTCCTCCGTCCTATATCCTTAACGAAGTACAGAAACTGGATATTTATAAAAGGATTGCCGGGATTGAGAGCCAGAGTGAGTGCGATGATATGAAGGAAGAACTGCTGGATCGTTTCGGGGAGATCCCGGTACCGGTGCACAATCTGCTGCGTATCGCTCTGATCAGGTCTCAGGCACACAGACTGTACATTACCGAGCTGAAGGGAAAGAACGGTGAAATAAAGCTTCTGATCAAGGCGGATGCCAGGATCCATGCGGAGCGGATCCCGGAGCTTCTTGGAAAGGTGGAAAAGCTTTCCTTCAATATCAAGCTGACAACCTTTGTGTATCATTATCAGAGATCTGGTGTGGCAGAGAAGGATGCCAGATCCCTGCTGCAGGAAACAGAAGAGCTTCTTAACGTCATGGAAGAGGTTCTTCTGCGATAGAGATCCTGCAGGATAAATATATGGAATAATTTGAAATGTGCGCTTTTGTGGCGCACATTTTGTCTTTTACACAAATCTTACATAATCCTTACCTCTCTATGATATTTTCTTATACTTTCTCATGCTAATATACAAAGCACAGACAAGGAAAGCACAGAGCTTTTGAAATGTCTGCAGATGAATAACAATAAGAGGAGAAATGAAAAAATGAAAATGAAGAAGATTCTTGCACTGACATGTGCGGCAGCAATGGTGTTTGGTCTTGCAGCCTGCGGAAGCGCAGCGGCTGATACAACAGCAGCTGATACAACCGGAGCAGAAACAGAAGAAACAGCAGATCTTTCCGGAACTATTTCCATGGCAGGATCCACATCTATGGAGAAGCTTGCCAATGCAGTAGCAGAGAGCTTTATGGCAAAGTATCCTGGCGTTACTGTAACAGCCGAGTTCACAGGATCTTCCGCAGGTATTGAAGCAGTAACTGCAGGAAGCGTTGATATCGGTAATTCCTCCAGAGCATTAAAGGATGAAGAGAAGGAAGCTGGCGCTGTAGAAAATATCGTAGCAATTGATGGTATTGCAGTAGTAACAGATCCTGCAAACACTGTTTCAGGTCTGACAAAGGATCAGCTGATCAGCGTTTATAAGGGAGAGGTTAAGAGCTGGAGTGAACTTGGCGGAGAAGATGCACCTATTGTAGTGATCGGACGTGAAGCAGGCTCCGGTACAAGAGGAGCCTTTGAAGAGCTTCTTGAGCTGGAAGATGCCTGCGCTTATGCAAGTGAACTGGACAGCACAGGCGCAGTGATCGCTAAGGTGGCAGCTACTCCTGGAGCAATCGGATATGTATCACTGGATGCACTTGATGATACAGTAAAGGCTCTTGCGCTTGATGATGTTGAAGCAACTGCAGAAAATATCAAGGCTGGAAATTATTTCCTGAGCAGACCTTTCGTAATGGCTACCAAGGGCGAGATCAGTGAGCAGAGTGAAGCTGTACAGGAGCTTTTCAAATATCTGGCATCCGATGAAGGAAAGCAGGTAATTTCCGGTGTAGGTCTGATCACCGTAGACTAAAGAGAGGTAATCATCTTGAACAAGCAGCAGACTTTTTCCATCCTGGGAAACCGAAAGAATAAGTCCGCAGTGGAGGAAATCGCACAGGTTATATTTACCCTGTGCGCATTTCTTGCCATATTGGCGGTTATTTCCATTACGGTATATATGGTGATAAACGGAACACCAGCCCTGTTTCAGGTAGGTATCAGGGAAATCCTTTTTGGAACAGCATGGAAGCCAACGGCAGAAAATCCATCTTTTGGTATCCTGTATGTTATCCTGACATCTATTATAGGAACAGCACTTGCGGTACTCCTTGGCGTTCCGATCGGAATCCTGACAGCGGTATTTCTGGCAGAAACAGCACCGAGGAAGCTGGCAGCTCTCGTGAAGCCTGCAGTAGAGCTTCTTGCCGGCATCCCTTCGGTAGTATACGGACTTCTTGGACTGATGATCCTGAACCCTCTTATGTATAAACTGGAGCTTGCCATATTTAAAGGCTCAGATACTCATCAGTTTACGGGTGGAGCGAATCTGCTGTCGGCTGTGATCGTACTTGCCATTATGATCCTGCCTACGGTGATCAACATCAGTGAGTCAGCGATCCGGGCAGTGCATCCTTCCCTGAAATCAGCGTCACTGGCACTTGGGGCATCCCATATACAGACAATCTTTAAAGTGATCCTTCCTGCAGCAAAATCAGGTATCATCACAGCAGTCGTTCTTGGTGTTGGAAGAGCGATCGGTGAAGCCATGGCGATCACACTGGTTTCGGGAAGCAGTGTGAACATGCCACTCCCCTTCAACTCCGTCAGATTCCTGACAACGGCGATCGTAGCAGAAATGGGATATGCATCCGGACTTCACAGACAGGTGCTTTTTACCATCGGACTTGTATTGTTTGTATTTATTATGATCATCAATATTACGTTGAACAGTATCCTGAAGAAAGGGGAAAGGGAAGATGCATGACAGTATCATGAACAGAAGGAAAAGGACATCAGATGTATTTGTAAGTGGTCTGATCAATCTTTCTGCTGCTTTTTCTGTAATCCTTTTGGCTGGAATCATTGCTTATGTGTTTGTAAAGGGAATCCGGAGTGTGAATCTGCAGTTTCTGACAACGGTAACGAGTACCTTGAACAAAACTGTAGGTATTGCGGGAAATATAGTGAATACCCTGTATATTATAGTGATCACTCTTCTCATAGCAACACCGGTGGGAATCGGATCTGCTATTTATCTGAATGAATATGCAAAGCCCGGAAAGCTGGTAAGGGCGATCGAGTTTACAACAGAAACACTTTCCGGTATTCCATCTATTATTTTTGGTATGTTTGGTATGATGTTTTTTGGAACCGGACTCGGACTTGGCTACTCCATTCTGACAGGCTCTCTTACGCTGACGCTTATGGTATTGCCGCTGATCACAAGGAATACGCAGGAAGCGTTAAAAACGGTACCGGACAGCTACCGGAGCGGTGCCCTTGGAATGGGGGCAACGAAATGGTATATGATCCGCACAGTACTCCTTCCCTCAGCCATGCCGGGTATTATTACAGGTGTGATCCTCGCGATCGGAAGGATCGTTGGGGAATCGGCGGCGCTTCTGTTTACAGCAGGTAGTGGTTATCTGCTTCCGAAATCAGGGATCGGTTTCCTGAAAAAGATACTGGAATCAGGAGGCACCTTAACGATCCAGCTGTATTTAAGTATGGCTAAGGCCGAATATTCTACCGCTTTTGGTATTGCAACAGTTCTTCTTGTGATCGTACTTGTGATCAACTGGCTGACTAAGGTTCTTTCCAGAAAGCTGGATGTAACCAGAGCTGAATAAAGCAGGAAAAAGAAAGATAAGGGTATCATAATGAACGAAAACCAGAATAAAATTATCACCGAAAACTTAAATCTCTATTATGGAGAGAATCATGCGCTGAAAGATATCAACATGAAGATCCGGGAAGGGGCTATTACGGCATTCATCGGACCCTCCGGGTGTGGAAAATCCACCTTTCTGAAAACACTGAACAGGATGAACGATCTGGTAGATTGTGTCAGGATAGAGGGAAAGGTTTACCTGGACGGCGAGGATATTTATGATCCAAAGGTAGATACCACGCTGCTCCGGAAAAAGATGGGAATGGTGTTTCAGCAGCCCAATCCATTTCCTATGAGCATTTATGACAATATTGCTTATGGACCAAGGATCCACGGGATCAAAAATAAAGCCGCGCTGGATGAGATCGTAGAAAGATCACTCAGAGGTGCTGCTATCTTTGATGAGGTAAAAGACCGTCTGAAAAAGTCTGCGCTTGGTCTTTCGGGTGGACAGCAGCAGAGACTTTGTATTGCAAGGGCACTGGCAGTAGAACCAGAGATCCTTTTGATGGATGAGCCGACCTCGGCACTGGATCCGATCTCAACTCTTAAGGTTGAGGAGCTGATGGAAGAGCTGAAGAAGGATTATACAGTCGTGGTCGTTACCCATAACATGCAGCAGGCAGCCCGGGTTTCTGACTATACCGCATTTTTCCTGGTGGGGGAAGTGATCGAATTTGATACAACAGATAATATCTTTTCAAGACCCAGGGATAAGAGGACTGAGGATTATATTACCGGACGGTTTGGCTGATATACTAGGAGAGACAGAAGGAGAATAACATGTCACCCAGAACAACATTTATCAATGAATTAAACCAGTTAAAGGAAAATGTAGCTGATATGGCGACCAGAGTTGAGAAAAACTATGAAACTCTGTTCGAGGCCTATGAAAAAAAGGAAAAGGCTGCCATTGAAAAAATCGTGGCAGTGGATAAGGATATCAACAGAAGGCAGAGAGAAATTGAATCAGAATGTCTGTTCCTGATCACGAAGCAGCAGCCAATTGTCAGTGACCTGCGGGCAGTCACAGCCAGCCTGAAGGTGGTTACCGATATTGAGAGAGTAGGAGATCATGTGGCAGATATTGCAGAGCTGCTCATCCGGATGGATATGAAGGAGCTGTCAGCGTATTCTGTCCACATAAATCCGATGATCGGGGAAACGAGAGATATGCTTCGGATGGCGGTGGATGCTTTTACCGGCAGAAATAAAGAGGAAGCGCAGGAAGTCATTCAGAAAGATGATGTTGTAGACGAGCTTTTTAATGCTGTTAAGAATGATGTCATCGAGTCACTGAAAAAGGAAACCAGGGATGCAGATGAGAGCGTTGACATTTTGATGATAGCCAAATATCTGGAAAAGATCGGAGATCATGCCGTTAATATCTGTGAATGGGAGATCTTTAAAGAGACTGGAAATATCAGTGATATGAGGCTTTTGTGAGAAAGATAAGTCCCCGGAAAACGACAGAATGAAAATTTTTATATCCAAATGGGAATAAATAGTGTAGAATGGGAATCAAAGCGAGCTTTCTACGCATGACCCGGAGGGATAACATGGATATTTTTTCGTTACTGTCGATGATCGGAGGCCTGGCTCTGTTTCTGTATGGAATGGAGGTCCTTGGTGATGGACTGAAGAAGGCATCCGGCGGTAAACTGGAGCACATTCTTGAGAAGCTGACGAGCAACAAGCTGATGGCTGTGCTTCTGGGCGCAGGTGTGACTGCAGTGATCCAGTCATCTTCTGCAACAACTGTCATGGTAGTCGGATTTGTCAATTCCGGTATTATGAAACTCTCACAGGCTGTGGGAGTTATTCTTGGTGCCAACGTAGGAACAACAGTAACAGCCTGGATCCTGAGCCTTACAGATGTAAACGGATCCGGATTTTTCCTGCAGCTTCTGAAGCCTACTTCCTTTTCGCCGATCCTGGCAATTATTGGTGTATGTCTGATCAGCATGGGCAAGAAGGAAAGACAGAAAAATATTGGTACGATCCTGATCGGGTTTGCGGTACTGATGTTTGGTATGGACACGATGTCTACGGCTGTTGAGCCTCTGGCAGAGCAGCCGGAATTTTCACATATTCTGCTTATGTTTTCCAATCCGGTACTGGGTATGCTGGTAGGTCTGATCCTGACAGCAGTTATCCAGTCTTCATCCGCATCTATTGGTATCCTGCAGGCGCTGTGTGCAACGGGTGTAGTAAGTTATGCTACGGCGATCCCCATTATCATGGGACAGAATGTAGGAACCTGTGTGACAGCACTGATCTCCAGTGCGGGTGCCAGCAAGAATGCCAAGCGGGCAGCCCTGATCCATCTGTACTACAATATCATAAAGACAGTAGCATTTATGGCTGTTTTTTATGCACTGAATGCGTTTATCCATTTTGCGTTTCTGGAAGAGGCAGCGAGCGCCCTTGGTGTTGCTGTGATCCATACTGCATTCAATGTGGCAGCAGTCATTATTATTTTCCCGGTTTCCTGGATCCTTGAAAAGCTGGCTTATCTGACGATTCCAGAAACGGAAGAGGAGAGAGAGAAGGAAGCCGAAAAATCCAGAAAAGAAATCCAGCTCTTGGATACCCGCTTCCTGTCAACACCCGGATTTGCTCTGGAACAGTGTAAAAATGTAGCGGTAGATATGGCAGATTATTCCAGGGAAGCATTGTTTCTGGCAATCCAGATGCTGGACAAGTTTGATAAAGCCTCCGCAGACAGAGTGGTGGAGCTTGAAAATATCGTAGATCATTATGAGGATGAGATCGGTGCTTATCTTGTCAAGCTGTCAAGCCGCCATCTGACTGAAAAAGACAGTCAGCATTTATCCGTACTGCTTCACAGTATTGGTGATTTTGAACGTATTTCGGATCATGCGATCAATATCATGGAAGCAGCGAAGGAAATGCATGCCAAGGAACTGGATTTTTCCAGGAAAGCAAGAGAGGAACTGGGTATTTATACCGGTGCGATCAAGGATATCATCAACACCTCTGTTCTGGTGTTCCAGGAGGAAGATCTGAAGCTGGCTGCCATGATCGAGCCAATGGAAGAAGTGATCGATTATCTCAGTGTAGAAGTAAAGAAAAGACATATGAAACGTCTCCGCAAGGGGAAATGTACGATTGAAATGGGATTTATCCTTTCAGATATTGTAACTAATTATGAAAGGGTATCAGATCACTGCTCTAATATTGCATTGTCCCTGTTACAGCTCAATGAGGAAAACTTTGAAGCACATGAATATCAGGAGGCAATTTCCAGTAAGGATAATGTTGCCTTCACGACAGAGGTAAAGCATTTGAAGGAACGTTATCAGCTGCCATAGAAAGGCGGGACTGTTATGGCATTTGTATATATTGTTGAGGATGATAAGAATATCAGGGAGATCGAGGTGATCGCCCTGAAAAATTCCGGATATGAAGTACAGGAGTTTGAAACTGCAGGAGAATTCCGAAAGGCATTTGAAGAAAGGCAGCCGGATCTGCTGCTCCTTGATCTGATGCTTCCGGATGCAGATGGTCTTGATATTGTCAGGGAACTGCGTCAGGATAAAAGGGGAAGAGAGCTTCCCATTATCTTGGTGACAGCCAGAACGACAGAAATCGACAAGGTAAAGGGACTGGATATCGGTGCGGATGATTACCTGACAAAGCCTTTTGGTATTATGGAGTTGATCTCAAGGGTGAAGGCTCTTCTGAGAAGGACAAGCAGAGAGCAGAACAGCAGGGTGCTTGAAATAGGAACAGTCCGTATGGACGATGAAAAGCACAAGGTTACAGCGGCAGGGGCAGACTGCGAGCTTACCTTTAAGGAATATGAGCTTTTGAAACTCCTTATGACGAATGCGGGTATTGTGACATCCCGTGAGGAGATCCTGGAAAAGGTATGGGGTACTAATTTTGAGGGAGAATCAAGAACCCTTGATATGCATATCAAAACACTGAGGCAGAAGCTTGGAGAGACCGGAAGTCTGATCAAGACAGTGCGGAACGTCGGCTATATTTTCAGTGCATAAAGGAATATACCTATGAAGAGAAAAATATATAACAGACTATTTGCAACAGCTACTCTGGCAATTGTGGTTACCCTTTTGCTTACGGTAGCTGTTTATTATAATCTGCTGAAAAAGCAGGTGCTGGAGGATAGCAGACACTATGCACAGATGGCAGCAGGACTGCTGGAGGGCACTGAGGATATTGAGAAGTCACTTGCACCTCTGACAGGAGAAAATGGTGCACGGGATATCCGTATTACTGTGATAGACCATGAAGGAGATGTGCTGTACGATTCCCAGGTGCGTGCGGACGGTCTTTCGAATCATAAGAGCAGGCCGGAAGTACAGGAAGCTCTTACAGATGGAAGTGGCTTTGAGATCCGAAGATCTGCCACACTGGATGAAAATACCTACTATTATGCCATGCTTCTGAAGGATGGGACTGTCCTGCGGGTTGCCAGGGAAGCTGACAGTATTTACAAGGTAATGGAATATGCAGTGCCGTATCTTCTACTGATCGTAGCAGCGCTGCTGGTTGTATGTGGGATAGTTTCGTATTACTTGGCAGAAGGGATCATCCGTCCTATACGGCAGATCGCAGAGAGCGGCGGGGAGACAGGAGAGGTTTCTTCTTATGAAGAAATGAAGCCCTTCATTGAGGCTATTCAGAGACAGCAGGATGACGTGCTGGAAAATGCAAGGCTCAGGCAGGAATTTACAGCCAATGTTTCCCATGAACTGAAGACACCACTGACAGCGATCTCCGGTTATGCAGAGCTTGTGGAAAACGGCATGGTCGCAGAAGAGGGGGAGGTGCGTCGGTTTTGTGGTGAGATCCACAAAAATGCAGGAAGACTCCTGGTACTGATCAATGACGTGATACGTCTGTCAGAGCTGGATGATTCAGAAAATCAGGAGACTATGGAACCTGTCAATCTTTATGAATGTGCAAAAAACTGTGTTGATATGCTGCAGCTGAATGCAGAGAAGCATGGTGTTACCCTTACGGTGAGTGGCGTGAATGTAGTGATATCAGCTAATCATCAGATGGTGGATGAGGTGCTTTACAACCTGTGTGATAATGCAATCAGGTACAATAAGGAAAAGGGAAGCGTCAGTGTGATCGTGGAAGACCGCCTGGATCTGGCAGTACTGACGGTGAAGGATACCGGTATTGGTATTCCGAGGGAACATCAGGAACGGATCTTCGAGCGTTTTTACCGGGTGGATAAAAGTAGAAGCAAATCCACAGGGGGAACGGGTCTTGGACTTGCAATCGTCAAGCATATTCTGTTAAAATTAAATGCGGAAATTGCACTAAAGAGTGAGCCGGGAGAAGGGACAGAGATCACGGTAACATTTCCTGCGATCAGGGAGGCCCGGTTCCGGCAGACGTCATAGAATAACAGGAGGCAATGAATATGGAGAAACCGGCAATCTGCGGAGGGGAACCTGTCCGCAGTACAAAAATATTTTATGGACACCAGTTTATTGATGAGGATGATATCCAGGCAGTTGTAGATGTGCTGAAAAGTGATTATCTGACCTGTGGTCCCAAGATCGGGGAACTGGAAGAAAAGCTGTGTGAAGTAACGGGAGCAAAATATGCAGTTGTATGCAGCAATGGGACAGCGGCACTTCATATTGCCTGTCTGGCAGCCGGAGTTAAGCCGGGAGATGAAGTGATCACTACACCGATTACCTTTGCCGCCTCTGCAAACTGTGCACTGTACTGCGGGGCAAAGCCTGTCTTTGCAGATATCAATGAAAATACCTATAACATAGATCCGGCACATGTGGAGAAGCTGACAACAGAGAGAACAAAGGCCGTAGTAGCAGTTGACTTTACAGGTCAGTCAGTGGAACTGGACAGATTGCTTACCCACTGCAGAGAACATAATCTGGTACTTATCGAGGATGGCGCCCATGTGATCGGCACCAGCTATAAGGGCAGGATGAACGGATCCATTGCTGACATGACGACCATGAGCTTTCATCCGGTAAAGACCGTAACAGGAGGCGAAGGCGGTGCAGTCCTTACCAACAGTAAAGAATATTATGAGAAGCTTTTATTATATCGTGCCCATGGCATTACCAGAGATCCGAAGCTCATGGAGCATGAGCCGGATGGCCCCTGGTATTACGAACAGATCGCACTTGGGATGAACTATCGTATGACGGATATGCAGGCGGCGCTGATCATCAGCCAGCTCAATAAGCTTCCGAGATTCATGGAGAGAAGAAAGGCAATTGTGAAGGCTTATAATGAGGCTTTTTCCAGACTGCCGCAGCTTTTTGTACAGCAGGAGATTCCGGAATCTGATACCACAAGGCATCTGTATATCCTGCGGATCCGCCCAGAGAAGCTGACGATTGACAGAAAGCAGTTTTTTGAGGCACTGGCAGCAGAAAATATCTGTTGTAATGTGCATTATATTCCTACCTATTATTTCCCTTACTATGAAAAGCTTGGTTACAAAAGGGGACTTTGCCCAAAAGCGGAGAAGCTCTATGCAGAAGAGATCAGCCTTCCTCTTTACTATGCCATGACTGATCAGGATGTAGAGGATGTGATCCGGGCAGTTACCAGAATTGCAGAGTATTTTAAGGCTTAAGAAGCTGTAAGAGACACGAAAAGGCAGACAGTATAAGGGCGGAGACAAGAGGATATGTTACTCAGTGTGATTGTACCGGTATATAATATGGCAGAGGGCGATAAGCTTTCCTTCTGTATGAACAGTCTGGTGAGCCAGACCATAGAGGACTATGAGATCATAGCAGTAGATGACTGTTCGACGGACAGATCATTGGAGATCCTTAGAAGCTACGAAAGAAAATATCCAGAGAAGGTGAAGGTGATCGCCTCACCGGAGAACCGAAGACAGGGCGGAGCCAAGAACCTGGGGCTTGCGAAAGCGCAGGGCGAATGGATCGGATTTATCGACAGCGATGACTGGGTCTGTGATGATTATTATGAGAAGCTGCTGAAGAAGGCAGAAGAAACCGGTGCGGATATGGTTGGGTGTGATTATCATCTGACCGGAGAGCACAGCATGCAGATCGGCCAGATCGTACACAATAACAAGCCTTCACAGGCGGGGATCCTGAATGAGGAAAAATACCGATCCCTGATCCTGGACAGCGGCAGTCTTGTGGTGAAGATCTACAGGAGGCATATCATCCTGGATTATCCCAACCGTTTTCCCGAGCATATTTTCTATGAGGATAACGCCATCAGTAATTCCTGGATGCTGAGAGCGAAGCATTTTGAATATATCCAGGAGCCCATGTATTACTATTATCAGCATGACAGCTCTACGGTGCATACGATTACAAAAAGCCGGTGCGAGGACCGCATGGAAGCAGCAAGAGTGATGGTCAGGGAGGCCAGGGAATTTGACTATCTGGAACAGTATTATCCGGAGATCGAAAGCAGCTTTACCACCCTGTTTTATGTAAATACCCTGTTTTCCTATATGGCTGGTGTGAAGAAAAAGGAATATGGATTTGTGAAAGCACTTTACCGGGAGATGAAAGAGACGTTTCCCGGGTTTATGGAAAATAAATATTATGGGGAGAGAGTTCATGCAGAGGAAAGAAAGCTGATCCGTCTGCAGAGCAGATCCACCCTGTTGTTTATGCTGTATTACAGGCTGCTGTGGACCTACAGGAATCTGAGAAAGCGGTTGTAGATATGCTGTAAATGGGGTATACTTAAAAGGTATTTTTCCAAAAGAAAGGAAGGGCTTTCAAATGAAGAGAATCGGTATGTTAACGAGCGGCGGTGACTGTCAGGCACTGAACGCAGCAATGAGGGGTGTGGTAAAGTGCCTCGTAAACAGTAATGAAGATGTGGAAATTTATGGCTTCCTGGATGGCTATAAGGGACTGATCTATGGGAACTTCCGTATGCTTGCCGGACATGATTTTTCCGGTATCCTTACTAAGGGAGGAACGATTCTCGGCAGCTCAAGAGTTCCGTTCAAGACCATCAGGGAGCCTGATGAGAACGGCGTCGACAAGGTAGAAGCCATGAAGCAGAATTACTATAAGCTGCGTCTTGACTGTCTGGTTATCCTTGGAGGAAACGGCACCCATAAGACAGCAAACCTTCTTAGGGAAGAGGGACTCAATGTGATCACACTTCCGAAGACGATCGACAATGACCTTTGGGGAACAGATATGACCTTTGGCTTCCAGAGTGCTGTCAATATTGCCACAGAAGCTATTGACTGTATCCATACGACAGCATCTTCCCATGGGCGGACCTTTATTGTGGAGGTTATGGGACACAAGGTAGGGTTCCTGACATTGAATGCCGGTATGGCTGGCGGCGCAGATATTATCCTGATCCCGGAGATTCCCTATGATATTAACAGGGTTATAGAAGCAATCGAAAAGAGAAACCAGGATGGCAGCCGTTTTACGATTCTGGCAGTGGCTGAGGGAGCCATTTCCAAGGAGGATGCGAAGCTGTCCAAAAAAGAATACAAAGAAAAAATGAAGAGTTATAAATATCCTTCCGTTTCCTATGAGCTGGCAGATGAGATCCAGAAGAGGACAGGCGGAGAGGTACGTGTGACGGTACCAGGACATACCCAGAGAGGCGGAAGTCCCTGCCCTTATGACAGAGTATTTGCGAGCCGTCTCGGTGCAGAAGCAGGAGAACTGATCCTGAAGGGTGAGTACGGATTTATGGTTGGATATAAGAACAGAGAAATTGTGAAGGTTCCGCTTGCTGATGTGGCAGGAAAGCTGAAAATGGTTTCTCCGGATTCTGATATTGTCAAGGAGGCCAAGCTTCTTGGTATCAGCTTCGGAGATTAAGAGAAGGAACGCTTCCGGAAGGAAATATCAGAATGTCATATACAGCTCTTTACAGAAAATTTCGTCCCACAGTATTTGAAGATGTAAAGGGACAGGAGCATATAGTAACGACCCTGAAAAACCAGATCAGGGCTGACAGGATTGGTCATGCTTACCTGTTCTGCGGAACAAGAGGAACAGGTAAGACCACTATTGCCAAGATCTTTGCCAAGGCGGTGAACTGTGAGCACCCGGTGGATGGAAGTCCGTGCGGAGAATGCGAGACCTGTAAGGCCATTGCCGCAGGAGCATCCATGAATGTGATCGAGATTGATGCTGCATCCAATAATGGTGTGGACAATATCAGGGAGATTGTGGAAGAGGTTGCCTATTCTCCAGCGGCAGGGAAATATAAGGTTTATATCATAGACGAGGTTCATATGCTTTCCATAGGAGCGTTTAATGCTCTTCTGAAAACACTGGAGGAACCACCGTCTTATGTTATTTTTATTCTGGCTACGACAGAGGTACATAAGATACCGATTACGATCCTTTCAAGGTGCCAGCGGTATGATTTCAGAAGGATCACGATCGATACGATCGCAGACAGGATACGGGAACTGACAGGGATTGAGAAGGTTCCCATAGAGGACAAGGCGATCCGCTATATCGCCAAGACAGCGGACGGCTCCATGCGGGATGCCCTAAGCCTTCTTGACCAGTGTATTGCCTTTCATTTCGGACAGGAACTGACGTATGATAAGGTGCTGGATGTCCTTGGAGCTGTGGACACGGAGGTGTTCAGCAGGCTGCTCCGTGCTGTCCTTGAGGAGGATGTAAGCAAGACACTTGCCATCCTGGAGGAGATGGTGGTACAGGGAAGGGAACTGACCCAGTTTGTAACCGATTTTACCTGGTATCTGAGAAACCTGCTGCTTCTTAAAACAGCAGATGGGATCGAAGATATCATAGATATGTCAACAGATAATCTGAATCATCTGAAAGAGGAAGCAGAGCTTACTGACTATGACAGGATCATGCGGTATATCCGTGTGCTTTCCGATCTTTCAGGACAGATCCGGTATGCAGCACAGAAGCGTGTACTGATCGAGATTGCACTGATCAAGCTGTGCAGACCCCAGATGGAAGTGGATACATCATCTTTGTCAGAGAGGATCCGGGATTTGGAGGAAAAGCTGGAAAAGGGTATTGTACAGACGATCCCGGCGAAAGGCGGCAGCAGCCCACAGCAGAGTACGGCTCAGCCAGAGCCGCAGGCACCCCTTCCAGAAGCAGTCCCGGAGGATATCAGGATGGTGGCAGGTAAATGGTCTGTGGCTATTTCAGAACTGCCAAATCCTATGAAAACCTACCTGAAAGGGGCATATCCCAGCCTCTCGGAGGATGGGAAGCTTATGGTTGTTCTCGGTGACGGACTTCCGTTTGATTATTTCAGGCAGGAAGGTCACAAGGAAGAGCTGGAGAAGCACCTTTCCGGTTATGCAGGTAAGGCTATGGAGGTTGTTATTAAAAATGCACAGGCTGGCAGAAATCCGGAGGCTGTATTCCCGAATCTGACCAGACTGATCTCTGATAATATTCAGATTGAGATTGAAGAAGAGGAAGAACCGGAGGAGGATCCTCTGGAAGAAGAATTTTAAAAAGAAAAGTTTTATGTTGAGAAAGGAAAATAAATTATGGCAAAACGTGGAGGATTTCCCGGTGGTGGAATGCCCGGAAATATGAACAATCTGATGAAGCAGGCGCAGAGAATGCAGCGTCAGATGGAAGAAAACCAGAAAGCAATGGAGACAAAGGAATTTACAGCCAAGGCCGGTGGCGGAGCTGTTGAAGTGACAGTGACCGGGAAGAAAGAGATCACAAAGGTCAAGCTGTCTGAAGAAGTAGTGGATCCGGATGATATTGAGATGCTGGAGGATCTTGTTATGGCAGCAACGAATGAAGCACTCCGTATGGCAGATGAAGCAAATGCAGAGCTGATGAATAAGATGACAGGAGGACTCAGCCTCGGAGGAGGACTTCCGTTCTAATGGATCTTTATAGCGGATATATTAACAAATTAATCGATGAGCTGGCAGCTCTTCCGGGAATCGGAAACAAGTCTGCACAGCGTCTGGCATTTCATCTGATCAATATGCCAAAGGACAAGGTGGCCAGACTGTCAAAGACAATCCTGGATGCCAAGGAGCATGTCCGCTATTGCAAGGAATGTTATACTCTGACGGATGATGAGCTCTGCCCAATCTGCAGAAATGAAAAAAGAGATCACAGCACGATCATGGTGGTAGAAAATACCAGGGATCTTGCTGCCTATGAGAAAACAGGTAAATATGAAGGGGTATATCATGTGCTTCATGGGGCAATATCGCCCATGCTCGGGATCGGACCGTCAGATATCAAACTGAAGGAACTGATTGAGAGACTGAAAGGAGATGTGCAGGAAGTGATCATTGCCACCAACTCAAGTCTGGAGGGCGAGACTACAGCCATGTATATCGGGAAGCTCATTAAGCCTACAGGAATTAAAGTGACAAGGATTGCCAGCGGTGTGCCGGTAGGGGGTGACCTTGAATATATTGATGAAGTTACCCTGCTGCGGGCACTGGAGGGAAGAACAGAACTATAACAGGAGAGGAGTTATCAGAAAATGGCAGTAAGAACAGAAGCATTTGGCAAAATGAAAGACGGCCGGGAGATCACAAGATTTTTTATCAGCAATGGAAAGGGCATGGAGGCAGGTGTCATTAATTATGGTGCGATTCTCGTAGACCTTTTGGTTCCGGATAAGAATGGACAGACTGCAGATGTGGTTCTTGGTTATGATACACTTGAGCCTTATTTTGAAAACGGAAGCTGTTTTGGTGCGACCATCGGACCAAATGCCAACAGAATTGCGAATGCCAGCTTTGTGCTGGAGGGAAAGAAATATGAGCTTGCAAGGAATGATGGGGAAAATAATCTTCACAGTGATGCAGAGCTTGGTTATCACAAGAGGATATGGGATGCACAGATTGAAGGAAATGGTGTGAAATTTACACTGGAGGATGCAGACGGTTCCATGGGATTTCCAGGAAACAAGAGGGTTTCAGTTACCTATACTGTAACCGAAGAAAATGAACTTCAGATCCATTATCACGGGGAAAGTGACAGAAATACGATCCTGAATATGACAAATCATTCTTACTTTAACCTTGCAGGACATGATGCGGGTAGAATTGAAGGACATAGGCTGTTACTTCATGCAGCAAATTATACACCGGTACGGCCGGGTGCGATCCCTACAGGAGAGATTGCTTCTGTAAAAGGGACACCATTTGATTTTACGACAGAGAAGGAGATCGGAAGGGACATTAATGAAGACTGTGAACAGTTAAAGCTATGCAAGGGCTTTGACCATAATTTTGTAATAGATGGTGACTATGGCACCTTACGGGAGGCCGCAAGAGTGACAGAGGAAACCTCTGGCAGGGTCATGACAGTACTGACTGATCTGCCCGGTGTGCAGTTCTATGCAGGAAACTGTATTAGCAGAACGACAGGAAAGAATGGGGCAGTGTATGCAGAAAGAAGCGGACTTGCGCTTGAAACCCAGTATTATCCGGACACTGCCAATGAACCGGGATTTCCGTCTGCAGTATTTGGACCTGACAGGGCATATGATACAGTAACTATTTATCGTTTTGCCTGAAAGTCGAACAATAAAGAAAAAGCCGGACAGGCTATGACAGAAAGCGCATAGATTTTCCGATATGATGAAGAAAAATAGATATCATGGAGGGACTATGCGCTTACCTTGGATAGTAAGGCAGATCGGAAATGCTTCCGGAAAGGATCGGATCTATATAGAAGATTATGCCTGTTCTTTTTTGGAAAACTGCAGAAAAGAGGAATCTCTGCTTCCTGTCAGAGCTGCACTGTATGGATATGCATTGCAGAAAGAAGAAAGTCATATCTATCTGATTTATGGTGTTTCCCATATTGCGGCAGAGCTTCAGCAGGGGATGAGCCAGGAGCAGATCCAGGAAATGTTCTTTTCGGAATATGAGCTGATCGGCTACGTGAACCTGTATGCCGGTCAGACACTGTTTGAAAATCCGGCTTCTCAGGATTCTTCCGGTAAAGCGGGATTTTTTATCTTTTATGAGAACAATGAAGCCATGCAGGATTATATGATATTCTGCAATAAAAGAAAACAGAGAATGCCGGGGAACCACAGATCAGGCGTTAAAGAGGATAAACACCTGGGGGTGAAAGGTGAAAGCAGCAGGAGACAGGGGAAGTGGACTGGCTTTATTTCGATTTTTCTTCTGGCAGTTCTCATTCTGCTGACGGCAACAGCCTCTCTTGCGATTGGGGATTATGCTGCCATGCGGGAATTTGCGCTTATGGCGGCAAAGGCATTGCAGGGAGCCGGTTAACAGGATATCTGGAGAAAAATATGTCAAACATTCGGGACTATTTAAAAGAAAGAGAAAAACGTCAACAGACCGAAAAGACCACTGGTTACAGAGAAAAGATCAGGGGACATAAGCTGGCTATATTTTACAGGGCAGCGCTTGGAGTTATTTTGGTTGCAGCTGTGCTGTTCTTTTTTATATTTCAGTGGAAGAATAAAGTCTTCACAGAAAGCGTGATCACAGGTTCTACGCCGGTGACGATTGTCCAGGGAGCCAGCGTAAGGGCACTTGGGACACGGGTGCTGTTATACAGTAAGGACGGTGTCAGTTCGCTGGATGAAAAAGGAAATGTGCTCTGGAACCAGACCTTTGAAATGCAGAATCCCATGACCACAATCTGTGGAAATGTAGCGGCGATCGGTGATTATAATGGCAGAACAATTTATGTGGTAAGTGGGGACAAGCAGCTTGGAACTGTGAACACCAATCTGCCGATCCGGAAGATCTGTGTGTCGGAGAATGGAGTAGTGGCAGCGGTTCTGGATGATTCTGACGTGACAAGGATCCTTCTTTATAATGGAAATGAAAATACGGATACTTCTATTGTAGATATCAAGGCTACTATGGATAAGAGTGGATATCCTCTAAGTATCTCTCTTTCACCAAATGGGAAACTCCTTGCCATTTCCTATCTCCATGTTGACAGCGGTGAAATGAAATCAACAGTTGCTTTCTTTAATTTTGGTGAAGTGGGAAAAAATGAAAGTGATAATTATGTGAGCGGTTTTGATTATGTTGATACGGTAGTGCCTTATGTACAGTTCATGAGCAGCAGCAATGCATTTGCTGTTTCAGATGATAGAATTGTATTCTTTTCCGGAAGTGAAAAGCCGAATACTACGGCTGTAGCATTGCTGGATGAAGAGGTACAGGGAATTTATTACAATGAAAGCTATGTAGGACTGGTATACAGAGATCAGAGCGGAGAAGCTGCCTACCGGCTGGATGTTTATAATACAGGTGGTGACAAGATTCATTCCCTGCTGATCGATATGGACTATTCAGATATTGTATTTTCCAAAGACCAGATCATCATTTATAATGATATGGACTGCCGTATCTGTAATATCAGTGGAGTGGACCGGTTTACCGGTACTTTTGAAAAACCGGTAAGCCTGCTGATACCTACCTCTTCTGCTTACAAGTATACGGCAGTGACCAGCGGCTCGGTAGATACGATGGAATTAAAATAGAAAAGGACGAAGGAGAGGATGTATTATTTTTCACTGGTGATAGTTGCTCTGATCTTTATCTGGCGGATTGCTGCAGGAGTCAAAAAGGGAATGGTAAAGGAACTGATCTCACTGATCGCCATGGTGGCAGCGGGTTTCTGTGTGATCCTGATCATGGGAGCGCTGAACAGTTATTTTGACCAGAAGATTGGTCAGGTGGTGCAGTTCGTCTGTGTCCTGTTTGCAGTCTGCCTGGTATACCGGCTTATGAACGTACTGTTTACCTCACTGAAGCTGATCTCGGGTCTGCCGGTGATCCGTTGGCTTGACAAGCTGCTTGGGATGGTACTCGGGATGGTGGAGGCAGGACTGATCACGGCTTTTCTGGTGCGGGTCGTAAAGGAGCTTGGCCTGACATTCTTATCTGTATAATAGGATAAAAAAGATCAATCTGAAAAGTTAACAAAAAACAGTTGACATTTCAGAAAAAGGGACTAAAATAGTCCATAGTTTTAGAAATGAAATGCAGAGAGCAGGACAGGATGCTTTCCGGGAAGCATGGACAGAGAGCCGGCGGTTGGTGCGAGACGGTGTGTGAAGGAAGAGCATTATCCCCTGAGAGCAGTTCGGGTGAAGCAGCCAGTAATCCGAAACGGAGATCCACCGTTACAGGGATACGTATTCAGCAGCAGTGCGGATATGATAAGAGAGGTCAATTTTATTGGCAATTGAAGTGGTACCGCGGAGAACAGTTCTTCGTCTTCTGAGTGAATCAGGAGACGGAGTTTTTTTGTTGTTAAGAAACGGTAAAGACTTCCTGAAGATCAACGTGCTTTTGATGTCAGACACCGGGCTTTGGTTTATGACCAAATACGGGTGTTGAGCATATATATTTATATTCAATCAAAGAGGAGATAGTATTATGAACACACTGGTTATTGTACTGGTTGCAGGCGTATGCCTGGCTGCAGGTTATCTTTTCTATGGAAGATGGCTTGCAAAGACATGGGGGATCGATCCCAATGCCAAAACTCCTGCCGTAACAAAGGAAGACGGACAGGACTATGTACCCACAAATGGCTGGACAGTATTTGCCCATCAGTTTTCATCCATTGCCGGAGCTGGCCCTGTTACAGGTGCTATTCAGGCAGCTGTATTTGGATGGGTTCCTGTGTTTCTCTGGATCGTCCTTGGTGGTATTTTCTTTGGTGCAGTCACCGATTTTGGTGCGCTGTATGCAAGCGTCAAGAACGAAGGAAAATCCATGGGACTTCTGATCGAACAATATATCGGAAAAACAGGACGTAAGCTGTTCCTTCTGTTCTGCTGGTTATTCACCCTGATCGTTATTGCTGCATTTGCTGACATGGTTGCAGGTACCTTTAATGCCTATACCGTAGTGGATGGTGTATCACAGCTTTCTGACGCTGCGAAGACCAATGGAGCGGCCGGAAGCATTTCTCTGCTGTTTATTGTATTTGCAGTTGTATTTGGCCTGATCCAGAAGAAGTTCAAGCTGACAGGCTGGAAGCAGGTTGTAGTCGGACTTATATGTACAGTGGCAGCTTTTGCAATTGGTATGGCATGCCCGATCACAGCAACCAAGGACACATGGAGTTATCTTACATTTGCCTATATCTTTCTGGCAGCAGTGCTTCCGATGTGGCTTTTGATGCAGCCAAGGGATTATATGACAACCTTTATGTTTGCAGGAATGATCCTTGGAGCAGTTATCGGTCTGCTGGTTGCACATCCTAAAATGAATCTGCCGGCATTCACCGGATTTCATAATGATACACTGGGAGATCTGTTCCCGATCCTGTTTGTAACTGTTGCCTGTGGTGCGGTATCCGGATTCCATAGTCTGGTTTCTTCGGGAACCTCTTCTAAGACTATTTCCAATGAAAAGGATATGCTGAAGGTTGGTTATGGTGCTATGATACTGGAAAGTCTGCTGGCAATTCTTGCTCTCTGTGTAGCAGGCGCAGCTGCAGCTGCCGATGGTACTGCAGCAAGTGGAACACCGTTCCAGATTTTTTCATCAGGTGTGGCTGGTTTTTTTGAAATGTTTGGTATTCCTGTATATGCTGCACAGTGCTTTATGACAATGTGCGTATCCGCACTGGCACTGACAAGCCTTGATTCTGTAGCAAGAATCGGACGTATGTCATTCCAGGAACTGTTCAGTGTAGATGATATGGAGCATGCGGAAGGCTGGAGAAAGGTTTTTTGCAATAAGTATTTTGCAACAGTATTGACACTTGCCTGTGGGTTTATCCTGACCAAGATCGGATATGCCAACATCTGGCCACTGTTTGGAAGCGCAAACCAGTTACTGAGTGCATTGGTACTGATCACACTCTGCGTATTCCTGAAGGTAACCGGAAGAAAGAACAGAACTCTGTTCCCTCCACTGATCATCATGCTCTGTGTAACCTTTACTGCGCTGGTTGAACGTACAATAGGTCTTGTAAAGGCATACAGTGCAGGAAGTGCAGTATTCCTGGTAGAGGGTCTGCAGCTGATCATAGCGATCCTGCTGATGATACTTGGTGTTACGATTGTGGTACATTCAGGAAAAGAGCTTGTTAAGAAGAAAGCAGAGAACTGATAAGAAGATTGGAAGGAGCTATATTAGTTTTATATGGCAAATAATATTGTAAAAATCGGTATGATCCAGATGAATGTTCTGTTTTCAGAACCAGATAAAAACATTCAGCATGCATCGGAGCTTGTAAAAAGCGCAAAAGCAAAAGGTGCACAGATCTGCGTTCTTCCTGAATGCATGGATCTTGGGTGGGGAAACCCTGAAGCAAGTTCACTTGCTGAACCAGTTCCGGGAAAAGTCAGTGATGCTTATCAAAAAATTGCTGCTGAGAATAAGGTATTTCTTGTTGCAGGACTTACAGAAAGAGAACAGGAAAAAATTTACAATACCGCACTTCTTATTTCAGATGGGGGAGAGATCCTTTATAAGCACCGTAAGATAAATGTATTGACCGGAGTGGAGGATGTCTATGCGATTGGAGACAGGATTGGCGTTACAGAAACTCCCCTCGGCAAGATTGGGATTGATATCTGCGCTGATAATTCATTAAACAGTCTTTCTATTGCTATTACTCTTGGCAGGATGTGTGCAGATATGATCTTGTCCCCATGCGCATGGGCTGTAAAATCGGATTATAATATTGAAACAGAACCGTATGGTAAGGAATGGCATATTCCATATGGAAAGATTTCCAAAATGTTTGGGATACCCGTTATTGGTGTAAGCAATGTCGGACAGGTGTCAAAGGGTTCCTGGTCAGGGTGGAAAGCGATCGGTAATTCAATAGCCTACGATAGTGACGGATCTTTGATCACAGTCCTTCCATATGGGGAATCAGAAGAATGTGTCCAAGTTATCGATGTGCATTTAACAGATAAGAAAGTGACTGGCACAGCACTTTCGGAAAAAATAGAGAATGAAGTTTGACTTTGAGTAATTTAAAACGCTGGTAGAGCTGGTGACCTCTGCGATTATTTATTCGCAGAAGCATCAGCTCTTTGCGTTCAAGGGAGAAGAATTCATATTAAATACTGCTGGTGTTCACTTTTCTTGTCGGACACTATTAAAACCGCTATTAGAACGCTATCAAGACTGCAGAAAATTGGGGATTGACATTAAGTCCGGTGCAGTGTTATAACTGTCTCTTATACACATCTGACGCTGCCGACGATACTCCTTGTGT
>ENA-OZGG01000049-OZGG01000049.1-human-gut-metagenome-genome-assembly--contig:-NODE-49-length-53834-cov-12.662787_pt1 | contig 53834 bp, 55 predicted proteins | sample MGYA00244659_ERZ653664 | MGnify/ENA primary metagenome ERZ653664 (study PRJEB26926, sample SAMN06165233) | human gut metagenome | biome: ENVO:00009003; feature: ENVO:2100002; material: ENVO:00002003... | reverse complement strand
CTACACAAGGAGTATCGTCGGCAGCGTCAGATGTGTATAAGAGACAGATATTTATAACATCAGTTTCTGTAATACCGTGGCTCTCTATGCGTAATACTTTTTCCCAATCTTCAAAATCCACATTCCATTTATGAATCTGCGAGTATTGAGCAAATAGTATGTTTATTCTTTCTATTTCTAATTCGGTCGTAATAGAAGTCCGAAAAATCAAAATATCTCTTTTATTGTTACTGACTTTCATCATATATCACTTCCTTATATTATTCATTTTATCTAAAAATACCGTTATTGCATCATATCGTAGATTTGAAACAGAACACACTACTTTGCTAATCTTTCTCGTAATAAACTTTTCTATGAAATTCATTTTGTCAAACAGAAACTCACCACCTAAGATTGCTTCGGCGACAGCATTTGAGTGTAGATATTCGGGGAAAGCTTTTTTAAGTTGCTCAACTTCTTGAGTATCGTTCATTCCGCAAATAAATAATGCTATAATCTTCTGTTCTAACTGAGCGCGATTCTTATTGCAGAATTTACTCATTAATCTTCCTGGGTACCCAGCGTAAATAGAAGTTCCAAGAATAATTCTATCATAACCTTGAATATCAGGATTATGGAACTCTTTCAATGATATATATTCTAGTTCAGGACTTAATTTTTCTCCTATAAGATGTGCAACTCTTTCAGTTGTTCCATGCTTTGAATAGTAGATTATTGCAGTTTTCATAAATTCTCTCCTTTCATTTAGTTACCTTTGCAAAGGTAGAGTAGTCAAGGGCTATTATCAATAGTGAATTATCATCATATTTGGGAACATTCATGAGCTTAGAAAAATATAAATCGTATGTAGAGCTATTGTCAAGAGTGAACAATAGTTGTGTGTTTCTTATAGAATATAATAATAGATTTTTATATACATCTCCAAATTTCAATACATTTTTTGGATACGACATCGAAAAACTTAAAGACCCTTCGATTGAACACAACTACTTAGAGAAATATATTCATCCTGATGATTTTATGATCTTTAGCACTATTCAAAAAAGGTTACTTGGCTTTTACTATAGCCAGCCTATTGAATGTAGAAAAGATTACAAGCATATCTTTGAATTTAGAATTTTAAATGCAAAGAAAAAATATGTAAGAGTGATTAGTCAGCATCAGGTTTTAGAAATAGATGAAATTGGTAATCCCTTTTTGGTTTTAGGGGTAGTTGATTTATCCCCTGACCAAAAAGATATGGATGAGATAAAATTTCGGCTTGTCAATAATAAAACAGGAGAAATGACACCTTTCCCTTTGACCGAAGAAACAAATATAAAGTTAACTAAACGAGAAGTGGAAATACTGAAACTGGTAAATAAAGGCATGTTCAGTAAAGAAATATCGGATAGTCTTTCGATAAGTATTCATACAGTAAACAATCACAGACAAAATATTCTTCAAAAAATGAATACAGACAATGTTGTTGAGGCTATTAATTATGCCCGAAAACTTGGACTATTGGATTAATTCAAAAATAGTTCTTACTGTGTAGTAAGGTTATTTGAAACAATGGAAAACCACAGTAAACTAAAGTAGTTGATGAAATGAAGAGGAAGATTTTTATTCAAACCGAAGGCTTGGACTTGAACAGGCTAAATACGGAACTTATCTTTGTCAATGCTTCATATTGAGTTCTGGAAAGCTTACTTTAAAAGAAAAGGATTGAGAAAATGAAATTCATTCTTCCCAATCCTTTTCTATATTGACTACTACCTTTATTATATAGCCAGTTCTGATAAACAGTTATTTACTTTCTGCATATCTTTTAGAATATTCTGATCCAGTACCCGTGCGTAGTGTTTCGTCACGTTGGTATCTGCATGACCTAACATCTTGGCTACATTTTCCATACTCACGCCATTTGCAAGGCAAATACTTGTGGCATAGCTATGTCTGGCGGTATGTGTGCTAAGATTTTTATGAATTCCGCACACATCGGCAATCTCCTTCAAATAACTGTTCATGCGTTGATTACACAAAACGGGTAAAAGTTTTCCGGTACACTCTACCACATCCTTATATTTATCAAGTATAGAAGCTGCCACAGGCAGCACAGGAATGTTACACATGATTTTTGTCTTTTGGCGGTTCTTCCTTATCCAAAGTTCCCCTTTATTATCTTTTACCAAGTGTTCAGGTGATAAGTCTTTCACATCGCTAAACGCCAAGCCAGTAAAAATGCAAAAGACAAAAACGTCCCGTACCTGTTCTACTCGTTTAATCGTGAATTCTTTGGCGAGAATGATTTTAATCTCGTCCATCGTCAGGAACTCAGGATCAGTTTCTTCCAGTTTGAAGCGGTAGTAAGCAAATGGATCTTTCTTTATCCAGTCGTTTTCCAAAGCAATACGGATGATCTTCTTCAAGTTTTTCAACCGGGTGATAGCTGAATTCTGCGCACAACCTTTTTCAATCTTCAAAAAAGCATCGAACTTGGAAATGAAATTAGCTTCTAAATTATTCAGGGCAATATCCGATAGCTGATATTCTTTCTTTATAAATTCTTCCAAATATCGGGTAGTGGTTTCATACCGTTGAACAGTCTTGCTAACGAAGTCTTTGCCGATCAGCTTACGGCTTTGTTCGTTATGCTCTCTGAATACCTGTAATAGTGTTTTGTTATCTTCCTCCACACCATAAAACAACTTTCTCACAAGATCAACAGTGATAACTTTGCCGGAAGTTTCCAGTTCTCTATAAATTTGGTGTACGTGTGAACGTGTGATTTCTAAGTAGTGGTTCAATTCCACCGACATACGGTCTTTGCCTTTTGAATTCTCTTTTGCCTGATTCCATAGGTTTACAGGACAGCTTCTTTTGATAGAAATATCTACCATACAGCCATTTACAGTGATTCTCATGCACACGGGTGCTTCTCCGTTCTTTAATAATTTGCCTTTCTTAATGAAGAACAATACAGAAAATGATTTTCGAGCCATTTTTACATCGTTTTTAAAGTTACAAAACTATGTATTCTCTTCCAAAGTAAGTCTATGCAAAAGACTATGAATCAGTGAGAAAGATGCAAATTCGTGGGACTTTTTTGAACTAAATTTTAGTCCCACGATTTATCCACCGATAATATGCTTGAAACGGCTATTTTCTGCTACCTGCCAGAAAAAAGAAATCCCTGATAATGTCTGATTATCAGGGATTTGCTTGATTTTTCTTGTTGTTTCAGTGATCCGCCTGGGATTTTCACTTTATGACTGTATGTGTTTGAAACACAGTTACTTTCTAAACTACTAAAATCGTACCGTAACGATTTAGTAACGAATTACAGAATGTCAGTTTGTCTGCTTGTGACACCGTTGTGTCTGCTTAACTTTCCGGGTTCAAAACTACAACTTTCCTTTTAATCTACCAAACTATTTGAGTATTAAATAGATAAAAATATTTTTCCGGTGCAAGGTGCGAGCCTATATATAGGTATAGGCTTGCACCTTGCACCAGATTCTTGACTGCACTGTACCTCCTTCCCATTATGCTCCATTTTCAGATATTGAAAAAAAGTATTGCCAAGTTGGTAACAAGTTGGCAAATGCTCTGATACTATTGAATGAACTTTGCAGCAAATTAAATAAGAACTGTAATATGGAAGTAATAACAATGGATAGCAAGGTGTATAAAGACCTTGTCGGGAAAATTCAAAGAATAGCCGACTTTGTTGCCAAAGCACAGGTTGTACCTAAAGAAGAAAATGAGGTATGGCTGGATAGTAATCAAGTAGCGGATGCACTTAATATAAGTACACGTACATTACAACGATTGAGAAACGAAAACCTGATAAGCTACACTATGCTAAGAGGAAAATGCCTTTATAAACTTTCGGAAATTGAACGAGGATTGAATGAACGAATAATAAAGTGCAAACCGCAGGATAGAGAGAATTTTCGGAGAAATTATTTTTTAATTAATGATGATGAATAAAGAGGATATTCTTCAACTAACGGATAAAGGCTTGTCTATTTTCAAGTATTATATCCCATTTCCGTTTAAACTCGGACGTAATTTCTTAAATCCGCTATATAAAGATAGTAAGGCATCATGTAATGTCTATTTCGACAGAAGAAATGGAATGTACAAAATGAAAGATTTTGGCAATGATGATTATTCGGGGGACTGCTTTGCTTTGGTTGGTAAACTGAACGGACTGAATTGTAAAGAACCTAAAGATTTCGTTGAAATACTGTCTATCATTGACCGGGATATGCAATTGGGCTTATCTGAAAAGTCTAAAATGAGAACTACTTTTGCTACAAATGTTCCCGTGATTTCAGGAGTTGTGCATAGTCAGAAAAAAAAGAAGGCACGACCTTATACGTTGGCGCAAAAGAGCTTCACGGCTGCGGAACTTGCCTTCTGGGGAAAAAGCGGTATTACGCAAGAGGTGCTGAAATTATTCCGGGTGGTTTCATTAAAGAAGTTCAGCAGTGAAAATAGCGAAGGGAAACCATTCTGCATTACAGCAACAGAGAAGGAGCCGGTATTCGGGTATACGGCGAAGCAATATGTAAAGGTGTATCGTCCTCACTCGGAGATGCGTTTTTTGTATGCCGGGGATTTCGGAGAAAATTATTGCTTCGGGTTGGAACAGTTACCCGCCAAAGGGGACTTGTTGTTTATCACCGGTGGAGAAAAGGATGTGATGAGCCTGACGGCTCACGGGTTTCATACGATCTGCTTCAACTCGGAAACGGTCACTATTCCAGTAGGGATAATTCATCGGCTATCTTTCCGCTTCAAACACATTGTCCTGCTTTATGATGTGGATAAAACAGGACTGGACAGTTCGGCCAAACAGGAACTGGCATTGAAGAACTACGGAGTGAAACGATTGCTGCTGCCATTGGCAGGGACAAAGGAGGAAAAGGATATTTCGGATTTTTTCCGCTTGGGGAATAACCGGGATGATTTGATTAAACTATTTCTGGATTATCTGGATACAATATACAGCGAAACTATGTCTGCACTGAAATCTTGTGAGGTGGATTTCAATAATCCTCCGCCCGTAGCACAAATGATTGTGTCGGTGAATGATGTACCGTTAGGTACGCAAGGGAATATCCTTTGTATTACCGGTGGAGAGGGAACCGGTAAAAGTAATTATGTAACAGCATTGATTGCCGGAGCTATCGGCCATCCTGGCAACGGTAAGGACAAGGTGATTGATACGCTGGGCGTATCGGTCTGTGAGAACAGCAAACGGAAAGCAATTCTGTTTTATGATACGGAGCAGTCAGAGGTGCAGACGTACAAGAACATCACGAACCTTCTAAGACGATGCGGACGGGAAACGATGCCGGAATACCTGAAAGCATATTGCCTTACAGGAATGAGCCGTAAAGAGCGCCTGCAGGCGATTATCCAAAGCATGGATAAGTTCCACTATCAATACCGGGGCATTCACATGGTGGTGATTGACGGCATTGCGGACTTGATAAAGGGAGCAAATGATGAAACGGAAAGTATAGCAGTGGTAGAGGAACTGTACCGACTGGCTGGGATTTATAATACTTGTATCGTTACCATCCTGCACTTTATTCCGAGCGGTCTGAAACTTCGAGGGCATCTCGGTAGCGAGTTGCAGCGCAAAGCAGCGGCGATTCTTTCTATAGAGAAAGATACAGAACCGTCGGTGTCGGTGGTAAAGGCATTGAAGGTGCGTGACGGCAGTCCGCTGGATGTACCTATCATGCAGTTTGCATGGAATAAGGATGCCGGGATGCACGTGTATCTGGGAGAAAAACCCAAAGAGGAAAAGGAGAAAAGAAAAGAGGACGAGCTGGTGGCTGTGGCACGGGATATTTTCGGGCGACAGAATTTCATCACCTACGTGGATTTGGCGGAACAGATACAAGCGATACTGGATGTAAAGGAACGCACTGCGAAAAGCTATATCAAGTTCATGCGTGAAAAGGAAATTATCATAAAAGACCCGTCGAATCAAAGCTATTACATTATTGGGAACTTAAAACAGATAGGCTTATGATACTATTGGATAAAGAAACGTTTGAAACGTACATGGAGCGATTGCTCGAACAGATGCAAAAAGTTGTAGGCGCATTGGACAAGAAAGACAAGAAGCCGCAAAATTATCTGAATGGGCAGCGGCTGTACGATAATCAGGATGTTTGCCTGTTGTTGAACATCAGCAAAAGAACATTGCAACGATACAGGGATAATGGATTGAAGTATCATACGATTCTGCATAAGACGTATTATATGGAGAAAGATGTGCATGAGTTTATCCGGCGGTATTTTGACGGCGAAAATTCAGTAAAAGATAAACCGGAAGAAGATACGGAAGAAGGACGTATGAATGACGGTGTATCATCCAAAGATGAGAACGAAGCAATGGAAGATGTTTAGGTTGTTATAATTTCCATGTATACAGATTTGACCAATAATTTGATGTTGTGTGTGTATCCCATACTGTCGTGATGACAGGATGGGATATTTTAAATCAAATAAACGGCAGTAATTCCTTGTTACTGCCATTTTTTTGATATATATTTGTTCGTGAATTATAAAGAATACGTATGAACAGCAAGTTACAAGAAAGTAAGGTGAAGCAGCTGTTTGCCCGGCAGGAAGTTATCACCAATACTGATATATTCAATCTATATAGAGAAGAGGAACCGGAGATACCGGCAGCAACCGTAAACTGGCGTATATACCACTTGGTGCAGAAAGGGGTAATCCAGAGGATAGGCAAAGGGAAATATCGTGAAGGCAAAGCACGAACCTTTTCTCCCGAACTGTCGGCGAAGACTATAAAGGCTGGAAAATTCGTAGGAAAAGAATTTCCCTATATCAATTATTGTATCTGGGAACTGTCTGCCATCAATAGTTTCAGTCAACATTTGATTAATTACAATGTGATTTTCTTAGAAGTGGAACGTGAAGTTATTGATTCTGTTTACAGAGCTTTGAAGGATATGCGGTACAAGGTTGTCCGCATCAAGGATATAAAGGAGGACTTGTCTGATTTTGCAGGATATGTTTGTGTGCGTGCATTGGTTACCGAGGCTCCTGTATTGAAGGAAAAGAACGGTCAAGTAGCTTCGCTGGAAAAAATATTGGTCGATTTGTATTGTGACAAAGAGTTTGCACCCTTTCAGGGGAACGAGATATACCATATATATAAGAATGCTTTCAATGATTATACAATAAACGAAAGCACTATGCTTAGGTATGCAAGCCGCAAAGAAAAAAAAGCGGAAATAGGGGCTGTGATTAATTCTATAAAACGGCAGTAATTCACATATACTGCCATAAATTTGATTTTATGATAGACTTGAAAAGTATTGAAAAAGATTGGATTGAAGGTATTTCAAAAAGAAAGAAAGCCGACAAAATCCTTATTGAGAAAGTTATCCGGGCGTTGCTGCTACTGGAAGGTTTGGGCAATTCAGGTCTGGAATTTATTTTTAAGGGCGGGACTGCTCTTATGTTGTTGCTGGGAACAACTAAACGTCTGTCCATTGACATTGATATTATTGTACCAGATAAGAGTGCTAATCTGACCGATTATCTGGATAAGTTCATCACGGAGAAAGGTTTTACCCGATACGAAAAGCAGGAAAGAACGGTGCAAAGTGATATAGAAAAGGAACATTTTAAACTGTTCTTTATATCGGCACTCAACGGAAAGGAATCGCACATCTTGCTGGATGTACTGAAAGAGGACATTCATTATAAAACTCTCGTAGAAACCCCTATAAACAGTAGCTTCCTGATGGAAAACGGTAGTTCCGTCATGGTTACCACCCCTGACTTTAATAATATACTGGGGGATAAACTTACAGCATTTGCTCCTACCACTACCGGTATTCCTTACATCAAAAAAGATAAAGAAATGGGAATGGAGATTATCAAACAAATGTATGATGTGGGGTGTTTGTTCGATAAGATAGACGACATAAATATGGTTAAAGAAGTATTCAGTGCCTTTGCTGCCATCGAACTGAAATATAGGGGAAATATGCATACAATATCTGATGTATTGGATGATACTTTTTATACAGCATTGGCTATCTGTTTTAGAAAGGATATCCAGAATACAAATTTCCTCGTTTTGAATAAAGGAATTACATCAATCAAGTCTTATATTTTCTCTGATTCTTTCCATTTGGATAAGGCTGTTACATATGCAGCCAAAGCTGCGTATTTGGCTACATTAATAAAATATTCCAAAGAAAAGGTTGTCAGGTTTGATCCTAAAGTAAACATTAAGGATTTAGAAATAAAACAGTTCAATCCAGAGCATCCCTTGAACGAATTGAATAAGCTGAACAGGCTGAAAAAATCCAATCCGGAGGCTTTTCATTACTGGTATCAGATTTATGATATTATTCAGGAGAATGAATAAATCAAATTAATTCTGATAGGAAAATAGCCGCCATAACTTCGTGCATGAAGTATGGCGGCTATTATTTTTAGATTTTAAAGCCTTTGGTGGGCTTGTTGGTAGGGGAAGCAGAGTCGGGGTCGTCTTTGTTGCCGGGTTTAGGGATGCCACCGATAATGACTTTACTTCCCAGTGAGTTCATGGCATCTTTGATGCTGAAACTTACGGGAGGTTGATTAATATGCGGCGGTTTCTTTTCCGGAGGGGTGGAAAGGAAGTCGGGCATTTTATGAACGTATGGTTTGGCATCCGGTTCCAGCGATGGCGATTGTGCTGTCGCCATTGGTTGTTGGGGAACTGTTGATGAAATACTTAGATTTTCACCCTCGGCGCTGTCTTCCTTTTGCTTGATGGGCTTCAAAGAAAGCTGGATTTTGCGGTCAAGGGTATCAAGGTCGGATTTGAGCTGTTTGAGCAGGTCTTCCTTTTTCCATGTTTCTCCAACTACTTCCTGAAGGGTGGGTATGTCCTTTGAAATCTTTTCTGTTTCTTTTTGGTATCGTTCCAAAAGAGGGGAAATGGTTTCGAAGGTGCGCAGGAACATAAGGGCGGCAATGTTGGGGTCTTTTGCCAATTTGCCGCCATTGAAGTTGTAGAGGATATTGCCTTCGCCACGGACGAAGAAACGGTTCTCGATGAAATCGAAGCCGTCTTTCATGCTGGATTCGGTCTTTACAAGAAGGTCGAAGCCGTAGAGCTTGCCAATGGTTTGTGATGTGCCGTGGGTACGAGCCTTGTCCTCTATCTCTGTCAGTTTCTGGGCGATGAGTTTGGGATTGTTGCCTTTGACACCATCCAGTTCGATGAGATTGAGGGGGTTGCCCTGGTCATCACGCTGCACCCGCTTCTCGAAATTTTTCAAGTCCGTACTGATTCTTTCTATCAGGTCACCGTTCTTGGTGACGGTCTGCATGACTTTCTCGAGTTTGGAATCTGCGGAGGATTTACCACGGTTAAAGGATTTGCGCTCACTTTCAAGGGAGGCTATCTGTTTCTCTAACTTGGCTTTGTTCAGGAGGTCAGGATTACCGGAGAGAATGGCGACGTACTCGGAGAAGTTCATGCCGCCCTGCTCATCCATGCTGCCCTCGTCGATGGTGCGTGCGCCCATCGTACCTTTTTTAAGCTGGGTGATGAACAACTGCTTGTTGTGAAGCAGATTGAATTTGTAGCTGTCGAGCGATTTCTCTACGGCATAGTTGATAATATCTACCTTGTTGTCGGCATAGAGTTTGGCTATCTCATTGCCTTTTCGGACGCCACGACCGTTGCGCTGCTCCAAATCTTTTGGAGTCCAGGGTATATCGAGTTGGTGGATGGCAACGCACCTGCGCTGGGCATTGACACCAGTGCCCAACATTTCGGTGGAACCGAAGAGGACACGGATTTTGCCATCGTTCATGTCCTTTATCATTGCTCTACGGGACTTTTCTGTCTTGGCTTCCTGAATGAAACGTACCTGGTCTGCAGGGATGCCGTAGTCCTCTACCAGTTTTCGTTTGGTTTCGCTGTAAGCGTTCCACTGACCGGGTTTGTATGTGCCGAGGTCGCTGAACACGAATTGCGTGCCTTTGTGCTCGTCATACTTCTTGTAGTATTGGCTTATCAGGGCGGCACAATGGCTGGCCTTGTTATCTATGTGGTCCTCGTATTTATCCTCGTCGATAAGACGCATATCAAGGGACATCTTACGGGCATAGTTGGTGGCGATAAGCATCTTGGCTTTTTCTTCCCGTTTGCTCAGCGGTAGACGGTCGAGGACGGTGGCGTCGCCGTTCTTGGCAAATGCTACCAGCTTCCGGATAAACTCCTGCTGGTTGGGCGTGGGCGGAATATTGTGCAATATCTCGTTCTTCCGGGGACGGTCGATGCCGATGTCTTCGGCTGTACGGAAATCTGTGATTTCATTGTACATGGCGGCAAGTTCCGGTACTTTGATAAAGTAACGGAATCGTTCTTTCTGAATGATTTCGTTGGTGACGGAGAACTCATAGTCTATGGACTTTTTGGCAAAGACTGCTGCCCATGCGTCGAAGGTGTTGATGCCCTGACGTTCCAGTTCTTTGGGACGAAGGTATTTGAAGAGCAGATACAGCTCGGTCAGGCTGTTGGAAATGGTAGTGCCGGACAGGAAGGTGGCTCCAAGGTCTTTGCCGGTGCGCTCCTGAATGGTACGCAAGGCGAAAAGCATATTCAAGGCACGCTGGCTGCCCTCGCTGTTGCCAAGGCCGGCTACACGGTCGTGACGGGTGGTAAACATCAAGTTCTTGAATTTGTGCGATTCGTCTACCAGCAGGTGGTCGATGCCCATGAGCTTGAAGTCCACAACATCATCTTTGCGGTTCTCGATGTCGAAAGTGAGTTCCTTGATTTTGGCTTCGAGGTTCATCTTACGCTTCTCTACGCCTTTGAGCATACCATTGGATACCTCCTCCCCTTGCTGGCTCAAAACTTCGAGGTTTTCTTCCACACTGTCCAGTTCCTGCTGCAGGATTTGCTTCTGTATCTCCGGTGATTGAGGGATCATGCCGAACTGCTCGTGCGAGAGGATGATAGCATCCCAGTCATTGTTCTGCATCTCACGCATGATGCGGACACGATTTTCGGGGGTGAAATCCTCTTTGCCGGGATAGAGCACTCGGGCATTGGGATAGGCAGTCCTGAAGGTCTGGGCAATCTCATGGATATTGGCTTTCAGACCGATAATCATCGGTTTGTTTGCCAGTCCCAGACGCTTCATCTCGTAAGCGGCAGCACACATAATCAGGGTCTTGCCGCCACCGACCTCGTGGTCAATTATTCCGCCACCGTTGATTTTTGTCATCCAGATTGCATCTTTCTGGCTGGCATACAGGTCGGGAATGCCCAGCCCTTTGAGGTCAAGGTCAGGGAAAGACTGCATGGAGCCGTCGTACTTGGGCTTGACGGAGTTGTTGAACTTACGGTTGTACATATCCGTAAGCCGCTGTTTAAATTCCGGTGACTGTTCTTTCAACCATTCGCTGAACCCGTTCCGGATTTCATCTATTTTACTGTTAGCAAGCTGAATGGCTTCGGTGTCACGTACTTTGACCACTTTGTCGTCTACCAATTTTTTCTTAGTAATATCGGGCGAAGTGTTCTGAATGGCGTGCTTCATCAGATTAATACCGTCATAACGGCGGCTTTCACCCTTTACGCAATATTGCTCGCGAATGCGCACGTTGCCACGGCCGGATGCGCTGACACTGAACTCGTCACGGCTGGCGGCATAGTTAATCTTTACGTCGGTATCGAAAAGATGGGAAGCATATTTCTCATAGATGCCGGTCGGTATCCAACGTTCACCGAAATTAAAATCAAGTTCTTCGAACGGGATGGGTACAGGAAAGGCGGCACGCAAAGCATCGAGCGATTCTTTAGCCCGCTCATTGTCGGGATGCCTGGCAATGTATTCCTCTATCATTTCGGCTTTGGAAATGACATTGCCGGATATGAACTTGTCGGTTATCTCATAGCTCCGGATTAAAGGATTGAAGAATACACGCCCCTGAAGGTCATCAAGCAGGGTGTCTTCGGTCTTGTCCGTAAGACCTGCCATGTATTCGAGATTGACTGTGCCGTATTTGTTTAGTGAAGCGGCAAGGGCTTCTTCCGCTGTATCGACGTGCTGCAACTCATTTTTATTGAAGGCTACGGGGTGGTCGAAAATATCGGCCTTGGTTGCAAGACCGTCTTTGAAACGCTCCAATGAGAGGATGGCACGGTTGTCGTTGTCCATGCGGATAAGGTCTACGTTCTTCGGGCTGTTCAGGTTGCCGAACTGCCGGATGAAATCATCGTATAGGGTGTTGAGTTTCTCACGCTGCACGGTGTTTTCTTTGAGTTCCGTTGCTTCGCTGTTATACAAGTCGTGATAGGTATCACGCATTTCTGTATAGAGCGAAAGTTTGTGAAACTGGCGGTCGGGCAGTTCCAAGGAATGGAACATGGGAGCGGAATTGATATCACGCATATAGCCTATCTGGTTGTTGTCCGCAGTCAATGTGCCGTCCTTGTAGTGCGACGGAATTTCTTTGGAATATGGACGGGGCTGCATCCGTAGCTTACGTTCTTCGTCAGCGGCTATCCTTGCTGCTTCTTTGGCTTGTTGTTCCTCGATACTTAAAGTATGCTGTTTCTGCTCTTCCTTACGAGCATCAGAAACAGGATAAGGAGCGGCTGATTTTACAGTGGATTTGCCTTTGGATTTGCCTCTGGATTTACTCCCAGACTTGTTACCGTAAGGTTTCATGCTGTCGGCCGGTTCACCAAAAAGCTGGCCTTGGACGGGTTGCTTTGATGCAGTGCGACGCTTGCCGCCTTTCGGGATTATCTGGGTACGCTCTTCTTCTGTAAACTCGAAAAGGTCGTACAGGCTCAATACCGGAGATGAAAGTGACAGTTCAATTTCTTCTTTCGGTTTGGGAACAATTTCTTTTGCGACAGACGATACCGGTTCCACTGTGGCAGTTGGTTGAACCGGTATATCGGCAACGGTCGGTTCAGGTGAAACGGCTGTTGATTCGATTGTAACAGATTCCGATTCCTTGAATATCGTCTGAGCTTCTTCAGGAGCTTCACCCAATGTTGTTGACCGGGTGTGCTGTATTTGCGCTCTAACCTGCTGTACTTCCGACGGGAGGAATTGTTGAAAGAGAGGGGCATCCAATTTACGATGAAAATCATTGGAGAGAAATTCACGAAGATTGTTTGTAATACCCGGCAGCCCACCTTCATGCGTGTATACCATTGCCGGTTGGCCGTAAGGGTCAGTATCTAAACGTGCTTTTGTATGTACGATAGTGCCATAACGGGTGATATAATCATTCAGATTATAACCTTCCGGCTGTCTGCTGGAGGTGATGAATGCCTGTTCTTCTTCACTGAGCGGTTCTTCACGGTCGTACTTTTTCTGGAGGATAATCAAGTCACTGCCAACTTCAGTGCCTGCACCTTCAGTGAAAAGATTATTAGGCAAGCGTATGGCTGACACCAAACGGGAATGCTGCATGAGGTGACGACGGATCTCTTCATTCGCAGGAGAATCCAGCACTCCCTGCGAGGTGATATATGCCAAAATACCACCGTCACGAAGGTCGTCAAGACCTTTGAGAAAGAAATAATTATGCACATTCTTTGCAGCTTGCTGACGGGCAGGATTCTTACTTTTGTAGAAGGACGGATCGAAAACGGCTACATCGCCAAAAGGTATGTTGGATGCGGTTATGTCGAAATAGCTGAAATGACTTTTTTCGCTGTCTTCAAAACCGGACACCTTCACTTTTGCTTCCGGATGAAGGTGCGAAAGGATTTTGCCGGTCAGGAGGTCTTTTTCATAGCAGACAACCTTTGGATCGGGGAACTGTTGAGGGAAATTCTGTTGGAAAGCATCGACAAATACTCCCGTTCCGCTCGACGGGTCGAGGAAACGGGAAGGGACAATCCCGTGGCTGCCCAATTCGGAAGCAAGTACAGAAACAATGTCCTGCGGCGTATAGAACGCCGTCAGGACTGAGTTTTTCAAACTGGAGAAGTAACGCTTGTATTGCGATTCGTCTTTTGAATGGCTGCGGATAACCCCGTGGAGTTGTGAAACAAGGGGGAACAGTTCACGGTCGCTCTTTGTCCAACGAGCCACATCGGCAAGGCTGGAAGCCGGATTGAGCACAGCCTTGATTCCTCCGAAACCGGAATAGGCACGCAAGACAGCCTGTTCTTCGGCAGTGGCGGTGCGTCCCTCCCGTTCCAATGTAAATGCCAGTTTGATTGCTTCGATATTGTCTTTCAGGTGCGCTTTCTTATTGTACGCCATTGTCGTCCAGCCAGATTAAGATTGTACCTGTGATTTCCGTATAGAGGTTGTCGAAAGCAGGCTCGAACAGAAAATCATCGGAAAGCGGATATTTGGCGAACACTTCTTCACAAACAGGAAGGAGTTTCAAGGCAAGGGGTTGTGCGCTGCCTTGCGGTACTATATCACTGAACTCGTTCCAGAGGACAGTAACAATGACATCATATTTGGAGAAGTGGAGTCCGGCAAACAATACCTGATTAGCGATTTCGGCAGCGGCATCGTGGGTGGAGCCGGTGCGGACAGCTTCGCAGTATGCTTCGGCGGCACTGTCGCCACGGGTGGCGATAAATTCGGTATCGTTCACTAACTCAGGATGGGTTTCTCTCAGGAAAGAGAGTAATAACAAACGGTAGTAAGACAGTTCCTGCGGCTGTTGACTTTGCTGTTGGAACTGTTGTCTGTTTTTCTTGCTGTTACTTTTGCTGTTTTTCTTGTTCTTGTTCATAACTTGGATTTTTTAGTGGCGGGCGGTATTGCCCGTATTAATAATTAGAGATGAAAAGACTATATGTAAAGCACCCAGGGTATCCCTCCCTGAGTGCCACCACTAAAAAATCCATAACAAACAACTACAAACAGTTATTTATGGGTTATGAACTTTATAGTGGCAAATATAGTACTTTTCAGGTTATTGCGTCACTGTGGCACGATTACTTTTTCTTCTTTGCCTTTCCTTGCGTTCCCTTGTCAGGAAAGGAGAAAGTGATATTGAACTGCGCATCGAAAGCAAGGGCGGCATCGAAGGTTTTGCCGCTCTTGCCTTGCAGACCTTTGATAACGGGAGTTTTGCCCTTGGTGAGAAGTTCTGTGATTTGTTTGTCAGTAAGCTGCTTGTTGCAAATGCTGCGGAACACTTTCAGGCTGCAATCCACATCGCTGCACTTGGCTATCTTATTGAAAAATAGCACATGACCTTTTTTGCATTTCGGGCAGACGGGACCGTCGGATGCTGATGCAAAAGAGATAGTGGTATTGAGCAGTTCCGTAGTTATCTGTGCGGCATAGACTTCTATTTCACGATGGAAAGTGTCGGCATCCGTTTCGCCGGTTTCGATTTTGGCAAGGGCACTCTCCCAACTGCCGGTCATGGATATATCGGCTATCTTCTTGTCCTTGACAATGGAATGGACGACCAGCCCTTTTTCAGTGGGGACAAGGGATTTTTTCTCACGGCGGATGTAATCCCGGCTGAACAACGTTTCGATAATGGCGGCACGGGTGGCAGGTGTGCCGATACCGACTTCTTTCATCGCCTGACGCTCTTCTTCGTTCTCCAACTCTTTTGCCGCAGTTTCCATTGCTGCAAGTAGGGTGCTTTCAGTATGCAATGGGCGCGGCTTGGTCTGTTTCTCCAATACTTCACTATTATTAATAGGTAAGGCGTCGCCTTGGTGCAGTTCAGGCAAGGTGGCATTGTCCTCTTCGTCTTCGTCGGAGAGATTGAGCACGGAACGCCAGCCGGGAACTTTGATGATGCTGCCACGCACAGAGAAGTCAACACCGGCAGCCTGCAAGGTGACGGCAGTTTTTTCCATGACGCATTTGCCGGAAAAGGATTCGAGCATACGGGCGGCAATCATCTCATAGATGGTGCGCTCGTCCGGAGAGAGGTCGCCGGGGAGATTCTCGGTAATGAGCAATGCATGGTGGTCGGTGACCTTGGCGGCGTTGACACTGCGGTTATTCAACGGCTGGCCATCCATTGCTGCGGCATAGGATGCAAAACGGGGGTATGACGCAAGCAGGCGGATGCGCTCGGGAATAATCTCGAATACATCATCGGATATATAACGGCTGCCGGTACGAGGATACGACGTCACCTTCTTTTCATAAAGACTTTGCGCTATGGAAAGGGTCTTGTCGGCTGAAAAACTATGGCGGACGTTCGCTTCTTTTTGAAGAGTGGTCAGGTCGTACAATAAGGGCGGCTCCTGCGATGCTTCTTTTTTCTCGGCTGCGGTAACCAGCAACGTGCCGGAGGACTGGATCTGCTGCAAGTTGTTATCGGCTTCGTCTTTCTTGTCGTATTTACCACTGGAAAGGGCGGCAAAGGTGATGTCCCCTTTGCCGGACTGTACACGTAGCTGCCAGTATTTCTGCGGTGTGAAGCTCTTGTTCTCCATGTAACGGTTGCATATCATCATCAAAGTGGGGGTTTGCACCCTGCCCAAAGAGAATACGCCACGTCCGGCAGAGAGGCACAATGCCTGCGAAGCGTTGATGCCGACGAGCCAGTCGGCTTCGCTACGGGCTTTGGCACTGCGGTAAAGGTTGTCATACTCCCTGCCGTCTTTCAGATTTTCCATCCCCTGGCGGATAGCCTTGTCGGTAAGGCTGCTGATCCAAAGACGGGAAAATGGTTTGCTGCAACCCAGATAATGATAGATGTAACGAAAAATTAACTCCCCTTCACGACCGGCATCAGTTGCACAGATTATGGACTCGGATTTATCAAACAGTTCACGGATAACGGCAAGTTGTTTGACTACTCCGGGGTCGTCCTTGTACTGCTTGCCCTCTTTTATCTGACGGGGAACAAGTTGGAAACGCTCCGGAAAAATAGGGAGGTTCTCACGGCGGAAGCCCTCGAAGCCATAGGCTTCGGGCATGGCAAGACCGACCAAATGACCGAAGCCCCATGTAACAGTATAGCCGTTACCTTCCATATATCCGTCCTTGCGCTCTCTGGCGCCCACTATCAGGGCAATATCCCTTGCCACACTCGGTTTTTCAGCAATAATGACTTTCATGACATTTCTTTTTTATGTTAATACTTTGATTTTGCATATCTTACATTTTTACACTTTTGGTTTTTTTCTTTACCTCTTTCTTCGCTGTGGCAGCCTGTTCCGGTTGTCCTTGTGCAGATTTCAGTGGTTTCTTCACATATTTGGTGGCTTCGCTGGTTGCACCATTGTTCACCGCTACCTGCGTCTTGTATTCGGCAGTAGGGGTGATTTCTCTTGCCCGACTTTTAGCCTTGTCGGGATTGTATTGCAAGAAATCAGGTCTGCCACGGTCGAGGTTCATACGGACATAGGCATTGAATAGTTTACCTTCTCTGTCGGTCATTCCGGTTACATAAATAGTTTCCATTTTTCCAAACTTCGTCTGCTGTTCGGGAGTGAGTTCTTTGCCCAGCAGTTTTTTGGGAATGAAAAATGATTTGGTTTCAGCCTGTGCTTGTGGCTGGCTTTCACTTTGCTTCTGTGTCTTCCCCTGTTCGTTCTCCTGCTTTTTGTAACGGTTCCTATCCAGTCCATCGAAACTGTATTCGAATTGCTCTTTGGCAACATTGTATTGCATATAGGCGTCGAATTTGGTGTTCCACTGGGAGGTCATGCCTTCTACCAATACTTTTCTGCCTTCGGATAGCCTCTGGTGCTGTTCGGGAGTCAGGGTGACATCTTTGATTACATTTGGAATAAGGATATCATCTGTCGGAATGGCAATGAGATTGTTGGTTACTTTGTCGAGTGAAATAAGACAAGGTTTCGGCTCGTTGCCATTCAAAGTAAGGTTGATGGGCTGACCGGCATTGCCGGTAGCGAGAATGTTATCTTTGACTTCTTTTTCCAGAAGTACCCCCAAAAAAGGTAAATCAAGGTCAGGATTCTGGCGGTAGCAGTCAATTTTCAAGTCCAGTTTACCGTCATTGCCTTCTTGAAAGTGAATGCGTCCCTGTGTGGTGATAGGGATGCCTTCCACTTCGGTGGATATGGTTATAAGGCTGGACTTCCGACCGGATAGTACCGCTGTCAAATCACCGGACTGTTCCAATGATTCACGAGTGACGCCCAAACGGGCAAGCTGTTCCCAGTCTACACGACTCTCGATACCAAGAGGCTGTGCCGATTGTTCGTTATCCGACTGTTCTTCCGAGACTTGTTGAGCCACTTTCTCTTGCGGTTCCTGCTGCTTCTCATGCTCCTTTTTTCCATAATCTTCAGGATTCACTTCATACTGTGAAATGAAATCCTTGTTTTCGTCCGGAGCTTTGAGCATGTCGGTGAATACGTCCAATGTTTCCAGCAACGATGCGGGGATTTGATAGAAGCGGAAATCAGTCGGCTGCTTATACTGGCGCCGGAAGTTGTGGAAGAAGTCTTCCATAATGGAAGAATGTTTTTCCACTTTCATAAAATCTTCGAGGTTTTCCATCGAAGGTAGGAGCAAGCGCAACAGCCCATCCTTTGCTGCGGACTTGTCTACTGCCTTGAGCTTGCCATCGTCGTCTTTGTCGGCAACGAGCAATACTTCTACTTGTTTCTGTTTTTCGTCCATAATCGATTGATTTATTCTGCATCAATAGTAATGCGTGACGAAAGTAGCTGCAAGCATCTGTAATACAAAGCCTTTCCCTCCCTGAGGCACCGAGTGGCATCAAAGTGGCAGTGTGTGGCTCCTAAAGCATTTCCCTATTCCGAAAACAGCAACGACTTCTTTTTCTTCCTTTTCTTTTTCTCCGCTTCCTTCTGCTTTTGGGTAATGTATTCCTGCGAGGTGTAGCCTGCCTTCTACTTGAACTGCTCGAAGAACACCGTGTGGATCTTGAAGTCTGAGCCACAAGCTATATATAGATATGTACTTGTACCTTGTACTTATTTACTCGCCCATTTCTACAAACAATATAGTCCATCAGGGTAGCATTCACAATCTTTTGCCCTATAAAAGTGGCAATCTGCCAAATGAATAAAACCCTTAGTAATTAAAGTCAGCACAATAAATAAACTCAATCAACTGTAATTTTCGAAATGTTATTAGTATCTTTGCAAATGCAATTAAATGAAGCAAATATGAAAAAAGAAATCATTTTTGTAATATTAAACGGCTTTGCCGATTGGGAAGCTGCACATCTCGCTGTTTGTGTAAATACAGGGGTAAAACCTGGCAGACCGGTTAAATACACCGCAAAAACTCTTTCTCTCACCAAAGACCCTGTAATTTCTATAGGTGGATTCAGGGTTTTACCGGATTACGACATACATACTTTGCCCGAAGATTACGCCGGAATGGTACTGGTAGGCGGAGATAACTGGTTTTCTCCTGAAGCGGAGTCCATAGTTCCTTTTGTAGAGAAAATGATTCGGGAAAATAAGTTGGTTGCCGGAATCTGCAATGCTTCGGTTTTTCTCGGTAAACATGGATTTCTCAATCACGTAAAGCACACAAGCAATGCGCTCGATTATTTGAAAAATATAGCAGGCGAAAAATATACCGGTGAAGCAAATTATATAGAAAAACAAGCCGTTTGCGACGGTAATATCGTCACGGCCAATGGCACCGCTCAATTGGAATTTTGCCGAGAGATATTATATGCGCTAAATGCAGATGAGCCGGAAATAATTGAAGAAAGTTATTCATTTTACAAAAAAGGCTTTTTATTGAGTGAAGAATGAACTTCCCACTAACCGTGTGGGGAAGTCGCTATAAAAAATACCGGTGTTTTTTAGATCGGATATGAGAGAATGATAATTATTCAATAAAGTATTGCTATGGATGATAATCTGAAGATTAAAATGTATGCAGTTACGATAGATTGCAAAGATCCTTATGAATTAGCAACGTTTTATGCAGCGTTACTGAAGTGGGAAATACCGTATCATGATGAAGATTATGCCTGCCTGGGTGCTCCGGGAACACAACAAGGTGTATATCCGAGTATAACGTTTCAACGGAATCCGGATTATCAACCGCCGGTATGGCCGGAAGAAACTGAAGCCCAACAACAGATGGCGCATTTAGACTTCGCCGTGAATGACTTGGAAAAAGCGGTTGAATATGCCATTGAATGTGGAGCGACTGTAGCCGATCAGCAATTCTCCGACGGCTGGAGAGTGATGTTTGATCCCGCTGGGCATCCTTTTTGTCTGTGCCAGATGAAAGCTATTATTGAAAGTCCTCATTGTGCATTGTTATAGACAATCGTTAGCCTGCATTATTCATAGAGAAAGCTGGAGTTTCAAGCTATGAGATGATGCGAACGATGAATAAAATGTAAACAATTTATTTTTAATCAACATGTATGAACTTGAACAAATTGGGAAACAAAGCTATTATATTAACTGTCCCGCTAAGATAGGTATTTATAAACAGACCGATACAGACATATACCTTATTGACAGTGGAAACGATAGGGAAGCTGGTAAAAAGGTTTTGAAAATAATCAACCAAAATAGGTGGAAGATAAAAGGTATTATCAACACGCATTCCAATGCTGACCATATCGGTGGGAATAGTTATTTTCAAGAGCAGACAGGATGTCTGATATTTGCCGGAGGTATCGAAGCAGCATTCACCAGTTTTCCGGTTCTTGAACCATCTTTCCTTTATGGTGGTTTCCCCTGTAAAGAACTTCGAGGTAAATTCTTAATGGCAAAGGAAAGTAATGTCTCTGATTTCTCTTCACCTGAGTTTCCCAAAGAGTTGGAGTTACTTCCACTTCCGGGACATTTTTTTGACATGATCGGTATTCGTACACCTGATAATATACTGTTCATTGCTGATTGCGTCAGCAGTCCTCAAATTTTAGAGAAATATGGCATCACATTTATTTATGATATTGCTCAATATCTTACTACACTTAATAAACTTGAACAGCTTCAAGCAGATATTTTTGTGCCTTCTCATGCTACGCCGACAAATAACATTCATACACTAACAGCAATTAATCGTTCTAAGGTTTATGAAATACAAACAAAAATTGCGGAAATATGCAACACCCCACAAACAATAGATACTATCATTCAATCAATATTCAATATTTATAACCTTACAATGACTATTGAACAGTATGTATTAGTCGGTTCAACTATTCGTTCATACCTTTCATGGATGAAAGATGAAAATATAATTGAGATTATTATTGAAAATGCTGCACTAAAATGGTTGGCAATAAAACCTTGATACCAATTGCCAACTGATAACACTACTGAGTATAAGCCTAATAGTGATAAGAAACAACAAAAGCTCTACCTTTGTACAATGACAGATGTGACAAGCCGGTGGCAAAGTTGTATCAAGCTGGCGGTTGATGTGTGACAAGCCGACACTATCAAATTGATTATAGTTTAAAAGTAACTACAACTGGAGTATTTTAGCAAAACGCGATGCTACGCAAACACTTAAATCAGTAGTAACAAATTTCCCATTATAATATAAAGAAAATATAGTTCCCGGAGTCGGAGCAGACTGCGCCTGTTCCATTGTTTCCAGTTTAACGATCTTCAATGGGATATTATGCTCTTGTGCAAGTACGAACAATGTTCCATTCACGTAATAATCAGTGAACGGGCAACGTTCTGTGTAATAGACTACTATCCCTATCTTATCATCACACTCTCCACTTTTCGCACACTCTTTGAAATAAGGAGTATCGCTATTTTCATCAAATTTCATTGCCAGCAACGAAAAGCCACTCGACAATTTCTCTACTGTTTCGAATCCGTGCTTCAAAAACCACTTCGTATCGCCCATAAAATGAAACTTCTTGGTTCCTACCACAACCACCAAACCACTTTTACCTTGCCGCTTCGCATCCTCAACAACCGACTGCAGCAATGTCCTTCCATGACCTTTCTCTTTATACTGCCCCGACACCCAGAAACAGTTAATCATCAGATAATCTGGTGCAACCACCGGCATCCATGCCTTCTCAGCCGAAACATATTCAATGAAAACTTTTGCCCGCGCATCAAGCCTTCTGAAAACGAATCCATTATCAAACTCTTTTTTAAGCCACTCTTTCTTTAAGGCATAACCCTCTTGGCATTTCTTATCCGAAAAGCCACAACATATATGTTCTGCATCTATGTTCTCTTTGGTTAGCGTGAGATATTTTTCTTCCATATAGTTAAATGTATAGGAGGCAAATTTAGATAAAAATCCTGAGATTCTTATACCGGCAGAATAATGAAATGTTTTTCTTTAGAGAAAAGATAAAGAAAGTTTTCTGTTTACAGCCATCAAGAAACAGCAAAAAGCTCTACCTTTGGAAAATGATTCAAGAGGAGTTCAAATTCTACAAGCCGTGTAAGTTGCTGCAACCTTACGTCAGGTATTATTGGGTATTCAAAAGCAATCAACTGCTGAATACCTTTACGTTTCCTATTGGTTGCCCTCAAATCATCTTTCACAAGCAATCACCGCTGTACATTCCCGAACTGAACGCTACACAAGACAAATTGACTATCAGTGGTCAAGTAAATTTCTCGTCGCACTTGTATGCTGATGAAAATATAGAAATGATAGTGGTTGTATTCCGACCTCATGCTATGAGTACGTTCCTTAATGTACCGACATCACTTTTTTACAATCAAGAAGTTTCCGGCTACAGCCTTGAAAACAGGAGCTTGAATGAACTGGCTAAACGAATATGCGAGTGTGAAGATAATTCCCTTTGTATAAACCATGTAGAGAAATGGCTATTATCTCAAATTATAGTAACCACGCATAAGAAACGACTTGGCGCAGCAGAGCAAAACTTTGAAAGAATGGATGCTGCGATAAAGAAAATATGTGCTGCATCTCAAACTTCCGTAACCGATCTGTCTTCGATTGCTTGCCTAAGTAAAAAGCAATTTGAACGATTATTCAATTCATTTGTAGGAATCAATCCCAAAGAATACATTCGTATCGTCCGCTTTCAAAGGGCATTGGAGCAAATGCAGCATCGGTTTGGTGAAATCAATCAGGCACAAATAGCCTATGCAAGCGGTTACGCAGACCAGTCGCACTTCATACGGGAGTTTAAGAAGTTTTGCGGATATACACCTGTGTCCCTATTGAAAATAGCTACTCCCTATTCGGACTTGTTTACCAATCCTCTATAATGTCCCTTTTGTTCTATCTGGACTTAACTACTTCTCTTACCTTTGCGACCTGTTTTAAACGTAAAAAGCATAAGTATGAGAGAAATAAACCCAAAAGAAACAAATCGGGCATGCGCCTTTGAAATGTGGATGAACGCACCCATGCCAATGGTTACATTCTTTAAGACACTCAACGTTTCACGTCTTATTAAAATCAGCCGGAGAACAGGAATGAAGTTCAATATGCTGATGTGTTACTGCATCGGCAAAGCTGCAAGCAGTGTGAAAGAATTTTATCTGCTGCCTGTAGGTGACAAGTTGATGCAATATAACAGTATAGCTGTAAATACCATTGTCGCCAACCGAGAGAAAGAAGTCAGTTCTTGCGATATACCCTTCAGTGATGATTTATCCTTGTTCAATCACAATTACCTACAACTCACCAAACAAGTAGCTCAAAGTTGTACCAACCACGACTTGACGGAAAGCATGGTCATTGGAACTTCTGCATTGGCAGAATATGAAATAGACGGAGCAGTCGGTATGTACAGCGGCATATTCAATAATCCCTTTCTCATTTGGGGCAAATACAAACGTCGTTTGCTGAAAACAATACTTACCGTTTCTTTCCAATTTCACCATACGCAAATGGATGGTGCGCACGCTTCTCACTTTTTGGACGGAATACAGAAAGAGATTAATAATCTGACGGTATAAAGTTAGGCAGAATCGCTATCGACACACTTGACTTTATCTAAAGCATATACTAATTCTGCCAATTGAACCACAGTTCCAGTCCATTGACAGGAATCCTTTACTTTCAATCAATGGACTAATGTATTCTCGTCATCGCTCTGTAAATAAGTACGGCGAAACGAGAGGAAAGCATATAGCAACTCCATTGCAACTATTCGAGCAACAAGTTGATCGTAATTACATCATACTTTTTCTGCATCTAAGCTATTTTATAGATAGTATCCTAAAACATAACTCCAATCTTAATAGAAATGGAATTGTGGTTCAATTGCTCTTTAAACTCTGCCTCAAAATATTGACTATTATAGCTTTTAAGCCGTTCATACTTCTGCATCTCATAACCTACGGCAAACAACAGCTTCATTTTTGTACATACTGACCATTGTACGCCAACAGCTGGGTTCACATAGATTCCTCCGTTGGCATTTTTGTCGGGAGCAAAGCTATAACCTGCTCCACATTCCAGATAAGGAGTGAATTTTCGGGGTTTTGTGAGGTTGAATTTTACATCGGCAAAAAGGGGAATAAGTGCCTTTTCATAGACTGAAATTCCTGTTCCAATACCTGCCGAGAACCGTTGATTGAAGTTATAATAACCCAGCATCTGCCATTCAAATGGAGTGGATGACGGAGTACTCATAGGGATTCCAGTTCCAATAGCAGTGGCAAACGAAAAACGTTTGGTATCTTGTGCTTTCACTCCTGCTACAACAGCGAAAAGCACTACTAAAGTCAAAAATATCTTTTTCATTGGATGTTGATGGTTATGCGTTTGACAATATTCCGAGCCGTTGTGATTCTCGATAAATCTTCCGAAATCTCGCCCGATGTACCATCAGGGCTACTATGTCCAATCAGCACGGCTTCAAACGATTTTGCTCCCGTCGACAAATCCACATTGGCAGCGTAAACAAGAGCTGGTTGCCCGCTCCCCATTTTACCACCGGAATAGTTTTTATCACCCTCTTTTGCAGATTCGGGATAGAAGTCGTTAAAGTCCGTCGAGTGGTTTACCTCTATCAGAACTACAAAACGGGTTAAGTTTCCTACGGGACGTATTTTTACATCAAAACCACTCTTTGGTGTGGCTCCCGATATGCCGTCCGTCAAAGGTTTATCCTTTGTCGGTAGATACAGCCCATCGTCATACTGCTCACCACGAGCGTAACACCAATGTGGTAATGCTTCTTTTCTGCGATTACCACCTGCTCCTTGCCACGATTGGGTGGCAATTTTGTGAGTTGCATAAATGGTAGATAGATATTTGCCATTGGTGTCTTCCATCCAAATGGCAATCTGTGGTGGATTTTTCTTCTTAATCCCCATAAATAAAGGAAAATCGTGCAACCACTCCTCTCCCTGCTCAATGTACACTTTTACATCTCCTTGCTTGTATTCGACCAACTCTTTTTGGCAGCCTAATAAACATACAAGCGACAAACAAATTCCTGCAAATGTCATTTTATTCATATTGGTTTAATTAATTATTTATTGTTACCTTTCGGAAACATTGTGTGCAAAAAAATATCAGAACACCTCATCGAGCTTTTTACGTGGCGAAAAAGGCATCGGGTGTGCATAACCGATTCTTAGTATCAGTGTCGGGTATTCACCTTTCAATTCTGGTTTATTTTGTAGTTCAGTCGCTAATGAAGCTACCTCGCAAGGTTGGTTAGAGAAAGCCGAAGCAATGCCTAACTGGGCTACTGTAAGTAAAAAACGCTGCAATAACCGCCCTAACTCAATCCATTCTTCAACCGTATTATGCTTTGTAGTGAACAATACTAAGTGGGAAGATGATGCGATCTTCTTTAAATCCGACTTGTTTTGTTGATGCGGTTTGAGAAATAATCGGACGATAGGTTTGGCTATTACTTCTGGCAAAGAGGGACTTCCAAAGACTTCATAACTCAATCCGTCTCCACTTTTCTTTACCTGCGTCTTATTAAAACGCATCCAAGAAAGTAGTTCTTCACGAAAAGCCGTATCACTCATCTGCATCTCATTTCCTTTCACAATATACTGTGTAAGAGTATCCGCAGGCGGAGAGCCTATCTCGGCGAAGTGTATTTTTACATACTCGCTCGATATTATCGACCGAAGTTTTTCCAGCTGCAAATCGATAACTTTCTTTCCACTATATACACTTCGGTTATTTTGCCGTTGCTCAATCTGACAGAATAAAGAATCTTCCATCACTCGCTCACTTTTAGTAAGTGCTACTATTATCCCCGTTTTATCACATTGAATAATCTGAGTCTCATACCCAAAGTGAGTTGCGGCAATCATCAAATTCTCCGTTGCACACCCTAAACTGACATAAAGTTCCCTATTTTCACTATCAACAACTGGCAACGCTACCTCAAAATTGGGTTTAATGTTAATCGTGCTTTCCGTAAAGCTAAATCGCCACGGTTGGGTATTGTGCCCGGACGGAGCTTTTGTTGCGTATCTGATTATTTCCAAGAAATCGTGATTCATTGTCATATTTATATTTATTGTTACTCGTAGGGAACATGTGATGCAAAAAAAACACCTCTTTTATCCTTTGTTCAATTTATGGTTTCAAGATTTTATCTACCATCACTTCTATTCCCGAAATCATCTGCTCCCAGCCTGCATCTTCAGATATAGCAATGCCGTTGTACACTGGACAAAACTCGCCTAACATAACTAAGTAGGTTATGGACGCTGTAACAACCGAAGCCATCACCGCCATCTCTTCTTTCGCATAACCCATCAACTGACTTGCTATCTCAACGATGCGATAGCCTGTCTGCTCCCGTTGCTGACGAAGTTTGCCGACAATTTCGTTATTACACGACAATTCCCAGCGATGCAACATTCTGAGTGTAGGATTGCTTCGCAGTTGCTCAATCTGAGTTTTGAACATTGCTTTTACAAACTCTGGCAAATCTTCTTTTGAAGGAATTTCAAGCGGAAAATTTAGCCAAAAATCATATTTACGGATATAAGCCGCCATAAGCCCCTCCACTGAACCAAAATAACGATATATCAAGATCTTCGATACTCCCGATTGAGTAGCAACGGCATTAATGCCTATCTTCTCGAAACCTTGCTCGGCCACCATTTGTCCAATGGTATCAATCAACCGTTTTTCGGTAGCTTCTCTATCTCTCTCAACAGATTTACTTTTCTCTTTCATAAAATATAAATGTTTCTAATCGGGAACAAATATATGTTACTTATTGGGAACAAACAAAAAGTGAGTCATATTTTAATAAAAAAAAATATTCTTTATATGATTTGTATTGCTAAAAATCACCTTCCAACTTTGGAGGGTGATTACTCCCGCAAGGCAAGGACGCGCTATTATATCATAATACAAAAATTGTCTCCTTTAAATCAAGTGAAGCATTTCTTCGAAATAGTCACACAATTTGACGAAAAGGTAATTTTCACTATCTACAACTAAAGATTTCATGATGAGGCTTAGAGAGACTACTACAAATCGGAGAAGTGTGGGAAAACTCCCGAACGGGGAATTGCCATGACTATTTATAGGATTTGTAGAAAACTGCTTGCAGATATCGAGAAATATTGCGAATATTGCAAATAAGTTGTGTATATATTGATTGTACATTAATAGTTGTCTCACTATTAGTATATTAAAATTTAGCAGTATGTACGACTTATTTGTACACATTTCTTTAATAAATTAATTCCGCCTATGGATATGATAAAATATGCCATCATTGAAGATGAAGATTTCGCCTGCAAAGAACTTTTGCGAATGCTTCATCAGTTACGTCCGGATTATAGTTATGCCGGAAGGGCGGAAAGTGTCATAAGCGGGATTTCTCTGCTGGAAGAAAACCATTTTGATCTGATCTTCATGGATATAGATTTGGGAGATGGCTTTTGTTTTGATATTTTCGAACAGGTAGAAATATTAACTCCAATCATATTTACTACCGCTCACAACGAATTTGTAATGCGGACTTTCGATGTCAATGGCTTGGATTACTTACTCAAACCAGTAGAATCAGATGACCTGGAAGCTGCCTTAACCAAGTTTGAAAAGTTACGGAAAGTATTTAATCCGGCTTGTAATTATAAAAAGTTGGATCATGCAATTGGAGAATACAGGAAGAATCGTTTTCTTATTCAAAAAGCAAGCAGTTACAGCTATGTCAATGTGGCTGATATTGCATTCTTCTATACCGAAGATAAAGTGACATTTCTCTATCTGTATTCAAATAAACGCCATATTATTTCACATAGTCTGGACCAACTGGAAGAAATATTGGACGCGAAGTTGTTTTTTAGGGTTTCCCGCAATTGTATCGTCAACGTCAATACAATAAAGGAAGTGCAAAAGTATTTCAACAGCCGTTTGAAACTGACTCTCGAACCTTCCTTCCCGGAAGATGTGATAATAAGCCGTGTAACGGCAAAGAAATTTTTGCAATGGCTTGATTCCTGACTTATGATTAAACCTGTCCGTAAACATATTCCGTTTTTCGTTTTTACGATTGCGTTGATAGCGATTGTTTTCCAGTTCCTATATAATTTCATGAGAGGGCAGGATAATAATTACATTACCCAATTCTTTGTTAATTTTCCGCTTGCGTTGCTTGTCGTCTCTGCCGATGCAGTTATCATTCAGGCTGTATATAAGAAATTCAGTTATAAATATAACACTTATCTTCGAATCATATTAGACTTGATAATAACTTCTGTATTTGCGGGAGTTATAAATTTCGGGGTCAATAGTCTGTTCCATTTATATCAAAATAATACCGCTCCGGAAGAAGATTTGATTGGTTCGGCAATCATGTCCGTATTAGCAAATTGCATGATTGTCCTTATGATAGAAGTTTTATTTTATAATCAGAAACAGCTTGAAGCTGAAAAACGGGCAATAGCAGCTGAAAAGGGCAAATTGCAATATATGTACGATTCCCTACGGTCACAGGTAAATCCGCATTTCCTGTTCAACAGCCTCAATACCCTTTCTTCCCTGATTTATGAGAATCAGGATAAAGCAAATATGTTTACTAAGAAGCTTTCTGGGCTTTATCGTTATACGCTTTCGTTGAACGAGCGGGAATATGTATCTCTTCACGAGGAACTCTCTTTTCTGGAATCTTATCTGTATTTGATGCATATTCGATATGATACGGCTCTGATTATTAAATTGGAAAAAGCAGTTAGCCATAATGAAGATAAGTTAATCCCGATGAGTATTCAATTGCTTGTCGAAAATGCGGTCAAACATAATATCGTATCCAAATTACAACCTCTGACGATTATTGTTCGAATCGATGATGACGGAGTAACCGTATCGAATAACCTGCAACCAAAAGATACTGATACGAAATCTGGGCTGGGCTTAACCAATTTGCAGGATCAGTATGCACTTCATTCCAAAAAGATAGAAATAATAAAAACATGTGATACCTTCTCTGTGAGAATTCCATTTCTATAATACGTAGTCGGCTTCTCTCCCCATTCACTTCGCGCAACGATTTATTAAGTTCGGCAAGCCTGTTCTTGCCTTGGTCGGAATTGACTTATCCGCTTGGCTAAAGTAGATTACTTTTGCAGAAAATAATCTATTAAACTATTTGCAATATGAAATTCTTATCAAAATTCTTCATCTTAGGGTGTATTTCATTATTAAGTTTCAACGCTTTTTCTCAGCAGCAGAATAAGCAATCAGCGGTACATCTCGGATTGGTATATCCGTTAAGTACGCACGGAAAGTCGGCAAAGCAATACACAAATGAATTCTCTTTTCATGCAATTTATGGTATCTCAGGCGGTGAAAAATCATTTATTCTATCTGGAATTGGCAGTTCTGTTTTTGGAAATACTGACGGTGTGCAGATTGCCGGAATATTCAATAATATTCATGGTGATGCCAAGGGGTTCAGCTTGGGAGGAGTTGCCAACATAGCGAGAGACGTAAAGGGAACTTGGATAGCAGGGGTGTTTAATACTACTCTTAAGACAGAGGGCTTTCTGCTTGCCGGTGTTGGAAACTTTTCGGGTGATGTAAAAGGATTTCAGTTTGCCGGAATAGTGAATAAAGCAAATAAAGTGGACGGAGTTCAGTTGGCGGGTTTAATAAATATCGCTGATAGCTGTGATTATCCTATCGGAATCATTAATCTAATTAGGAATGGAGAAAAAAATGTAGGTCTACAATTTGATGAACTGCAAAATCTGATGGCAACATTCCGTTCCGGTAGTCGGTACACATACGGGATTTTAGGACTTGGATATAATCTGCAACAATCTTTAATTGCTGTGGAGATAGGGTTAGGGTATCATTTCAAATGTACAAAGCGGTTTCGGATTGATACGGAATTGGTAGAAACAAAATTCATTGATCCAGGTCATTCAAAGACTGCCGACAGATGTAGCCTTAGGATAATGCCTGCATTCTCTTTCTTATCAAACTTCCAGATTTTCGCAGGCCCGTCACTCAACTTTTTAAATGGAAAGGCGGAACATTACAAAGACTTGTTTCCAAATTGGTCATTCGCAGGAAAGACTACTGCCAAAGGAGTCAAATCGCAATGGTACATGGGATATGCAGCTGGTGTACAATATCGTTTTTAGGATGCGCCTCGAATCAATTATGCGACCACAATACTGATGTAATAACCTTTTCATATGCTCTTAATAATACATTTTGGCGGCTATGCTCTACGGACTATCGTAGGATGAAATCAAGGAGGCTGTCAATAGAAGCATTTAGTATAGTTTCCGTACTGAGGATATAAAATTTTAATTTTTGAAAGAGCTGACCGGCCTATTCGACGCTTTCGAAAGAGAAGTTTCTAAGTGGTAAAATTTAATATACCGGTTACTGAACATACAAATGTGTGCATTCTGGTGACACAGTCGTAGGGCTGCGCCGTCCTTGCCACGAAGCGAGAGGTACACAAGTAACAATTAACAAATGGAGTAACTATGAACAAAACCGATAGAGCATTATTGCCCTGTAACGAAACACCGGATAATTGCAACTTCTTATCAAGATGCTTCTCTCTGGGTGAGAGGTTCAGCAATACAGAAAAAGGAATGAATTACATTGTATACTGCCAAGAGGGCAAGGTGCATCTGACCAGCACCTTGTTCCGTGAAGAAATACTACAAAGCGGAGAAATACTGTTTCTGCCCCGAACGACTGACTGCCAAGGCGAAATACTGGAGGAGACAAGGGTGATTGTGCATACCTTCAACAATACAGTATGCCGTCCGGAAAATTGCATACTCAACTATCTCTATACGCATAAAACGAGGATAGATGAGGGAAAAACAAGAGGCTATTGTTGTAAATTGCCGGCACACGAAGTTATTATCACCTTTATGCAAAGCGTATCGCACTACTTAACGGATAGTACGGGAGACATACCGCTGTGGCATCTGAAACATAAGGAACTCATCCGGCTATTCAGCCGCTACTATGGAGCAGAAGAATTGCAATCTTTTTTTTACCCCATGACGGGGGAAGAAGTGCCATTCAAAAGCCTTGTACTTGCTCATTATATGAAAGCTCATGACACCCAGGAGTTTGCAGACTTATGCGGTTACGGAGTCATTACTTTCCGGCGCATATTCAAAGAAGAATTCGGTGTATCGGTGTATCAATGGCTGATACAAAAACGCTCGGAGCATATTCTATACCGCCTTTCTTTCCCTTATATTCCTTTTAGGGATATTATGGAGGAATTTAATTTTTCTTCTCCCCAACAGTTCAACCGTTTCTGCAAAGCTAATCTTGGCGATAGTCCTACCAATCTACGGAAAAAGCAACAAGGCACTGAATAAGATAACCGTCTGAATGCAATAATGATAAATATATGATTATTTTCGATAACATGCCGCCCGTAAAATGTCTGTACCTTTGCAGCCAATTTTAAACAAAAACAGGTATTTACGGAAATTTTCATACATGGAAGAATTTAAAACGACACTCTATATTCAATTATTATCAAAAGGTGAGGCTACAGAAGAACAGTTCCAAGAAGCGTTAAGTGATTTTACACAACGGGTATATGACTTTTGTAAGAAGGAAAAAGATATGAGATTCATTTATTTCTCCCTGAATTACATACGGACGTTGTTAATTCATATTGAGGAGATAAGAGTGCCGACAGGCAGTAAACTGTCTGCCGGCGGAGGCATGGCATTTGTGGATGCTGCGATAGAATGGATTAAGAATGCAGGAATCAGTATTCCACAAGGGAGCGAGGAAGCAGAGGAGGATGCAACGACGCCGGTGGTGTGGACGGGGAAGGTAATTCATTTGGTGGAGTTTATCTATGGTTCGGCCACGCTGAAAAATTTCAATGACGGAAAAGCCAGCATCAAAGAGGTATCGGCACATTTCAGCAAGATGTTAGGGATAGAAATCAAAGATCCGTCAGGGTGCTATGTGAATATGAGAGAACGGGTGCAGGAGAGCCGCACCACTTATATAGACAGCATGCGAGATGCACTGCTGGAGAGAATGGAGAAAGACGATGAGAAGTTGTACCGGAGGAAAAAGTAAGAACTCTTTCCTCCGACTTTTTTTACTCCTGCTTATTCAGTTCCAGCAAATGGCAAAGTGCCGGATCATTCTTGATTCGTTCAAGCTCATCAATAACAATCTGTTTCACATCTTCTTTGATTTGGTTGTAGTTGGCCTGTACCATTTCCTGCATGTGGTCAACTCCGTTTTCATCCACAAAGTTGGTGATAACGGGGATTTTTTGATAACTCTTTTCTTCTTCGGCTATCTTGGCTGCATCCACCACTATCTCACAATGGAAAATCTTCTGCTCGATACGCTCGGAAAAGTTGTCGGCAACAGAGCCAACAAACATACCCTGCGTCAGTCCGCTGATTTTGCTCGGCGGTATCATGCTGTCCATCTGGGTGGATATGGAAGTGGACTTGTCATTGCGGTTGATGGTCATGCTCTGGCGTTTCTGTAGTATCTTTCCAAATCTCTCAGACAGGGTTTTGGCGGTTTCACCGACAACCTGGCCGGAGAATATATTGCCCACGGTGTTGATGATTACTTTGGCTTCTTTGTCGGTGTAGTCACGGATAAGCTGGGAGAAATCCTGAAAGCCCAATAGTACCGCTACCTTGTTACTTCGTGCGGTGGCAATGAGATTATCCAACCCTTTGATAAAGACGGTGGGCAACTCGTCGATGATGATGGAACTCTTCAGCATTCCTTTTTTGTTGACGAGTTTGATGATACGGCTGTTGTATAGTCCTAAAGCGGCTCCGTAGATGGCCTGCCGACTGGGATTGTTACCGATGCAGAGGATTTTCGGTGCTTCGGGATTGTTGATGTCAAGGGAGAACTCGTCGGCTGACATCACCCAATAGAGTGCCGGGGAAATCATACGGGAGAGCGGTATCTTAGCACTGGCAATCTGTCCCATCAACTGGTCGGCTGCTCCGGCAAGCCATGCGTCGAGGAATGGAGAAAGGTAGTTCTCCAATTCTGAATAAGAGGACATAATAGGGAAAATCTGCTCGTAGGGCTTGTTCAAAAATTCAATGGCATGGGGAAAGGTGCAGTAGCGTCCATCCTTGTAGATGCGGAGGAACCAGATAATTGCAGCAAACAGAATGGTGGGCGATTCGACAAAGAAGTCGCCCTGCTTTGCCGCCCACGAACGGTTGAGATTCAGCATGATGTTGTAACTGGATTCGTAGGCATCGGATATATCGGTCATGAATTTTGCATTGAGCGGATTACAGCGGTGGCTGCGGCTGGGGTCGTCGAAATTGATAATAAAAAACTGCGGCTTTACCTTGTAGCCTTCCTGATGCGTGAGCAGATGATTGTAGGCAATAGTGGTGAGGTCGGGAAATTTGAAGTCATAGATAAACTGCGAATAGCCTTTTTCAATCTGTTGTTTGATGTACGAGTTGACCACGGCAAAAGATTTGCCGGAACCGGGAGTGCCGAGTACGATGCTGGCACGAAAAGGGTTGACGATGTTAATCCAGCCGTTGTTCCATTTCTTCTTGTAGAAGAAACGGGTGGGCAGATTGACTGAATATTCATTTTCCATAAGCTCGGTTTCCTGCATGAAACTTTCGTTCTCGTTATTGAAAACGTCATCAAGCAGGTTGTTCTTCAACAAGCGGCTTATCCATGTGCCAGCCGCCAGGAGACAGAGGTAGCCGATAGTTATCGTCAGTATGTAAAAAGCGGTGCGGACGATAAACGATAAAGGCAAGTCCAGCAGCCACCAGTTAAAAAAGAAAAGGACAAAGCCGAAAGAGAGTGCTATCCATATATGCACCCATTTTATCTTTTCCTCCTTTACTCCTTTTGTCCCCAGACAGGACAGCGCAAGAAACACTACACAAAAGAGTTTGGTGTAGAGCGAATAGGTGAACAGCCCTGCCGTCCGCTGGAAATTAAGAAGTATCTTATCTATTACTCCGATATCTATCCCCCATTCCTTAATAGCCGGGTAACAATACCAGTAGATATTTATTATTACAAACAGAATACTTAACGCACGCATGAAGTCCATCACCCGTGCCAATCCTCTTAAATCATCTTCTTGTGACATAATTTCTAAATTTTAATTGTGATATAAATTGCTTTTATTAATCCTGACGTCCGTAGCGACGGCGCTTTTTTCTGCGCTTCCTGGGAAGCGGAGGTTCCCGTTCAGGCAATACGGGGTCGGGTGAGAAAAGGGAAAGGAGGCTGCCGGAGGTAGTATCCTTTGAAGTGGCATTGCTCTCAGCCGGGGTTTTATACTCCGCATCTCCAGCAGTGACTGTCTTTTGTAAATGCTGCGCATTTTCTGCGGCACTCAGGAAATACTCGTTGAACACATTCGCCGAGAAGTCTTTGCCCAGACGGGAACCATTCAGGACTACCCGGCTACGATGGTCAATGAAGGTTACACCGTAGATGCGGTTGTCTTCGTTGCGACGTAATACGAGGTCGATGCCTTGTGCGGAGAGTTCCCGGCGAAAGTCCGATTCTGTCCTGGGGCTTTTCATGGCAGCGGAAACGATACGCCGGGTACGCTCTTTGAGTTTCTTGTCTTTGATTGCCGTACTGGATTGCCGCATCTGTTTTTCTATGGCTGCCATGCCGGCCGGCTTGCCGAGGACGGAGGATTTTATCGGTGTGCCTGTTTTTTCTCCGTCCTTGTCCAGAGCAGAGTATAGGATGCCGTGGTAGCTATGTCCGTTTACTTCGCCTTTGACCTCTTCCAAACCGATATTGTAGAGGGAAAGCAAGCCTCGGAACTCGCCTACGGACTGGAAGCGGTACATTTTCAGCAGGGGTTTCACTACATTGTTAATCTGTTTTTTCAGATTGCCTTTGCTGCTGTCTACTGGTGTAAGCTGCCAGTCCTCGCCTTTCTTCTGACCTTCTGCCGGATGCAGACCGTATTTCTGTTCCAGTTCTTCGGTGATGGCTTTGCTACGGCGGTATTCGTTGCTATCGTTAATCTTCCTGCCGTTGCTATCCACCCGGAGGGAAACGATATGGATGTGCTTGCGCTCAATGTCTTCGTGCTTGAAAATCATATAGGGCTGGTTTCCGTATCCTAACTTCTGCATATATTCCTCACCGATGGCCGTCAGCTGCTCATCGGTGAGCACATCATCCGGATGCGGATTGAGTGAAATATGAATAACGGGCTTCTCGGTACGGAAGTGCGAGGGCATCCAGCGCCGGAAATCATCCACGCAGCTGCTGACACGGAACTGACCGTCTTCGGGTTGCAGCACGAGATTGGTGGCAAGTACGCGGGCGTGACCTTCATCTACCTTGTCCTGATTATAGGCAAGGGCGCCGTGGAGGGATTGTCCCGTGCTTATTTTCGCAACCATCGGTTTTCGAAGCTGTTGGAAAGTTCGATAATCTTACGGCTCAATTCTATCAATTCCAGTGTGGATTTCTCCAATTTATAAAGCATGGCAAGTGCTTTTTTCTCGGAGAAATGTACATGGAGTTCCTTCACTGCCTGGTTATAATTTACCCCTACGGCACGGAATTGCTGATACAATTCAGTAAGACGGGTAACGTATTCAAGTGCCGCACGGTCGGTACGGACTATCCGAAATTCTTCGGAAAAGACACGGGCGGCAATAAACTGTGCCTTCGATTGCAGGCCGGACTGCTCGAAAAGTGTGAGGAAACGGGCGTGTTCCACCGCATCGAAATTGACGGTGTAGCGGAAAACGGCAGGATTGCTCTTCGGCTTCCTGCCACCTTTTTTCTGCAAAGGCGGCTGACTGTTTTCTTTTTCTTCATTCATAACTCTTGGATTTTTAGTGGTACAATAGCAGACCGGCGGAGTAACTACGCCCTGCCACTCTCTCCCAACAATTACCGACTTCGGAGGTAATTGCCCCCCTTTCTCCAACGGAAAAGGGGCAAGCGTTTTTTGCAGCAGAACTTGTTTCGTGCAGCAAAAAACACAGCTTGCTATGTTCGAGTGAACATAAAAATCTGACCGTACCCGGTCAGATTAGGGTTAGCGACAGACGGCAAGGGCGGCGGTTGCAACCCGAACTGCTTGACGATGCAAAGGTAAGGGGATGAAAGCAGGCGGAAGAATCCACATCAGTGCCACTCGATGCCACTTTGACGCCAGTCAGTGCCACTAAGCGAGCAAGCGGTACAGAGGGTAAATATTAGTCGTTTATTTGCGCTGTCATTCTTTTGAAGCACAGAAGTAATGAAGCAAAGAAGCTGTGATTTCTTTCATTGATGAAAGGATGAAGTCCTTCATCAAAGATAGATTGACGTACTGACGTGAAGATGTAGTGAAGTATTGTCGTACTGACGTATTGGGACATGGAAGCAATGAAGTTCTTCTATGATGACGGACTGACAGACTGAAACAGCGAAGTGATGAAATGATGACGTAATGCTGCACGGAAACATTGAATGAATGGAGTGAGGAAGTAATGAAACATTGAGATAATTAATTGAATAATGAATGATTTAAAAATTGAACGTATGAAAAAGGAACCGAAGTACATCGCATTCTCCACCCAAAAAGGAGGAGCCGGAAAAACAACGCTGACCGTACTGGTGGCAAGCTACCTGCACTATGTAATGGGGTATAATGTAGCGGTAGTGGATTGTGACTATCCGCAACACAGCATTGTGGAGATGAGAGAACGCGACCTGAAAATGGCGATGGATGATCCGTATTACAAACGAATGGCTTATGAACAGGTGCAGAGATTGAAGAAAAAAGCCTATCCGGTGATTGAAAGCACACCTGAGGATGCGGTAACGAAAGCCGGGGAACTGGCAGATACTGACTTTGACTTCATCTTCTTTGACTTGCCGGGTACAATCAACAATGGCGGCGTGGTGCGCACGCTGGCACGAATGGACTATATTTTTTCCCCTATCTCGGCTGACCGGGTGGTGATGGAGAGCACGCTCCGATTTGTAGTGGTACTGAACGATACGCTGATAACCACCGGAAAATCAAAAATCAAGGGTATGCACCTGCTATGGAATATGGTGGACGGACGTGAAAAATCAGAACTGTACGATGTGTATGAGGAAGTCATTCATGAACTGGGTTTGTCGGTGCTGAAAACTTTCTTGCCGGACAGCAAGCGGTTCCGTCGTGAGTTGTCAGTCGGGCACAAGGCTTTGTTCCGCTCGACTATTTTCCCTGCGGATAAATCACTGGTGAGGGGCAGCAACCTGAACGAAATTATAAATGAGATTCTGGAACTGGTTAAATAAGGATGCGTATGGCAAAGAAACTGAAAGAGGATATCAATCTGGACGAGATTGATGAGGATTTCATCATCTCGTCATTCAAGACCGGAGGGAAAGCGTCAGTGCCGGTTGCCGACATCGGCAGGGAGAAGGCAAAGGAAGTACAGAAAGCTGGAAAGGCTACAGATGAAGCAACTGACAAAGATGTAGTGCTGAAACCATCCGAAGAACAGAACCGGCCGGAACAGCCTAAAGCGGATGAAGAGCCACAAACAACGGTTCGAGTAAAGGAGAACCGGGATACAGGCAAAGGCAAAAAACGGGGGCTGTCAGAATACGGCGAAAAGTTCCTGAAACGGAACGAACTGAAAACACGGCAGTGTGTCTATATCAGCCAGCAGATTCATACGGTTATCTCCCGTCTTGTCCATGTGATAGCGGACAAGGATATAACAGTGGGCGGCTATATTGATACGGTTCTGGCGGAACATCTGGAAAGACATAAGGATGAGATTAATGAACTATACCGGCAAAAGAGGGAGGATTTGATATGAGCAATAATATAGAACTCATGCTATTGTTCGGGCTTGCCATCCTGTATGTGCTATGGGTAGGAGTTTATCTGCAATACGAAAAATGGAAGCGGCGGAAAGCGGTAAAAAACGCTGCCGCCATATTGCCTCGCAAAGATGCGGCAAGAACTGAAATTCTGGGAAAAAGCAGTTTTGTACTTCCGGCATCAGTGCCACTCGATGCCACTTTGAAGCCACTCGAAGCCACCGAAGAGGAAAAGGAAAAATCTGCTGAAAAAGATGATACTTTTGTCCCCGAACCTGAAAAACACCCGTTGCAAGTGCCTGATGAAGAACTGGATGAGATATTCAATGATATGCCACCGGAAGGGGAAGACAATGAACCGATGGATATTGATGTGTCGTTGGATTACGAGGAAGAGGACGAGAATCTGCAAGGATGCAGCGCATCAGGAGCAATAGCATCGGGGGTGAGTTTTGAGGATATGTGCGCTGCCGTGAAAGTGCTTGGTAAAGCAAAAGAAACGGTAAGCGAACAGGAAGAGAAGGAAGCCGGACGGACACTCACGGAATTGCAACATACGGATATGTTCGAGCAATTGACCGCCAACCATCCGCAACGGGCGGAAAGGGTGACGGAACTGATAAACCGGCACATGGAGAACTTCCGGCAGGAACGGGAACCGGTGACGGAGGAATACGATGATGGAACGAACGGGAATATTCCCGACGATTTTGGAATAGATGATATTGTGTAACTAAAAATGATTTGAATCATGAAAGAAAAGGAATACGGATAGACAAACTATCCACCACTAAAAAATCTATAACGAATTATTAACAACCGGATGCAGGGCTATCCATCCCTGCATCCACTAAAACAATTTATTTATGAATACAAAGAAATTTCTTCTCTCAGCCGCTGTCCTGTTTGCGGCTGCAAGTGCCATTTATGCACAAGGTAACGGACAAGCCGGTATTACGGAGGCAACGAACATGATCACCTCGTATTTTGACCCGGGCACGAAATTGGTGTACGCTATCGGTGCGGTTTGTGGTTTGATTGGCGGGGTAAAAGTATATAACAAATTTTCATCAGGTGACCCGGACACATCCAAAACGGCGGCTTCGTGGTTCGGAGCCTGTATCTTCCTGATTGTGGCAGCTACCATTTTGAGATCGTTCTTCCTATAATTAACGTACGCGTACATACTTATAATATAGGATGAAGTTTGAACTTAACAAGGGAATTGGAAAAAGTGCTGAATTTAAGGGATTAAAAGCTCAATATTTATTTTTGTTCGCAGCCGGACTACTCACGGTATTTGTATTATTCATCATCATGTATATGGTAGGTATCAGCCAGTGGATCTGCATCGGGTTCGGTGTTATCACGGCTTCGGTTTTGGTATGGGCTACTTTTGCAATGAATGAGAAGTACGGCGAACACGGATTGATGAAAATGCTTTCTTCCCGTCAGCACCCACGTTTCCTGATAAACAGGAAAGTTCCCAGGAAATTATTCAAAAAAAGAAGAAGATGAGAAATATATTAAAAGCTGCCACAATAGAAAGTAAATTCCCATTGCTTGCAGTCGAACATGATTGTATCATCAGCAAGGATGCAGATATTACCGTTGCCTTCCGGGTGGAGTTGCCGGAACTGTTCACCGTCACTTCCTCTGAATATGAAACGATACATTCCACATGGGCGAAAGCAATCAAGGTACTGCCGAATTACTCGGTGATACACAAACAGGACTGGTTCATAAAGGAAAACTACCAACCGAAAACGGATAAGGATAGCCTTAGTTTCCTTTCCCGTTGCTACGAGATGCACTTCAATGAACGTCCGTTCCTCAATCATGCGTGTTACCTGTTCCTGACCAAAACGACAAAGGAGAGGGCACGGATGCAGAGTAACTTTTCATCCTTATGCCGTGGAACTATCGTACCGAAGGAAGTAAATCAGGAAACGGCTGCACGTTTTCTGGATGCGGTCGGGCAATTCGAGCAGATTGTGAATGATTCAGGATTTGTCCGGTTGATACGGTTAAGCACGGATGAGATTACAGGAACAGAAAAGCAGGCGGGACTGATCGAGAAGTATTTTTCGCTCTCACTGGAAAATACCACTACACTGGAAGATATGGAACTGGGAGCGGACGGTTTGCGTATCGGCGACAAGAAGGTATGCGTGCATACGCTCTCGGATGTGGATGATGTACCGGCAACTGTCGGTACGGATATGCGCTATGAAAAGTTATCGACTGACCGCTCGGACTGCCGGTTGTGCTTTGCCGCTCCTATCGGTTTGCTGTTGTCGTGCAACCATATTGTGAATCAATATATTTTCATTGATGACAGCAACGAGAACTTAAAGAAGTTCGAGAAAACGGCAAGGAATATGCAATCGCTTTCCCGATACAGCCGCTCAAACCAAATTAATAAGGAGTGGATAGACTTGTATCTGAATGAGGCGCACAGTTACTCGCTGACCTCGATACGCTGCCACTGCAATGTAATGGCATGGTCGGACAATAGCGAGGAACTGAAAAATATCCGTAATGATGTGGGAAGCCAGTTAGCACTCATGGAGTGCAAGCCGAGGCATAACACTGTGGATGCGGCTACGCTGTATTGGGCGGCGATGCCGGGAAATGCAGGGGACTTTCCGGAAGAGGAAAGTTTCTACACGTTCATTGAGCCAGCACTATGTTTCTTTATCGAGGAAACGAATTACAAGAGTTCACCAAGTCCCTTCGGAATAAAAATGGCTGACCGTATCAGCGGAAAACCAATTCATGTGGATATTTCGGAACTGCCTATGAAGACAGGGGTAATCACGAACCGTAATAAGTTCGTGCTGGGCGGTTCCGGCAGCGGAAAATCTTTCTTCATGAATCATTTAGTAAGGCAGTATTGGGAACAGGGCACGCACGTGGTACTGGTAGATACGGGAAATTCATATTCGGGATTGTGCGAAATGATTAATCGCAAAACGAACGGAGAAGACGGGATATATTTTACCTATACGGAAGAAAATCCGATCAGCTTCAATCCATTCTTTACGCAGGACAAGGTGTTTGACGTGGAGAAAAAGGAATCCATAAAGACTTTGCTCATGACGCTATGGAAAAAGGATAACGAACCGGCAAGCCGTTCGGAGGAGGTTGCCATATCCAATGCCGTTGCCTTGTTCATTGACCGGATAAAGTATGATGAAAACCTTGTACCATCTTTTGATACTTTCTATGAGTTTGTGGACACGGACTATCGTGCGATACTGGATGCCAAAGGGGTACGCGACAAGGAGTTCGACATAACCAATTTTCTGAATGTACTGGAACCGTATCATAAAGGTGGGGAGTATGACTTTTTGCTGAACTCTGACAAGCAACTGGACTTGCTGGACAAACGGTTTGTGGTATTCGAAATTGACGCCATAAAAGACCATCCTATCCTTTTCCCGGTTACCACTATTATTATTATGGAGATGTTTATCAACAAGTTACGCCGATTGAAAGGCGTAAGAAAGATGATAATAATTGAAGAGGCATGGAAAGCGCTGGCAAAGGAAGGTATGGCTGAATATGTCAGGTACTTGTACAAAACTGTCCGAAAGTTTTTCGGGGAAGCAGTGACGGTAACACAGGAAGTGGATGACATTATTTCTTCGCCGATTGTCAAAGAAAGTATCATAAATAACTCGGACTGCAAAATTCTTTTAGACCAACGCAAGTACATGAACAAGTTCACCAAGATTCAGGAGTTGCTGGGACTGACGGATAAGGAAAAGGCACAAATCCTCTCAATCAATATGGCGAATGCGGCTTCGAGGAAATATAAGGAGGTATGGTTCGGACTGGGTGGCGTACAGTCGGCTGTATATGCTACAGAAGTTTCAATGCAGGAGTACCTCACTTATACGACGGAGGAAACGGAGAAGCTGGAAGTGATGCAATTGTCGGAGAAGTTAGGAGGAAATATCGAACTGGCTATCAAACAACTTGCGGAAAGTAAGAAACAGAAAAAATAGAATTATCATGAAATACATTTTGAATGGGAATAAAAGGAAAACGCTTGCAATGGCGTTTGCCGGACTGCTCTGCTTATTGATAGCAGCCTGCACCGGACAGCAGACAGATATGAGCAAATTGTGCGGAGAATGGAAAAGTATCAGCGAAAAGCCGGATATACGGATTGCAAAAGACGGGAAGTGTTACCAACTGACATTATTTGCCAGAAATGGAATGACGGGGAAGATGGAACCGGAGATATATGTGATTCAAGAGAAAGACGGGGCGATGTTCATCGACACTGGCTTTCATATTGATATTAGCTATGATGCCGGAAAGGATATTATTACATTCTCCACTTATGGGGAATACGTCCGTAAAACCTAAAAAGTACATGAAATGGAACACACGGATTTTCTCTATTGGACTGCCCTTCATCCGGAACTATATCATATAACTTCTCCATACGGAAGATTATGCGGTTACTGGACAAATGGTGCGTATTCCCCAGACCTCTTTATTTTCAGAAAAAACAGAGGATACTGGATAGCGGTAATCTACCCGTCGGGAGAGTTTTATGTAAGCCGTATCGTGAAGGTTTTCCAGTCAACCATAGTCAACCTTTTTGAGAAGGTGTATTTAGGCTATAACGTAGAGAGCGACCTGCTGTTCCTTTCCTCCGAAGGATGTTATCACCGGAAGAAAGAATGGGAAGAATGCTTTTCCTATTCTTGTCTGGAAACATCTTATAAACAGATTCAATTAGCACAGCTAAACCGAATCGTGAAGTAATCTACTATAAACAGTTTAAATCTGATGAATATAGGATTGATAGATGTTGACGGGAAAATGCCGAATCTGGCATTGATGAAAATCAGCGCATGGCATAAGAAGCAAGGGGATTCAGTTGAATGGTATAACGGGCTATGCAAGTATGACAAAGTTTATATGAGCAAAGTATTCACCTTTACGGAAGACTACGGATATTATATCAAAGCTGATATTGTCGAAAAAGGAGGAACGGGATATGATTTCTTAAAGGAGCTTCCGGAAGATGTCGACCGTACATTTCCGGATTACGGGTTATACGGGGTGGATGAGGATCTGGCATACGGTTTTTTAACCCGTGGGTGTCCCAATAGATGCAAATGGTGTATAGTACCCCGGAAAGAGGGCAATATCCGTCCTTACATGGATATTGAAGAGATAACGGGAAGCAGAAAAAAGGCAATCCTGATGGATAATAATGTTCTCGCCTGCGATTACGGGATACAGCAGATTGAAAAGATTGTAAAGATGAAAATCAAAGTAGACTTCAATCAGGCACTGGATGCACGGCTGGTTAATGACGAAACAGCTTCTGTACTGGCAAGGGTGAAATGGATTGACCGGATTCGCTTTGGATGCGATACGCCGGCACAGGTGGAAGAATGTGAAAAGGCTATCAACCTTATTAGAAAATACGGGTATAAAGGAGAGTTCTTCCTCTTCTGCATCCTGATGGACTTCAAGGAATCCTTTGAACGTACCAATTACTGGAAGTTGAAAGGTGATCCGAAAATAATGCCTTTCTGCCAGCCATTCCGGCATCTTGACAACAAACGCCATGTCATTCCCCAATGGCAGAAGGACATGGCACGCTGGGCTAACAAAAAGGAACTGTTCAAATCAATCGAGTTCAAGGATTATCAGCCGAGAAAAGGATTCTTGTGCAAAGAATACTTTTTGCAATGATTTGACAGTGAGTATGAAATGTAAAAGTAATTATTAAAAAACAGAAATTTTATGAGAAAGTATATTTTGAGTATTTGTATCGGTTTGATGTGCATCAGCTATGAAGCACAAGCGCAATGGGTAGTCACTGACCCCGGAAATCTGGCACAGGGCATTATTAATTCTGCCAAACAGATTATACAGACTTCGACTACTGCAAACAATACTTTGAACGGTTTCAAGGAAACGGCAAAGGTGTTTGAACAAGGTAAAAAATATTACGATGCACTAAAATCCGTACATGACCTGGTGAAGGATGCACGGAAGGTGCAGCAGACGGTATTGCTTGTCGGGGATATTTCGGAACTGTATGTGACGAACTATCAGAAGATGCTGTCCGACCCGAATTTCTCTCCTGCGGAACTGGACGCTATCGCTTTCGGATATACAAAACTGCTGGAAGAAAGCAACGGGCTGCTTGTAGAACTGAAGACGGTAGTGAGCGCCAACGGTCTTTCGATGAGCGACAAGGAACGGATGGACATAATAGACAGGGTGTACAGGGATTTGAAGGAGCATCGCAATCTGGTAGCGTACTACACGAACCAGAACATTGCCGTTTCTTATCTGAGAGCGAAAGAGAAAAATGATACCAAAAGGATTCTTTCCTTGTATGGCAGTGCTAACGAAAGATATTGGTAACGGCTATGGGTGCTGAATTTGAAAACCTGCATCAGATTCTACGAAATCTGTATATGGAAATGCTGCCGCTATGCGGTGATATGATAGGCGTGGCAAAAGGTGTAGCCGGATTGGGAGCCTTGTTTTATATCGCTGCCAAAGTCTGGCAGGCATTGGCAAGGGCGGAGCCGATAGATGTATATCCGCTGCTGCGTCCGTTCGCTATCGGTCTTTGTATCATGTTCTTCCCTACTTTCGTTCTGGGTACTATCAATACGGTTATGAGTCCGGTAGTGATAGGATGCAACAATATACTGAAAGGACAGACACTGGATATAGAGAAGTATAGCCAGCAACGTGATAAACTGGAATATGAAGCAATGGTGAGAAACCCGGAAACGGCGTATCTGGTATCGGACAAGGAGTTTGACAAACGGATTAAAGAACTGGGATGGTCACCGAAAGGTATGGGCACTATGCTGGCTATGCAAGTGAAAAGGACAGGCTACGAAATGAAGAGGTCTATCTGGGATGCGTTCCGGTGGGTAATGGAACTGCTCTTTCAGGCTGCATCACTGATACTGGATACTATACGGACATTTTTTTTGATTGTCCTGTCTATTCTCGGTCCGCTTGCTTTTGCATTATCTGTCTATGACGGCTTTCAGGGGACATTGACACAATGGCTTACCCGGTATATCGGGATTTATCTGTGGCTGCCGGTTTCGGACTTGTTCAGTGCCGTACTGGCTCGTATCCAATCGTTGATGCTGCAAAAAGATGTTACTGCACTGGAAGACCCAAACTTCATACCGGATATGTCCAATGCCGCCTATATAATTTTTATGCTGATTGGAATCATCGGCTATTTCACTATTCCAACCGTAGCGAGCTGGATTATACAGAACGGCGGTGCAGGCAGTTACGGCAAACAGGTCAATTCTGCCGGAATGAAAGGCGGTAAAGGTGCTGCTGCACTAACGGGTGCTGCTGTCGGACATACTGCCGGCAAATTGATGAATAAGGGCGGCTCTTCCAAAGGCTCGAATGAAAGTGATAATGGTGATGAAGGTTATTCCCCGTCAGGCAAAAAAATGTAATACGAAACTTTCTGGCAGACAAGCAGATAGTCATTTAATAATTTATGAATTATGGAATTTAAAAGTTTGAAGAATATAGAAAGCAGTTTCCGGAAGATCCGGATGATTGCATTGGTGTTCCTCGTGTTGTGCGTACTGGTTACGGGGTACAGCATCTGGAGTTCGTACAGTTTTGCGGAAAAGCAAAGGGAGAAGATCTATGTATTGGATAACGGGAAGTCATTGATGCTTGCTCTCTCACAAGACCTTTCCCAAAACAGACCGGTAGAGGCAAGGGAGCACGTGAAGCGTTTTCACGAACTGTTCTTCACCCTCTCACCGGATAAGGATGCGATAGAAAATAATATCCGCAGGTCACTGTTCCTCTGTGATAAAAGTGCATTCAGGTATTATAAGGACTGGAGCGAAAAGGGATATTATAACCGTATAATCTCGGCAAATATAAACCAGTCGTTGAAAGTGGACAGTATGGCGTGCGATTTCGACCATTATCCTTATCAGATAAAGATGTATGCCCGGCAGATGATTATCCGTGCAAGCAATGTGACCGAACGAAGCCTTGTCACCAGGTGCGGACTGATTAATTCAGTACGCTCGGATAATAACCCGCACGGGTTCACGATGGAAAACTTCGAGATATTGGAGAATAAGGATATACGGGTAATGGAGAGATAGCATGAAGATACGGAAAAAAATCAATGAATGGCAAGACCGGATGGATGACGGTCTGCGCCGTATGTGCGGAAGGCTTACACCGGGGAAACAACTGGCGGTCACGCTCACCATGCTGCTGGGATTCAGTGCGCTGTCCATCTACTTCACAATTTCCGGTATTTACCGCATGGGGAAAGAAGAAGGTGAACGGTTACAGATTGAACATATCAGGCAAATGAAATTGCATCAGCCGGTAGACAGCGTCCCTTACCCGAAGCAAGAACATTTTGAAAATAGTAATGGATTAAAGTAAAAAGTCTATGGAAGAGAATATGAATAATGAAGTTATAGTGCTCGAAGAAGGTGCTGTACAAGTGGAAGAGCCAATGGAGGAAATTCAAGAAATTGAAGATGCTCCCACTCCACCGGAAGAGAAAAAGGAAAAAGAAAAGGTAAAGGAACGCAAGGAACTTACACCGGCAGAAATCCAGCGAAGAAAGAAGATGCTGGTGTTTCCCTTGATGTTTATTGTTTTTACCGGGTCTATGTGGCTGATTTTCGCTCCGTCTTCGGATGACAAGGAGAATCAGATGCAGGAAGGATTTAATATCGACGTGCCGCTTCCACATGAAAAGGGGCTAATGGATGACAAAAAGGAAGCCTATGAACAGGATGCCTTTGAGAAACAAAGAAAGGCAAAGATGGGTACTCTGCAGGACTTTGAAATCGTAATCGGCAAGGAAGAAAGTTCTCCTATCGGTGGTCTTGCGGATGACATGGTGGAAGAAGATTCCCCTCACACGGTTAATTCGTCCGTCCGCTCTTCAGCGGTTGCCTATCAGGATATGAATCGGCAACTCGGCACATTCTATCAGGAATCAAAAGAACCGGAAGACGATCAGAAGCAGTTGGAACTGGAATGGCGCATTCAGGAACTGGAACGGATGCAGGAAGAAGCCGAGCAAAGAAAAACGGCTGCGGACGAACAACTGGAACTGATGGAGAAATCCTACCAACTGGCAGCAAAGTATATGCCGGGAGGGAAAAGCGGCGAACATGAAGTGCAGGCGGCTACAACCTCCGGAAACGGAAATACGGGAAGCACACAGGCTGTTGCCGCACCTGTCGGGCAGGTGAAGGAACAGGTGGTATCGATACTGGCTCAACCCATGAGCGATGCCGATTTTGTGAGGATGTATAGCAAACCTCGCAATTTGGGATTCAATACTGTTCAAACGGCAGAAGAAAGTATTTCAAAGAACACTATCAAGGCAAGCGTGTACCGGACGGTAACGCTGACAGATGGTAAAGAAGTACAACTCCGACTGTTGGAACCGATGATGGCAGGGAAACAGTTCATACCACGAGGAACGATTGTCACCGGTACGGCAAAGATTGGCGGAGAACGTATGGAGATAATGGTGAGTTCGGTCAGTCACGGAGGAAATATCACTCCGGTCAATCTGGAAGCGTATGACATTCAGGGAATGAAAGGAGTTGCCGTACCTAACTCGGAAGAGTTGAACGCTGCCAAGGAAATGGCGGCAAACATGGGGACATCACTCGGAACGAGCATCACCATCACGGAAGATGCCGGGGCACAGCTGGCTGCCGATTTGGGGAAAGGTGTCATACAAGGGGCATCGCAATATCTGGCAAAGAAGTTCAGGACGGTTAAAGTGACGCTCAAAGCTAATCATGAGTTCTACCTTTTGCCGGAAAGATGAGATATACTACTAAAAAATCCAATTATAAACAATTAAAAAAAGAATTTATGAAGAAGTTGATTTTAATGCTTGCCATCGGTGCAAGTGTATTCAGTGCAAACGCACAAAAGACTGTGAGAGTGGAGAATGTCCAGCAGGAAACAGAAGTTGCTGTTGCTGAAGAAGAGGACGGCGCAAACAGGGAAGAGATACGCAAAAGTCCTTCCACGGGTGATTTGTACGAGGGACTTACCCGGACAGTGACATTTGACCGCATGATACCTTCTTACGGACTGGAAGTGACTTATTACAAGACGGTTCATATTATTTTCCCTTCGGCTATCCGCTATGTGGATTTAGGGTCTGCGGATATTATTGCCGGGAAAGCGGACGGTTCGGAAAATGTGCTACGTGTGAAAGCTGCACTGCGTGATTTCTCACGGGAAACAAATCTGGCAGTGATTACGGATGATGGAAGTTATTTCACATTCAATGTCAAATATGCAGATGAGCCTGTGAAGCTGAATATTGAGATGAAGGATTTCATCCATGACGGAGAGGCTGTGAACCGTCCGAACAACTCGATGGAGATTTACCTCAAAGAGTTAGGTAGCGAATCACCATTGCTGGTACGGTTGATCATGAAGTCCATTTATGAGAATAACGACAGGCTGGTGAAGCATATCGGTTGCAAAAAATTCGGTATACAGTATGCGCTGAAAGGGATTTATACACACAACGGGTTGCTTTATTTCCATACGGAACTGAAAAACTCATCCAATGTGCCTTTTAATGTGGATTATATCACTTTTAAGGTGGTGGACAAAAAGATTGCAAAGCGTACGGCAATTCAGGAGCAGGTAATTGTCCCGTTGCGTGCCCATAACTATGTGACAGTGGTAAACGGAAAAAGTAAAGAAAGGACGGTCTTTACCCTGCCTAAATTCACATTGCCGGATGACAAGCAACTTGTGGTGGAGATGAACGAACAGGCTGGCGGACGCCATCAGACATTTGTGATAGGAAATGCCGAACTGATTCGTGCAAGAGTGATTAACGAACTGAAAATGAAGTAAGATGAAGAAAGTTGTATTTTTATTATGTATGGTAGTGTGTCTTGTCCTGACGGACAGGGCACATGCCCAACGTTGTTTGCCTGGTATGCGTGGCATTCGGATCACTGGAGGAATGGCGGACGGTATTCATACTTCGGACAAGCGTAATGAACTGGGGTATTATTTCGGGATGTCACTGGATACATATACCAAGCATTGCAACCGTTGGATATTCGGTGCAGAGTACCTGCAAAAGTATCATCCGTATAAGTCTATACGCATACCCACCTCACAGCTTACTGCGGAAGGCGGCTATTATTATACTTTCCTTTCGGATGCCAATAAAACTTTTCTGTTTTCACTGGGCGGTTCGGCACTTGCCGGGTATGAAACGAACAACTGGGGTGACAAACTCCTTTATGACGGTTCTACACTGCAAAGCGGTGATAACTTCATCTATGGTGGTGCAGTTTCATTGGAACTGGAAACTTATTTGAGTAACCGGGTGGTATTACTTCTTAATGCCCGTGAGCGTTGCCTGTGGGGAAGTGACACAGGGAGATTCCATTTTCAATTCGGAGCAGGCATCAAATTCTTAATCAATTAAATCTATGGTGGGAAATGCTGTAAGTGTACCGGTAGTTAAGGCGGTGTCTGCAAGTATCAAAAGAAATACTGTCATTGTATAAAAATTAATTCAATAAAAAATGAGAAAGATGTTTGAAACAATATTTGTGCTCGGTCTTATGTTGGTCGGGGTAATGTGTGTAGTAGCCTGTAGTGACAAGTTGGACGTGCAGCAAGTGTATGAGTTTGATATGGCGACAATGCCGGTTCAAAACAAAATCGTAGTGGGTGAAGAAGCTGAAATCCGTTGTGAATTGATAAGAAGCGGAGTATATCAGGAAACGAAGTACTATATTCGATATTTTCAACCGTTCGGAAAAGGGGTGTTGCGTTTGGAAGACGGTACAATATTGCTACCTAATGACCTCTACTCATTGGAAAAGGAAAAGTTTCGTTTGTACTATAAATCTTTGAGTACCGAGCAACAGGTTATTGATGTTTATATTGTAGATTCACATGGACAGATGATACAAAAAACGTTCAGTTTCAATAATGAAAGTCTGGATAAGGAGGAAAGTTATGAATAATGATTTGGAAACAACAGATATTGAAGCTGTAAAAAAAGACGGTTCTTATTTCAAGCATTTGCCGGAAGAGAGAAAAACAGAAAGTGTTTCATTGGCAGCCATCGAAGTTTTTCCGTCAAATATAAGATTTGTACCGGAAGAGAAACTGACTTATGAAATGGTTGATCTGGCTTTGTCTTTAGATGTCAATCAGATAAAGAATATACCTCAAAGTATTCAAGCATCGGAACTGCCATTCTTGTTTAAAGAAAATGAAGATTTATTTAAAATGTTGCCTAAAGATTGTCTGACTCCTGAATTATGTATGATAGCCGTTAAAGCTGACGGGTATAATCTGGAATTTGTACCTGAAGGTCTAAAAACAAAGGATATGTGCCGTGAAGCACTGAGCGCAAGTCCTGACTTGGGAGGCTTGGATGCTGAAATTCTTGCACATATACCTTATCCGGATGTATGTTTGGAAGAAATGAAAGATTATGCCACTTTCGTAAATTGTCTGGAATTAATCAGGATGCTACGAAAGGAAGTCATTACTCCTGAAATTGCTGATTTTGCAGTAGCACAAAACGGTCATTGTCTTGCAGCTATTCCATTGCATCTTCAAACAGAAGCATTGGCTTGTCAAGCAACTTTGACTTCTGGAAATTCTGCATTGCTATCGACTACCATCAAAGATGATATAAAGACTGAAACAGCCTATCGCAATGGATTGGTTCAGGATTTATTCCAGTCTTTCCTATACATTCCTGAAGATAAGCGTAGTCCGGGATTGTGTCTGACTGCTTTGAAAATGTTTCCCGAACAAGTAAATCTGCATCCGAATGTCATTCCGGATAATGTTAGAAATGGCTGCAATGTCTTTTCCCTAAACTTACAAATGGAACAGTGTACCGGAGAAATGTTTAGTAATACTCAAATGGAGAACTTCTATGACGGTAAGCCGCTGAAAGTAAGACATTTACAGATGTTAAATAATCAGCTTAGCAACATCTTAGTGAAGTTTGACAAGAACAAGGAAGAATTTTCTTTTACTTCTCTATCGCAAAAACAAAAAAAGACCAGAAGAATATGAGTCTACTTATTTCTTATTTAGTCTTTCTGATTGTGTTTTGGGGGTATCATTTTATGACTTTGCATAAAGTTCCAACTGATATTGAATTATGGGGTGGTGAAGATAAATAGTTCTTTTTCTGATATAATAAAAATCCTCTTGCCTGAATCGGTACAAGAGGATTTTATATTTAGAACAGTGCCAATGTTAGTTGTTGTGGCTGGGTGTATCGCTGCTTCAATTCCGAAAGTTTGGTTTTAAGGTTACGTATGATTTTGAGGTTATAGTTGCTGTTATCTGAAACTGACCAACGTTCCGTTTTGTCATATTGCTGTTCTAATTGACGAATACCTTGCCGGATAGCTTCTTTATAATCTCTTATCGGTTCATCCCAAATCGATGGGTGGCTACCTCCACCGGCACAGCCGGTACTCCAATTAATGCTAACGGCATACGTTCCATTGATGGACTGCCCGATATGGATTGTATTCATGTTGTCCAGTTTTATTTCTTCTACGATGGGCAGCATCCCATTTAACCAACCGTATTCGTTAAATTGTTTGCCTGCATACCCGAAAACCAAAGCTCTTTCGTATGTCCGAGTGTTTAGTATTATCTGACGCATATTATTTCCAAAGCTCTCGAAATAGGAAGTCTGCTCCATGTCATTACGACGCAATGCCAAGAGATAACGAAGAACTGTATTACGTTCTACTCGGCATGGATTATACTGTAAAATCTCATGCAATTTCTCTTCACGTGTCATTTGAGATAAAGTTTTCATATTTGTTTCTTTAGAGGTTATACTTTCAAATTTCACTGTCATATCTTCAATTTTAGATGGTTGCTTTTAATATCTCCGTCCAGTATATCGGTTCTACTTCATCAAAGAGGTAGTCGATGAAGTCTTTACGTGCTTCCTTCTCCAGTTCCTTGAAAAGTGTTGTGAATGTGGATATATTACCATTCTGATAAACACTTACCATGTAGTCGAAAATGTTTTCAACTTCGTAATATCTGCATTGCTGTGAAATTGTCTTACTGTATCTTACTTTCATAATCATATCATTTAAAGTGTTAAATAATTGCATATAGAATAAACAGAGCTATCACTCCCCAGAACAGGATTTTAATAGTGATGAAGAACAAACGTAGTAACTGTCGTACTGCCCACCACAAGAGGATGGCAAAAAGGAATTTTACTCCAAAGTAATACACACCTGCCACCATCAAAGCGACTTTCAAAATATTTATGCTGATTGGAGGGCTCGTAAGCTGCTGTTTCCTATTTTTTTCTTCGTTTTTCATAATTTCTGACTTTTTTTTTATGCCTTATCGGAGCCGGCTGTTGAGCTGTGTTTCGTGTGCATTGGAAGATGGCCGGATATGAACGGGCAAATTTTTTTTGTAAAATACTACCCGAAGGGCTGGAGATTTTGCAAATAAAAATTTGACAGGCAATAGACGGTCGTTTATCTTCGCACAAGGAACATAGCTTAATAGTTGGTTCCCATTAGATTGGCAGGAGCGAATGAGGAAGAAATTATAAAGAGAAAAATGAAGAAAAAACTTTGTGATAACCAATAAAAAAGATAGCTCGGGGGGAGCTATCCATTGTATTATCATAGCTTCTTAAAAACAAAATGCCATTAATCTTTTGCTTTAATCCCAAAGATATATGCTATAATTTTCTTATTTTTGCCACGAGAGGATAATAATCCTCTGTATTTAGTGAGTTTATTTACCGTTCCAAGAAATCGCCAATTTCAAAACACAAAGGTAAGTAAGCTGGCTCGGTCATATACTAACGTGACCTGTCAGTTACTTTTGTGTTGGGCGTTTGGCGATGCCTTTGGAACTGGAATTGACAGTGTCACGTTCTTTAAATTTATATGATATGGAACAATTTAATGAAACCCCTTTGCAGGGCATCTTAGGAACAGAAAAAGGAGAGCTGTTCTACCTATTACAAATCGAGAAAGTAAGTGATCTTGTAAAGTTACGTGGAGATTTAAGCATTGCAATCGACCTAATCTCAAAATGTGGAAGCTCAGAGGAAGGTATAAATGCCATCAACGCTTTGAATAAGTTGCTTTACGGATTGATGAAATATGATAATGACCATTATGAGGCAATGGATATTGCACTTTCCAGTACCATGAATGTTCTGGAAAATAGATAATCCAGTTCTCGCTAATATTCGAATGGGATAAACAATCATAAAAACGACCTCTTTGCATAACCGGGAAAGAAAGGTTTTCGGCTGGCTGGTGAAGATTTATATTCGACGGCCAGATGAATACTTTTCTGCGGTTATGGATAGGCAAAATGTGATTTCCGGTACATAGTACGGGGAATTGCTTTTTGACGGATTAATGGTTTTTATACCGATGAAAGATATTGAAAGCCTTAAATATCAAGTATCATAAGTTGTTGCTATATTGAATATTATATGCAAAATCGTTACTGTTGTATTTGATTGTTTTTTAAATTACGATTAGTACTGATGCGATAAAATCGCACGGTTATTAAAATTCATCAAATAAAGTGAGT
>ENA-OZGG01000018-OZGG01000018.1-human-gut-metagenome-genome-assembly--contig:-NODE-18-length-71247-cov-8.432844_pt1 | contig 71247 bp, 58 predicted proteins | sample MGYA00244659_ERZ653664 | MGnify/ENA primary metagenome ERZ653664 (study PRJEB26926, sample SAMN06165233) | human gut metagenome | biome: ENVO:00009003; feature: ENVO:2100002; material: ENVO:00002003... | reverse complement strand
TCTGGGGCATCACCCGCAAGGAGATGGACGAGTTCGCCGCCTCCTCCCAGCAGAAGACCGAGGCCGCCCAGAAGGCTGGCAAGTTCGAGGCTGAGATCGTCCCCGTGCCCGTGAAGGTCAAGAAGGACATCGTGGAGTTCAAGGTGGACGAGTTCCCCCGCGCCGGCGTGACCGCCGAGGGCATCTCCAAGCTGAAGGGCGCTTTCCCTGTGGGCCCCGAGGGAGTGGAGGACGAGATCGTCCATACCTTTGAGCTCACCCAGATCCACGAGGCCGATACCCGCAAGCACGTCCAGCGGGTCACCGCCGCCAACGCCTCCGGCATCAACGACGGCGCTGCCGCCATCGTGCTGGCCTCCGGCGAGGCTGTGGCCAAGTACGGTCTGAAGCCCATGGCCAAGCTGATCGGCTGGGGCCAGGGCGGCGTGGATCCCAAGATCATGGGCGTCGGCCCCGTGGTCGCTTCCCGCAACGCCATGAAGAAGGCCGGCGTCACCATCGATGACATCGACCTGATCGAGGCCAACGAGGCCTTTGCCGCCCAGTCCATCGCCGTGGCCCGCGAGCTGCACTTTGACATGAGCAAGGTCAACGTCAACGGCGGCGCCATCGCTCTGGGCCATCCCGTGGGCGCCTCCGGCGCACGTATCATCGTCACCCTGCTGCACGAGATGCAGAAGCGTCCCGAGGCCAAGAAGGGCCTGGCGACCCTGTGCATCGGCGGCGGCATGGGCACCGCAGTCGTGTTCGAGAAGTGCTGAACTGAATGAAAAAGAAGCGGCTCTTATGAGCCGCTTCTTTTTGTACACCGAAAAAACAGGGAGGCCGCGCAGCGGCCTCCCAAAATCTTTATTTCTTGATCTCGCCGTTAGCGGCGGCGGTCAGGTACGCGTTGATGAACCCATCGATATCGCCGTCCATCACCGCCTGAATGTTGCCCATCTCATAGCCGGTGCGGGTGTCCTTGGCCAGGGTGTAGGGCATGAACACATAGGAACGGATCTGGCTGCCCCACTCGATCTTCATCTGCACGCCCTTCAGGTCGCTGATCTTCTCCGCGTGCTGCTGCAGCTTCAGCTCTGCCAGCTTTGCCCGCAGCATCTTCATGGCGTTGTCCCGGTTCTGGAACTGGCTGCGCTCCGTCTGGCAGAACACCACGATGCCCGTGGGCAGGTGGGTCAGACGCACGGCGGAGGATGTCTTGTTGATGTGCTGGCCGCCTGCGCCGGAGCTGCGGCAGGCCTGCATTTCGATGTCCTCCGGCCGGATCTCGATCTCGCTGTCGTCGTCCAGCTCCGGCATGACCTCCAGCGCGGCAAAGCTGGTCTGCCGCCGGGCGTTGGCGTCAAAGGGGCTCACGCGCACCAGCCGGTGCACGCCGTTCTCGCTCTTCAGATAGCCATAGGCGTTCTCCCCCTCGATGAGGATAGTGGCGGACTTGATGCCCGCCTCGTCGCCGGCCTCATAGTCCATCAGCTGGTAGGTGTACCCGTGGCGCTCGGCCCAGCGGGTGTACATCCGGTACAGCATCTCCGTCCAGTCCTGGGCCTCGGTGCCGCCGGCGCCGGCGTGGAAGGTCAGAATGGCGTTGTTGGCATCGTATTCGCCGCTGAGCAGCGCCGCCAGCCGGCGCTCGCTGATCTCCTTCTCCAGCGTCTCGTATCCGCTGACGACCTCCTCCAGCTGGCTGGGGTCGTCCTCCTCCTGGGCCATTTCGCACAGGGTCAGGGTGTCCTCCCATTCACTGACCAGCTTGTCGTGCTTCTTGATCTTGTTCTCCAGGCGCTTCACCTGACGGCTCACCTGCTGGCTGCGCTCCAGATCGTTCCAGAAGCCTTCCTGCTCCGTCTCCTTCTGCAGCTCGGCCAGCTCCTCACGGGCCTTGGGGATGCCCAGCGCCTTCTCCAGCTCGCCCAGGGTGGGCTCCAGCGCCTGCAGCTTCTGTTTATACTCGTCGTACTCGATAACGGCCATATATCGTCTCTCCTTGTGCCTGTAAATTTCCTTAGCCTTACTATTATACCAAAAAACAGCCGTTTGTAAAGGGGACAAAACAGGCGTGCGCTCCGCGCACGCCTGTTTTCACTTACTCAGCTTAAAATAGTCTCCCGAGCCCGCCAGGTTCGTGACCTCCGTCAGCACCAGAATATCGTCGACCTCCGCCGCCAGCTCTGCCATGCTGCCCCGGTAGTACCGCAGGTCGATCATGGTGATGGTCTCATAGTCGCCGGTGAGGAACGGTACGAAGGAATTGGCGAAGGAGTCCTTCACCAGCAGCAAGTGCTTCCCGTTCTCCGTGCCGGTGGTGATGACGCACTGGCCGTAGTTGCCGCCCAGAAACAGCTCATACTTATCCTTCTGCTCCAGGGCGGACAGGTCGTACAGCGCGCCGTCCTCCCCGTCGCACACCACGCTCTCCACCGTGATCTCCGGCGCGTAGTACACGCTGTCGTATACGCTGTCCGGCAGCAGCACCTTGGAGTACAGCGTGCCGCGGAAGCTGTCCGTGGCCAGCGTCAGGTCATAGCTGCGGGCGGTGTGCCCCGTGGCCTGTGCCCACAGTGTATAGGCCGCCTGCGCGCCCATGGTGGTCCAGTGGTGGTCCGTGTGGTAGTAGGGATCGTCCACCGCCGATAGCGTTTCCCGGCTGTCCAGCAGCGTGCTGCCCAGAATATCGCCCAGCTGGCCGAAGGCCTTGTCCTCGTTGAAATACGGCGCGTTCTCCGGCAGCATATCCCTCAGAATTCCGGCCGGGCTGGGCACGATCAGCGCCGTGCAGGGCTTACCGCTGGCGGCAAAGAAATCCCGGATATACCCGGCGTTCTTCTCCAGCCTTACCCAGTCAAAGCTGTCGTCGGTCACCTTGGCAAAGTACCTCCCGTCCGCGCCCAGATAGGTGCCGCTGATGTCCTCCTTGCCCTCGGCCCGCTGCAGCACCGACCGGGCGGCGGTCCAGAAGTCCCGGAAGACGATCTGGTCGCTGGTATAGTCCTCCACGTCCTCCATGAAGTCGCCGGACATGACACGATCCCAGGTGAGTCTGGGCGTCAGCTGCAAATAGCGGTTCTCGTTCTCCGAGAATGCCCGGTCCGGCGTCAGGAAAAAGCTGCCGACAGACAGCGCCAGCAGTATGCCGCCGATGGCGATCAGCGGCGCGATGCCGCTTCGTTTCTTCATAGCGCCGCCTCCTTAAAATCTAAAGTACAAAAACGGGTTGTAACTGTCGCCCACCAGAAACGCCATGCTCACCAGCAGTACGACGACTACCCACACCGTTCGCAGTCCGTCCGACAGGGCGGGGGAGAGGGCCTGTTCCCGCTTTTCCCACAGCCGCTTGGGAAGGCTCGTGCAGCCGATGACGCCCAGGACCAGCAGCAGCCAGTCGCACCGCAGCAGGTACGCCGTGGTGCTGTCGGCAAAGGTTCCGGAGAACATATGCCCCACATACGCGCCCAGAGCGCTGAGATCTGTGATGGCGAACAGCACCCAGCCCATGACGAAGCAGAAGCAGGTGTACACGTGCCCTACGAACCGGGGCGCCTTGTCCAGCCACTTCAGCAGGAACGTCTTTTCCAGCAGCAGCAGTACGGCGTAGTATACGCCCCACAGCACGAAATTCCAGCTGGCGCCGTGCCACAGGCCGGTCAGCAGCCAGACGATGGCAATGTTCAGGAGCTGCCGACCCTTGCCCTTGCGGTTGCCGCCCAGGGGGATGTAGACGTACTCCCGGAACCAGGTGGACAGGCTGATGTGCCACCGCCGCCAGAACTCGGTGACGGAACGGGACTCATAGGGATAGTTGAAGTTCTCCAAGAAGTGGAACCCGAAGAAATGCCCCAGGCCGATAGCCATGTCCGAATAGCCGGAGAAGTCAAAATAGATCTGGAACGTGTACGCGATGGCGCCGATCCATGCCGTGATCGCTGTGGGGTCCGACATGGCGGCGATGTCCTCCCAGATGGCGCCCATCTGGTTGGCGATGAGCACCTTCTTGCCCAGACCGATCACCAGCCGCTGCAAACCCTCGCTGGCCTCGCTCACCGACTCCCGCCGGTGCTCCAGGTCATAGGCCACCGTCTTGTACTGCACGATAGGCCCCGCGATCAGCTGGGGGAACAGCGTTACATACGCGCCGAAGTCCACGATGTTCCGCTGGGGCGGCACCAGCCCCCGGTACACGTCGATGGTATAGCTCATGGTCTGGAAGGTGTAGAAGGAGATACCGATGGGCAGCAGCAGCCCCAGCGCCGGGATGGCTGTGCCCAGCAGACCGTTCAGGTTGCTGATGGCAAAATCCGTGTACTTGAAAAAGCCCAGGATCGCCAGGTTTCCCACCACAGAGATGACCAGCACCGCCTTGGCGCCGCCCGCCCTTCCCTTGCTCCGAAAGTGGCCGATGGCCAGACCGTTGCAGTAGTCGAACACCGTGGAGAACAGCATGATCAGAATGTACTTCGGCTCACCCCAGCCGTAAAACAGCAGGCTGAAGACAAGCAGTAGCCCGTTCCGCAGCTTCCGTGGGCAGATATAGTATAAAATAGCCACCAGCGGCAAAAACGCCAGTAAAAATGTGGTGCTGCTGAATACCATGTGATGTGCTCTCCTTTGCGGATAGTCAGAAAAAGGAACAGGGCGGGCTTGCCCGCCCTGTTCAAAACAGATGTCACTTCACGCCGGCCAGCTTACCCATCTGATAGCTGCCGCGTATGGCGGACAGGTTGTTGACGAACAACACGTCCGTCACGCCCTTGGCCTTGGCCAGTGCGCTGACGCTGCCGCCGTAATACCGGTAGTCCACCACATACACCGTCTGGTAGTGGTCCACCAGAAACGGTACAAAGGCGTTGCCGAAGGACTCCTTCACCACGATGCAGCTCTGCCCATTGCTGACTTCGGGGTTCTCGATCACGGTGAAGGGGTTGTCGCCCATGATGAACGCGCCGTATTTCAGGCTGGCCGCTGCGGTGGACTCGTCAAAGATCACCTTGCCGCCGGTGAGCTCGCTGTCCTCGCTGCTGCCGTACTTCATGGCGGCGGTGCTGCTGACGGGATGATAGGCGTTCACCGTATCCGGGTCATCCGCCATGGCCTGAGGCTTGCCGCCGTCGTTGTAGAAGGAGCCCAAAAAGCCCGTGTACTGGCTCACCTCATAGTCGCTGAGGTCGTGGGGCGTAATGCCCTTGACATTGCAGAACTGTACATAGGCGTAATAGGCGCCCAGCGCCGTCCAATGGTGGTCGGTGCGGAAATAGATGTACTCCGTCCGATGGGCGTTCAGCGCGTCATGCAGGGGCACCGTTTTTATATTCTGCCCCATTCCCGCCAGAATATCCTTTTCGGCCTGTGCCTGATCGCTGCCGGGTATGTCGCTGAGCAGGCTGTCCGGCAGGGTAATGCTGCTGGACAGGGGGATCGCCATGGCGTAGACATTGCTGACGCCGCTGAGGCTGTCCGCCACGGCGTTGACCGTGGACTGGTACTTCTCCGCCAGGGAGCCCACATAGTTGTACATCTCATATCCGGCATTGCCCACGATGTATACGCCGCCGGACTGATAAGGCGTGGCGTCAGTGGTGATGACATTGGAGGCTGCCGGCTTCGTGGTGGTCACGGTAGACTTATCAGTGTTCCCATCGCCGTTCCCGCTTTGACCACCCTTTTGATCGCCCTCCGGGTCCTTCGCGGTGTTGTCCGCGTCGCCGGTCCCGTCAGGCTCGCCGTCCGCGGGCTGGGTGACGGCAGGGCTGTCTGTATCCTTGTCCGGCACCTTTTTGCCGCTGAATACATCGGTGAAGATAGCCAGCACCGCCACCACCAGCGCCGCGGCGGCGATCAGAAGCAGCAGCGCGCCGCCTCCGCCCCGCTGCCGCCGTTCATAGCGCGGACTCATCCTACATACTCCTTGATGACCGCATTGGCGGTATCGGTGTCAGAGGTGACGCACAGCACCACGCAGGTGCCGTAGGTGCCGAAAACCGCGCTGCCCAAGCGCTCGGCCTCCTCGGGCTGATAGCGCTCGGCCTCCTGCTTCTGGCTGTCCAGCAGGGACTGCATGGCGATCTTCACCGCTGATGCGTCCGTCTTATCCTTGCAGGACACCACAAAGATCTCCTCCATGGTGCTGCCGTCAGACATATAGGCGGCAGCGCTGCTGCCCTCGGGCAGTTCCAGATAGTCTCCGGCGTCGATAGCGCTCATGGTGCTGTCAAACTGTACGCGCTCGGCCAGCGCCTTGCCCAGCCCATCGGCGTCCACCGTGGCGGAGGACTTGTCGCCGCAGGCGGCCAGGGACAGGACCATCAGCATGGCCAGCAGCAGGGTCATAAAACGTTTCATAGAATTGCTCCTTATCATTCACTCAAGACTGTTTTGCCCGCCGGTATATGAGATACCGGCTCAATACATCATTATAATACAAACCGCGCGGAAGTAAAAGGGGGTAAATACAAACAAGCCATTTATTTTCCGCCAAGGCTTTCACTACCTATGACGGAGCGACCCCGCCGCGGGTTCCGAAAAAAAGAGACCGCAAAGCGGTCTCTTTTTCAAAAGTCGATGGTCCCGTTCAGTACCTTCAGGTCGTAGGGCTCGAACACCACCCTGCGGTAGGCGTCCACGTCCATCTTCACGCCTGTCCAGTCGCTGTGTATCTCGCCGTTCTGCTTGATGAGGATGTCGTACAGAATGTCGTAGGTCACGCCGTCCGGTCCCTTTTCCTCGATGGTGGAGTAGGGCAACGTCTTGTGGTACGTCATGTGCAGGCCCTTGTATTCGAAGTGGAAGCCGTTGCGCATCCGGCAGCCGTCCAGCCCCTTGTAGGTGAACAGGCGCTTCAGGTCCTGCAATATCTTGTCGTGTTCCTCTTCGTACAGGTTCTCCGGTGTCGTCTCGGTGTAGTCGTACCGGAACTGGATGGGAATACGATAGGGCAGGAAGCGCTCCACATAGTCCACCAGCTTCGCCGCCGGATAGTTCTTGTACAGCACGCAGTTGATGCGCGTGGGGCAGGCGATCTTTCCCAGCACCTGGTCAGGGCTTTCCTCCACATAGTGCTGCAGGTGGCGGGAGATGTTCATGCAGGTGATCTTGTCCTTGTTCCTCTCTGTGAAGGCCAGCATTTCCTCGAAGGAGGTGTGGGTCTGGGCGGGGAAGGTGGTGTTGATATAGATCTTGTGGGTGGCGGGGATGGCGTCCAGCATCTGCTGCAGTGCGTTCAGGTCGGCCAGCGGCTCGCCGCCGGTGAACACAAAATCACACCGGGGAGTGATGCCGTCCATCACCTGGATGCTTGCCAGTATCTTCTCCAGACTGAAGCCGGAGCAGTCCGCGTATTCTTTTTTGTTGATGCAGAAGGGGCAGTTGTTCTGGCAGTCGTAGGGTACGAACACCGTCACGGTGGCGCCGCCTTCCCGCGTTTTATAGGGATGGGCCATGTTGTTGACAACCTCACATAAAAATGTACCAAAACATTGTAAAACAAATAGTGATGGAAAGCAAGGGAAATGTTCAAAAATCTATTGTTTTCTTCTTAACAAAGCGCCTGCGCTCCGCCGTCAGTAGGCGCTGTCCGCCAATTCGGCGCGAATAGCGGCAAAGGCCGCCTCCTCGCCCCGCTCCTTCAGCAGCAGCAGCCAGCGATCCAGCAGTGCCGCCGTCTCCGGATGCATGAAGCGGCTTGCATCCGTCCGCCGCAGGTCCTTGCTCCGCTGGTAGTAGTCGTAGGGGGAGGCGTCCGTATATGCGTCGCCCTGATAGACCCGGCAGGCGGCGATCCGGTCGCAGAACATCTCCGCCACATACTTTTTCGGCATTTTGCATCCGCCGATATAGATGGTCCCATCCTCCCGGCGGCAGTAGTCGATCCAGTACTCAAAGTGGTGGCGGTTGCGCCCCTTGTGGTGCAGCCACGCCAGACTCACGCCGTTTTCCAGGCGCTCTTGGTCGTTGGGGCTGCGCCAGCCCTGGTAGTATTTTACGCCCCGCCAAAACTCCGTGGGGCTGTATTTGCTCAGGTCGTGGGCCAGACCCTGCCACACCAGACCCAGCTTGAAGCAATAGTGCCGCACCAGGCGCCGGTGACGGTTGACGGTATGTAAATGCGCGCGGAATGGCATGGCGGCACCTCCTGAAACAAGCTACCTGACAGTATAGCACATCCGGCGCGAAAAGGACAGGGGAAATTTCCACCGGGGCATAAGACGGCGCAAAGCGCGGCAGACTACGCGGGAGGTGAGACGTACATGGTCGATATGGCATTTTTTCGCGGCGGACTGGGGCGCTGGCTGCCGCCGTCCGTACCGCCGGTGGACGAGGCGGTGCTGCTGCGCCGGTGCTGGGAGCTGTTGGTGCTGGACCGGCCCGGCACGGCGCGGCTGGCGGCGTTGGGCCGCGCGCCGCTGTGCCGCACGGTGCTGCTGCCCCAGGAGAACACCGCCGCGCCTCTGCGGGCGCAGCAGGTGGTGGGCTGCGGCCTGTCGCCCCGATGCAGCCTGACGCTGTCCGGCCTGACGCCCCGCCCAGTGCTGTGCGTGCAGCGGCGGCTGACGGCGGTGAACGGCGCGGCCATCGAGCCGCAGGATATCCCCCTGCCCCTGCGCTGGGGGCGGCTTCCGCCGGAGGCGCTGCTGCTGGCCGCCGGCGCCTGGCTGCTGGCGGAGGGCCGTCTGCCGGACTGAAAAGCAAGAGGAGCGCCCACATGGGCGCTCCTCTTGCTTTCTCCCCGGTTTCCCCTGTCGGTGTCAGCATAAGGTATCCAGCTTTTCGGTGAACAGCTTGTCGTTGATCTGGAACAAGGTCATGCTGTGGCTCAGACCATAGAGAATGATGGCGTCCCGCCGGTCACGGGTGTACAGCGGCGCGTGCCGCGCCTGCCGCAGCAGGCCCTGGGCGTCCTCCACCGATGCGCCCAGGCCGAAGCATACGCACAGCAGGCGGTTGCGGGAGGGGAAGCGGCAGCCGGAGAACAGCTGGTGCAGATATACCTCGCTGATACCGGACTGCTTGGCCAGCGCGGCCTTGGAGAGGCCGGTGGTGGTATAGAGCCGCTGCAGCGTCAGCTGTAGCGGCGTGTCCCGGAAATTTTCATTGTTCTCCGACAGAAAGCGGTCCAGATTATTGCTGCTCGGCAAATTCAAATATATGTGGGTGTATTTGAAGTGATTTCACAAGAAAAACTTTCGCAAATATGTTAATATTTCACCTGCTATTTAGGACACCTCGTTTTCTTAGTATCAAAATAGTATCACAGAAAGCCTGCGATTGCAAGGGATCTAGGCTTTGCAAGCCCCTGCCAAAATTGGCCTCAATTTGAGGCCAATTTCGGCTACTGACCTCCGCCCAAAATTAAAGGAGGCGGGCAAGCACCCCTAGGGCTTGCCCGCCTTGATAACCGCAGGGCAAGACCGGGCGGGGCGGTCAATGGCGGCGCACTTGTGCGCCGTTCATCTCGACCATTGACAGCCCCGACAGAGGTTGCTGCTCCCCGATAAAATTCGTATTTGTTACTCGATACTGAACTCAGCGAATAGGTAAAAACCATCGTCTGTACCATAAGAGCCATCTTCTGTCGATGGATAAAAGAACTTAACGACTCTGTATTCTCCCGCCGAAAGCGAACCATATATTTCAGACCAATTGATATTCAAATCTCTTTCTCCTTGAAAAATATATGTTTCGGTGTCAGTAGTTCTATCGCCGATCTCTTTTACTGGTGACCATTTATCATCTTCCTTTTTTTCAATAGAAAAATCGTAATTGATCCCGCCATTGATATCAATTCCTGTGTTATTTGAAATGCGAACTGTCAAACCTGAAGGAGTTACACTTCCCTCTACAACTTTCATCGTGACATCCCCAAAATTGATATTTTTATTCTGGACACAACCTGCCATCCATAGTGCAAGTACAAAGCAAAGTGATAATACGAGAATCTTTTTCATTTCATATACCTCCACAACAAATCCATCATTTTTCTCCACTACTTTTATATGATATTTCGGTTTACCATTTATTTTTTAGAACAGCATATCATAAACCTATAGGAAAATCTACTTTTTTACCTACCTCCCCGGTCAAAAGTGCGCCGTGTTCGATTGCCACTTTTCTCTGCCTGTTCCCGCTGTTTATCGGCCCGTACTGCCGCCTTCACCTGCTGGCGGCGTGCCTTGCCGCGGCGCTGGCCGCTTTGGCCGTCTGGCTGTGGCCGGCCGCCGAAACGGAGCCGCAGCGCCCGAACAGCGCAGTCGATCCGACCGCTGCGACCGACCCGGCCCCGGATCCCTATTTGGCGGCCTGCCAGACCTACTACACCGGCGGCTGCGTGCGGATCCCACCTGCACCCACAACGAGGTGGTCTGGACGCTGCGCATGAAGAGCGGCGACGTGCTGCACCTGACCATGACCGTGGAATTTGAGGAGCAGCAGGCGCTGCGCATCACACCGGAGGACGCGCCGCTGGAAACGGCGCAGGAGCTGCAGGCGCTGCTGGATCGGCTGGCGGAGGAGTACGACGCGGACACGTCCATCACGGTGGAGCTGCCGGACGTGACCTATGACGCGCCGGTGTCGGTGGGCTGCGCGGTCACGCTGAAGGGCAGCGGCACCGCCTTCGCCGCGCCGGTGACGGTGACGCCCCTGAGCGACACGGAGCGGTGCCACGCCTACGTCCGCTTTTCGGAGGTCAGCTTTGAGGGGGATGGGAGCGGAACCGGCGTGACCGCCAGAGCGCCCACCTATCTGGAGAACTGCCGCGTAACCGGCTGGGACGTGGGCGCGCTGGCCGTGAACGGCGGCTGGGTCTATCTCCACGGCGGGTATATCGGCGGCAACGGGGTGGGCGCGCGGTACGACTCCGCGTACAGCAACTCCTATACATATACCATCAGGCACATCGACTTTTTGAACAACACCACGGCGCTGGAGCTTCTGTGCCTGCCGCCGAACTCCTATGCGGCGCTGGATGACTGCCGCTTCCGGGGCAACGGAACGGATGTATACAACCCCGGCGGCTACCGCATCGAGGTGAACAACGGCACGGAGGTCACCTTGTGAGAACGTAAAAAAGAACCGCCCGAAGGCGGTTCTTTTTTCGTGCGGGAAGGACCGTTTACAGGTTCTTCTCGTAGGACTCGATCATCTTCTTGACCATCTGGCCGCCCACAGAGCCGGCCTCGCGGCTGGTCAGGTGACCGTTGTAACCGTTCTTCAGGTTCACGCCGACCTCGGAGGCGGCCTCCATCTTGAACTGATCCATAGCGGCCTTGGCCTCGGGGACATTCAGCTTGTTGCTGTTCTTGGTAGACATCGTTGTGTTCTCCTTTCATGTTGTGGGGCAAATGCCCTTGTTGGGTATCGCAACGGTAGTTTTGCCGCCCGACAGCGCGATATGCATGAAAAACAGTGGCAAATGCTGGATACGGCGCGCAAAAAGGATAGACAAACGGGCGTATTCATGGTATACTAAACGCACTTAACAGCGAGGGGGACCTTCTTTCAGGAAGGACCGAGCAGGGAGGAAGAGGAAAAAGCGCGGCAGCTGCCGCGCTTTTTCGCGTCCTGCGCCGGACAAAAAAAGAGGGAGATGACAACACCATCTCCCTCTCCGCTATGTAAAAAATAAGTCGGAGCAAGCATACAAACCTGCTCCGACGTGGTCCGAGTGTCGAGATTCGAACTCGAGGCCTCTTGAACCCCATTCAAGCGCGATACCAAACTTCGCCACACCCGGATATTCTGTTGTGCCTCAAACAGCCCACTTAGAATACCACAGTTTTCGGCGGTTTGCAAGTCCTATTTTGAATTTTTTTCAAATTTCTTCCGAGGCTTTTTGTTGACAAAGGCGTCGGCGCATGGTAATATAATACTCGCGTTTGGCACGAGAGACGCTTTTACGCACGGAGAGATGGCTGAGTGGTCGAAAGCACCGGTCTTGAAAACCGGCGATGTGAAAGCATCCGTGGGTTCGAATCCCACTCTCTCCGCCAGAAAATAAATATGTATGCGGAAGTACCCAAGTGGCCGAAGGGGCTCCCCTGCTAAGGGAGTAGGCCGTCAAAAGCGGCGCGAGGGTTCAAATCCCTCCTTCCGCGCCAGCAAAAAGAGACATCCGAAAGGATGTCTCTTTTTGCTTCACGCGGCTGATTTTGCCCTTCCCCCGTGAAACCACCCGTTGACAAACCCAATCAAACGGTTTATACTTATTGCCATCAAAAAGGCAGTGACGAAGAAGAAGCTGTTTTTCCGCGGCCAAAGAGAGGGGCGCCCCCGGCTGAAAGCACCCCGCCAAGGACACGGCCCGTACCACTTCCGAGCCGCCTGCGACGAGCAGGACGGGTATCGCCCGTTACAGCGATCGAAAGCGACGGCGTATGCCGGATCTCTTCCGCCGATACTGCGTTGCAGAAGCTTGAAATACAGACCGTATTCCTGCGCTCCTGCGCCTTGTCTCGACGAAAGATATCCCGCCATCCGCAGCGGACAGTAAAAATGCTGCGTATGCCGTAAGCAGGGTGGAACCGTGGAGTAATGCCTATTACCTCACCCCTGATACCATTCAGGGGTGGGGATTTTTATTTATCCAGCCCCGATCACAAGGAGGAACAGACTATGAGCGAAGTCAACAAGGAATTTACGTTTGAAAATGAGCAGTACCGCAAGACCTACTGGCACACCTGCTCCCACATCCTGGCCCAGGCTGTCAAGCGCCTGCACCCGGAGGTGAAGCTGGCCATCGGCCCCAGCATCGACAACGGCTTTTATTACGATCTGGACGCGCCCTTCGCCTTCACCCAGGACGACCTGGGCGAGATCGAGGCTGAAATGCGTAAGATCTGTAAAGAGAAGCTGAAGCTGGAGCGCTTCGAGCTGCCCCGCGCCGAGGCTGTCAAGTACATGGAGGAAAAGGAAGAGCCCTACAAGGTGGAACTCATCAACGATCTGCCCGAGGACGCCCACATCTCCTTCTACAAGCAGGGCGAGTTCGTGGACCTGTGCGCCGGACCCCACGTGGACTCCACCGGCCGCATCAAGGGCAACGGCATCAAGCTGACCGCCTGCAACGCCGCTTACTGGCGCGGCGACTCCAACCGCCAGACCCTGCAGCGTATCTACGGCGTGGCCTTCCCCAGCAAGGACGAGCTGGATGCCTATCTGAAGGAGCGGGAGGAGGCCGTGAAGCGCGACCACAATAAGCTGGGACGCGAGCTGGAATATTTCACCACTGTGGACTGCATTGGCCAGGGCTTGCCCATCCTGCTGCCCAAGGGTGCCCGCGTTATCCAGCTGCTGCAGCGCTGGGTGGAGGACACCGAGCAGCAGCGTGGCTATCTGCTGACCAAGACGCCTTTGATGGCCAAGCGTGAGCTGTACAAGATCTCCGGTCACTGGGATCATTATCTGGACGGCATGTTCGTCATGGGCGATCCCGCGGATGAGACGAAGGAGTGCTTTGCCCTGCGTCCCATGACCTGCCCGTTCCAGTATCAGGTGTTCCTGAACCGCGGCCGCAGCTACCGCGACCTGCCCATGCGTCTGGGCGAGACATCCACCCTGTTCCGCAACGAGGACTCCGGTGAGATGCACGGCCTGATCCGCGTCCGCCAGTTCACCATCTCCGAGGGACATCTGGTGCTGCGCCCCGACCAGCTGGAGGAGGAGTTCAAGCAGTGCCTGGATCTGGCCAAGTACTGCCTGGGCACCGTGGGCCTGTTGGAAAAGTGCACGTTCCGCTTCTCCCAGTGGGACCCCGCCAACCCCAACAACAAGTACGAGGGCACGGCGGAGCAGTGGGACCACGCCCAGGCCGCCATGGAGCGCATCCTGAAGGATCTGAACGTGGACTACACCGTGGGCATTGACGAGGCCGCGTTCTACGGCCCCAAGCTGGACATCCAGTACAAGAATGTGTACGGCAAGGAGGATACCCTTGTCACCATCCAGATCGATATGCTGCTGGCGGAGCGCTTCGGCATGTACTATATCGATGAGAACGGCAACAAGGCCCTGCCCTATATCATCCACCGCACGTCTCTGGGCTGCTATGAGCGGACGCTGGCCTACCTGATCGAGGAGTACGCCGGTGCGCTGCCCACCTGGATGATGCCCGAGCAGGTACGCTTCCTGCCTATTACTGACCGCGCTGCCGACTACTGCGTGCAGCAGGCCGCGGAGCTGCGCAAGCAGGGCTTCCGCGTGGAGGTGGACAGCCGCAACGAGAAGATCGGCAAGAAGATCCGCGAGGCTACCCTGGAGAAGATCCCCTTCATGCTGGTGGTTGGCGACCGCGACATGGAGAACGGCACCGTCTCCGTCCGTACCCGCAAGGGCGAGGACCTGGGCGCCATGACGCTGGAGGATTTCTCTGCCAAGCTGCGCCGGATCGTGGATGAGAAGCAGAAGATCTGACGAGTGCCATAAGTCATAAGGTAAGCGAGAGAGACAGGCGGAAGCCTGTCTCTTTTGCTGCAGTCAGACAAAAAACAGATTTCGCCAAAAGAAAAGTTTATTATAGCAAAACAGCAGGATTCTGACAGAAAACCGCATGAAAAATACATGAAAATGATGCAAATGCGCCAAAAAATGGGGGAAAGTGTGTGGATGAAAAACAAGGAGATGCGCTATTGAACACTATTCAGAGACACAAATATGTTGACAGAGTGTGAACTTATCTGGTAAAATCAAATGGGTGCGCAGCACCCGAATGCATAGAAGAGAACAGGGCGCGCCCTGTTCGCTGTTTCCTTCTGGCGGAGGAAACAACAAACTATGGTAAAGGAATTAGGAGGTAAACATGAAAAAAGTAGTTTCTCTGCTGCTGGCTCTCATCATGGCGCTCTCCCTGGTCGCCTGCGGCGAAAAGAAGGGCGAGACCGATGATAACACCGTGCCCTACAAGATCGGCATCGTGACCGGCTCCGTCTCTCAGTCCGAGGATGATCGCCGCGGCGCCGAGGCCTTCCAGAAGGAGTATGGCGAGGATATGGTCCAGCTGGCCATCTATCCCGACAACTTCACCGAGGAGACCGAGACCACCATCCAGTCCATCGTGAACCTGTCCGCCGATCCCCTGATGAAGGCCATCATTGTCAACCAGTCCGTTCCCGGCACCACCGAGGCGTTCCGCAAGATCAAGGAGACCCGCCCTGACATCATCTGCATCGCAGGCGAGGCTCACGAGGATCTGCCCGAGATCGGCTCCGCTGCCGACCTGGTCACCAACAACGACTTCGTGTCCCGCGGCTATCTGATCATCCGCACCGCGCACGAGCTGGGCTGCGACACCTTCGTACATATCTCCTTCCCCCGCCACATGTCCTATGAGACCATGAGCCGCCGCGTGGCCATCATGAAGGCCGCTTGCGAGGAGTTCGGCATGAAGTTCGTCCTGGAGACGGCTCCCGATCCCACCTCTGACGTCGGCGTTTCCGGCGCTCAGGCCTACATTCTGGAGCAGGTGCCCGCATGGGTCGAGAAGTACGGCCAGAAGGCTGCTTACTTCTGCACCAACGATGCGCACACCGAGCCTCTGCTGAAGCGCCTGCTGGAGTGCGGCGGCTACTTCATCGAGGCCGACCTGCCCTCCCCCCTGATGGGCTATCCCGGCGCGCTGGGTATTGATCTGACCGAGGAAGCCGGTGATTTCGAGAAGATCCTGACCAAGGTCGAGTCCGCCATCGTGGAGAAGGGCGGCGCCGATCACTTCGGTACCTGGGCTTACTCCTACGGCTACACCCTGTCCGCCGGTCTTGCTCTGCACGCCAAGAATGTGCTGGACGGCAAGAGCGAGCTGAAGGACATGGACGATGTGGCTGCCGCGCTGCAGGTCTACTCTCCCAAGGCGGCCTGGAACGGCGCCAGCTACACCAACGCCACCACCGGCGCGAAGTCTGAAAACGTGTTCCTGATCTATCAGGATACCTATATCATGGGCGATCCCGGCCACTTCATGGGCAACGCTACCGTGGAGATCCCGGAAAAATACTTCACCATCAGCTGACGACAGGCTTTTGAAGAAACCATTAAAGCGGGGAGGGAGGGCATCCTCCCTCCTCGCTGCTATAGGTAGGGATGAATATGGAAAAGAACAATGCTCCGCTGCTTGAGATGCGGAATATCAAAAAGGGCTTTTTCGGCAATCAGGTGCTCACAGACATCAACTTCACCTTGAAAGAGGGCGAGGTGCTGGGTCTGGTGGGCGAAAACGGCGCCGGAAAGAGTACCTTGATGAAAATACTGTTTGGCATGGACGTGATCCGTGAGACGGGCGGCTATGAGGGGGATGTCCTGATCGACGGAGAAAAAGTGCAGTTCAACACCCCCTTTGATGCGCTGAAGGCCGGCATCGGCATGGTGCATCAGGAGTTCTCGCTGATCCCCGGCTTTACTGCCACGGAGAACATCCTCCTCAACCGCGAGCCCAAGAAAAAAAGCGTCATTTCAGAAGTGTTCGGCCCGCGCCTGGACACTCTCGACTATAAGGAAATGGATAACCGCGCCGCAAAAGCCATTGAGAAGATGGGCGTGGCTATCGACCAGAAGATGGTCATCAGCAGCATGCCCGTGGGGCACAAGCAGTTCACGGAGATCGCCCGCGAGCTGAGCAAGGAGAACCTGAAGCTGCTGATCCTGGATGAGCCCACCGCCGTGCTCACCGAGCAGGAGGCACAGGCCCTGCTGGACTCCATCCGCGGCATGGCCGCCCGGGGCATCGCCGTGATCTTCATCACCCACCGCCTGCAGGAGATCCTGTCGGTGTGCGATAAGGTGGTCATCATGCGGGACGGTTATGTGGTCAAGGACGTGGCCGCCCGCGAGACGGACGTCCGCGACATCACCCACTACATGGTGGGGCGCGAGGTGGCCGCCGGCGGCGCTGCCCACGACATCCGCGACCACTCCGATGCCCGCACCATTCTGTCCATCCGCAAGCTGTGGGTGGATATGCCCGGCGAGATCGTCCGCAACGTGGATCTGGACGTGAAGGAGGGCGAGATCCTGGGCATCGGCGGTCTGGCCGGCCAGGGCAAGCTGGGTATTCCCAACGGTGTGATGGGCCTGTATGAGGCGGGCGGCACCGTGGAGTTCGACGGCAAGCCCATCGCGCTGAACAGCCCCCGGAAGTGCCTGGACTCCCAGCTGGCCTTTGTGTCCGAGGATCGGCGCGGCGTGGGTCTGCTGCTGGACGAGTCGCTGGAGTGGAACGTGGCGTTCCCCGCCATGCAGGTGCAGAACAAGTTCCTGAAGAGAATGGGTTTCTTCACATGGCGCGACGAAAAGGCCGTCCACACGGTGACGAACCGGTATATCGATGAATTGCAGATCAAGTGTACCGGCTCCGGCCAGAAGGCCAGAGAGCTGTCCGGCGGCAACCAGCAGAAGGTGTGTCTGGCCAAGGCGTTCGCGCTGGAGCCCCGCTTCCTCTTCGTGTCCGAGCCTACCCGCGGCATCGACGTGGGCGCCAAGGCGCTGGTGCTGGAGGCGCTGAAGAAATTTAACCGCGAATCCGGCGTCACGGTGGTGATGATCTCCTCCGAGCTGGAGGAGCTGCGCCAGATCTGCGACCGCATCGCCATCGTCTCCGGCGGCAGGGTCGCCGGTATCCTGCCTGCTGACCATTCCTCCGAGGAGTTCGGTATGCTCATGGTCAGTCAGGTGAAGTAAGGAGGAAGAAATGGGCAATACGACCACACTTGGAAACAAGTCAAAATTCCGAGAGCTGCTGGACAGCTTCGGCCTGCCGCGTCTGATCATCGCGTGCTTCCTGCTGCTGCTGCTCATCGCCGCGCCCTGCGTGGGGCTGGATTTCCCCACACAGATCACCAATATCATCACCCGTTTCAGCTGGAACGCCGTGATGGTGCTGGCCATGGTGCCCATGGTACACTCCGGCTGCGGCCTGAACTTCGGTCTGCCGCTGGGTATCGTGTCCGGACTGCTGGGTGCCACGCTGTCCATCGAGCTGGGCTACACCGGCTTTGCCAGCTTCCTGATGGCCATCCTCATCGCCACGCCCTTTGCCCTGCTGTTCGGCGGCGGCTATGGTTGGCTGCTGAACAAGATCAAGGGCGGCGAGATGATGATCGCCACCTATGTGGGCTTCTCGTCCGTGTCCTTCATGTGCATGATGTGGCTGCTGCTGCCGTATAAGCACCCTACCATGGTGTGGGGCTTCTCCGCCAGCGGTCTGCGTACCGTCATCTCGCTGGAGGGCTATTACGACAAGGCGCTGGCCAACATTCTGACCATCGACCTGAACAGCATCGGCATCAATCTGGTGATCCCCACCGGCACGCTGCTGTTCTTCGTGCTGCTGGCCGTGCTGATGTGGGCGTTCCTGCACACCAAGACCGGCACCGCCATGACCGCTGTGGGCTCCAACCCCGCCTTTGCCCGCGCAGCGGGCATCAACGTGGACAAGATGCGGCTTATCTCCGTGATCATGTCCACTTGGCTGGGCGCTGTGGGTATTCTGGTGTATGAGCAGGGCTTCGGCTTCATACAGCTGTACAACGGCCCCTTCTGGATGGCCATGCCCGCCGTGGCCGCCATCCTTATCGGCGGCGCGTCGGTGAATAAGGCATCCATCGGCAATGTGATTATCGGTACGATCCTGTATCAGGGCGTGGTGACCATGACCCCCACCGTGATGAGCGCCGCCTTCCAGATGGATATGAGCGAGGTCATCCGTATCGTGGTATCCAACGGCATGATCCTCTATGCCCTGACCAGAAAGACGGAAAGGGGGCGCTGACATGAAGGGTAAGAGATTCGACGTAAAGCAATTCCTGGGCAAAAACTCAGTGCCCGTCCTGTTTATCATCATCTGCGCCGTGCTCATTCCCGTGTCCGGCCTGCCGGTGAGCTACATACTTAACGAGGCTATGACCCGTCTGGGGCGCAACGCCTTTTTGATCCTGAGCCTGCTGATCCCCATTATGGCCGGTATGGGTCTGAACTTTGCCATGACGCTGGGCGCTATGGCCGGCGAGATCGCGCTGATCCTGGTGGCGGACTGGCAGATCTGGGGTATCCCCGGTCTGGTGCTGGCGGCCATCCTGTCCATCCCCCTGTCCATTCTGCTGGGTCTTATGTGCGGCAACATCCTGAACCGCGCCAAGGGCCGCGAGATGGTCACCAGCTACTTTATCGCCTACTGCATGACCGGTGTGTACCAGCTGGTGGTGCTGTATATGATGGGGCCCATCATCCCCATCCTCCACAACACACTGAAGCTGCCCCGCGGCTTTGGCATCCGCAACACAGTCAGCCTTCTGCAGATGCGGCAGAGCATCGATAATGCGCTGGCCATCTACGTGGGCGGCGTGAAGATCCCCGTGCTGACGCTGATCATCATCGCATTGGCTTGCCTGTTCATCGTGTGGTTCCGCCGCACGAAGCTGGGTCAGGACATGCGCGCGGTGGGCCAGGATATGAATGTGGCGCGTGACGCCGGTATCAACGTGGACCGCACCCGCCTGATCTCCATCGTCATGTCCACCGTGTTTGCGGGCTTCGGCATGATCATCTACCTGCAGAACATGGGCAACTTCCCCACCTATACGGCGCATACCAACGTCGGCATGTTCTGCATCGCCGCGCTGCTGGTGGGCGGCGCCTCCGTGGAAAAGGCGTCCATCGGCAACGTGTTTCTGGGTGTGCTCCTGTTCCATACCATGTTCATCGTGGCGCCGGCCGCCGGAACCAAGATCACCGGCGACTCCATGATCGGCGAGTACTTCCGCGTGTTCGTGTCCTACGCCGTTATCACCGTGGCATTGGTCATGTACGAGGCCAAGAAGCGCAAGGAGAACCGCACGCTGGGTCAGCAGCTGGCCATTGAGCAGAAGGCCGAGGAGGAGGGGAGAACCGCATGAAAACGACGAAACGTTCGTGGATCATCCGTATCGCCTTCGTTCTGGTGCTGGTGCTCGTCGCCGTGCTGATGCTGCGCATCGGACGCGGCCACACCGTCTATTTCGACAACCGCGCGGTGGACAAGGGCGGCCAGTCTGTGGAGGCGCCCTATAAGATCACTGTGTATGTGAACGGCGAGCAGATCTCCAAGCTGTACGAAAAGGAGCGCTGCTTGACCACTGTCATCGGCGACAAGCTGGAGCTGACCGTGGAGGTCATGCAGCAGAAAGGCGGCAGCGAGACAACGGAAACGTACCAAATGACACTGCCCCATAACATCGACGGCATCATCATCAACCTGCCGGCGTATATGGCTGGTCTGCCGGAGGAGGCCTATCTGGAGGAATTCATCCCCGCGCCTCCCACCGAGGAGGACGACGAGGAAGCGCCCAACACCGAGGACGATATGGGCCTGGGCGACTTCTGATAATGTGTGCTGCATACACAGCCCATGCGAAAGCATGGGCTGTGGGCACATAGGGACTTGCTTGCGCTCGGCAGGCGGATATGCTATACTGAATGGGCGGCGCGGAGACCGCGGCCGCATGGGAAAGGAGTATCAAAATGGCTGTTTTGAAAGGCTTGAAGCCAGAAAAGGTGTTCGCATATTTTGAAAAGCTGTGCTCGGTGCCCCACGGCAGCGGCAACACGAAGATCATCAGCGATCTGTGCGTGGACTTTGCCAAGGAACTGGGACTGAAGTACCGGCAGGAGCCGTGCAACAATGTGGTGATCTGGAAGCCGGCATCTCCCGGCCATGAGAGCGCCGAGCCAATCATCCTGCAGGGACACATCGACATGGTGTGCGCCAAGACCGACGACTGCACCAAGGACATGACCCGCGAGGGACTTGACCTGATGACCGACGGTGAGTGGATCTGGGCGGACAAGACGTCGCTGGGCGGCGACAACTGTATTGCCGTGGCCATGATCCTGGCGATCCTGTCGGATGATACGCTGGTGCATCCGCCCATCGAGGCGGTGTTCACCGTGGACGAGGAGGTGGGCATGGACGGCGCCTTTGCGCTGGACTGCTCTGACCTGAAGGGCAAAAAGCTGCTGAATTTGGACTCCGAACTGGAGGGCGTGTTCACCGTGTCCTGCGCAGGCGGCATGCACTCCGATTGCCTGCTGCCCGCAGCGCTGACCGATGCGGCGGGCATGGAGGGCTTCGGCATCACCGTGGCCGGCTTGCGGGGCGGTCACTCCGGTGCGGACATCCATCTGGGACGCGGCAGCGGCAACCGCCTCATGGGACGGGTACTGGCCACAGCGCTGGAGAAGTTCCCCGGCCTGCGGCTGGCGGCCATCTCCGGTGGCCAGTTTGACAACGTGATCTGCTCCCGCTGCGATGCGGCGGTGGCGCTGCCCAAGGGCAGCGGCCGGGCGTTCGAAGCGTTTATTCGGGAGCTTGAGGGGGTGCTGAAGAACGAGTACGCCGTCACCGACCCCGATGTGACCCTGACCTGCGCGGCGGCGGAGACGGCAAAAGCCGTGTCCGCAGAGCGCACCGTGACGCTGGTGCAGGCGCTGACGGCCATGCCGCAGGGCGTGGAGGCTATGGACACGGATTTCCCCGGTCTGGTGCAGACATCCCTGAATATGGGCGTGGTGAAGCTGAACAGCGACGGACTGCACATCGCGTTCTCCATCCGGTCGTCCATCGCGTCCCGGAAGCTGATGCTGGCGCAGCGCGTGCGGGCTGTGGCGGCGCTGGCGGGCGGCACTGTGGCAGAGCGGGGCGTGTACCCCGGCTGGCAGTACAAGAGGGAGTCGCAGTTCCGGGATACGCTGCTGGCGGCGTATAAGGATCTTACCGGTAAGGACGGCGTGGTGGAGGCCACCCACGGCGGTCTGGAGTGCGGATTGCTGATGGAGAAGATCCCCGGTCTGGACGCGGTGTCCATGGGGCCGGAGCTGCACGATGTACACTCCGTGCGGGAGCGGCTTAGCGTACCCTCCACGGAGCGCACCTATGAACTGGTATGCGAGCTGCTGCGGCGCAGCTGTTGAATGTGACAGAAAGCTGAGAGGCGGGGCTTTGCCCCGCCTTTGTTATTTTGCAGGATTGCACGGCAAAAAATGCAGTTTATGCGGGGCGTTCCTGCACAAAACGATTTAACATTGTGAATGAGCTGCCGCCAAAAAGTGCCGTGATACAGACAAAACTACGGATTTGCCGAAAGAAATGCCGACTAAGAAAAGCGGAATGTCCGCACGGACGGGAAAATCGTTCCGCAGAAAAATGAAATTTTCCGCATTTAGATATTGCAAAAAGTTTACGCCTGCGATATAATGGCACCGTTGAACACCGCCGTGCCCGACCGGCCGGCGGAAAAAGCTGTTTTTCAGGAAGAGGAAAACAATTTATCTATCAATAAGGAGAAAGAACATGAAAAAGTTTTTTGCACTGGTTCTGGCGCTGGTCATGGCGCTGAGCCTGGTCGCCTGCGGCGACAAGAAGGACGACAGCGGCGATGTGACCGCTGAGCATACCGACACCACCACCGTGGCCGTGGGCGCGGTGATCCTGGCCCGCGACGACGTGTCCAGCGACGACGTGTACAAGTTCGTGGCGGACATCTTCGACAACGCCGCGTCCCTGACCACCAGCCACGCCAAGTACGGCGAGCTGAGTCTGGAGTACGGCGCGTCCATCACCTCCGTGCCCTATCACCCCGGCGCTGCCAAGTACTTCTCCGAGAAGGGCTTTGAGGTCGCATCCGTGAAGGACGGCGCCGGCAACACCGACTCCCGCAACCTGCGCTTCGTCACCGGCGGCGAGTCCGGCACCTACTACGCCTTCGGCTCCGTCATCGCCCAGCACGCCACCAACAACGCCGGCGTCAATGTCGTGGGTCTGGTGGGCAACGGCTCTCAGGCCAACGTGCAGGAGCTGGTGGACGGCACCGCTGACTTCGCCTTCTGCCAGTCCGACGTGATGGCCTACGCCTACAACGGCACCAACCTGTTCGAGAGCAAGGTCGAGGGCTTCTCCACTGTGGCCGCCCTGTACATGGAGCAGGTGCAGATCGTCACCACCAACGCCAGCATCAAGACCGTGGCTGACCTGGCCGGCAAGTCCGTGTCCATCGGCGCTCCCGGTTCCGGCGTGTACTTCAACGCCATTGACGTCCTGGGTGCTTACGGGCTGACCGAGGACGACATCAAGCCCACCTACCAGTCCTTCAGCGACAGCGCCGACGCCCTGAAGAACGGCCAGATCGACGCCGCCTTCATCGTGGCCGGCGCCCCCACCACCGCTGTGACCGACCTGGCCACCACCAAGGATACCTACCTGGTCAGCCTGGACAGCGAGCACATCGCCAAGCTGCTGGAGACCTCCGACTATTACACCGAGACCGTCATCGCCAAGGACGTGTACTTCGGCGACTAAATCCTTAGCAGAGAATTGACGCTTTTCGAGGCTACGGCGGGGTTTCCCGCCGTAGTCCTCGCGCTATTCTGTAATCTTCAGGGAGAGAAACGACTATGAGCATCGACAAGAAAAAACCGGATACCAGCCCGGCCGACGGCGTCAATACCGCCGCGGACGAGGCCCCGGATCTGGACGCGGTCATGCGTAAATATGACCGTGAATCCGCCACCCGCCTGTGGGAGGGTACGCCCCAGCTGATCATCCGCATCCTCATGGCCGCGTTCGGTCTGTTCTGCATCGGCATGACCCTGTTTTCCAAGGCCATGCCCGAGATCCGGCTCACCATGTTCGTGGGCTGCATCATTATCATCGGCTTCCTGACCTACCCCGCCAGCAAGCACCACGTCAGGGTCAACTACCTGCCCTGGTACGATATCGTGCTGATGGTGGTGGGCGCGGCCTGCTTCTTCTACTTCGCGCTGAACGCCATGACGCTGGTGCGCCTGTCCACCCGTATCGAGACGGTCCACGTCATCATCGGCGTGGTGGGTATCCTGATCCTGATGGAGCTGTGCCGCCGCTGCGTGGGTCTGCCTATTCTGTGCGTGGCCGGCGTGCTGATCGTGTACGCGTTCATCAACCAGCTGAGCTACGCCGGCGCGGTGAACGGTGCCACCCTGTATGACGCGCTGAAAACCATTATCTACAAGCTGTTCTACACCACCTCCGGCGTCATCGGCACGCCCATCAACGTCTGCTATACCTACATCGTTCTGTTCATCATCTTCGGCGCGTTCCTGGAGCGCACCGGCATCGCCAACTTCTTCATCAGCTTTGCCAACCGTCTGGCTGGCTGGTCCAGCGGCGGCCCGGCGAAGGTGGCTGTTATCAGCTCCGCCCTGTGCGGCATGGTGTCCGGCTCCTCCGTGGGCAACACCGTCACCACCGGTTCCTTCACCATCCCCATGATGAAGAAGACCGGCTACAAGCCCGAGTTCGCCGGCGCCGTCGAGGCCGCGGCCTCCACCGGCGGCCAGATCATGCCCCCCATCATGGGTGCGGCGGCCTTCCTCATGGCCGAGTACATGAAGCTGCCCTACGCCCAGGTGGCCGTCAAGGCCATCCTGCCCGCGCTGCTGTACTTCACCGGGATCTTCATCGCCGTCCATCTGGAGGCCAAGAAGCTGGGCCTGAAGGGCGTTCCCCGCGAGGAGCTGCCTGCGTGGCGTCTGCTGGTCCGTGACTGCTACCTGATCATTCCCCTGATCCTGCTGGTGTGGCTGGTGTCCTCCGGCAGCAAGACCATGTCCCACTCCGCGGCCTATTCCATTCTGGCCGCCATTGCCGTGGGCTTCGTCAATTTCTTCCTGCAGGGCAAGCGCGGTGAGGGCGACACCCAGCCCATGACAACCGGCAAGGCGCTGGGTAATGCCGGCAAGCGCTCCTTCTTCTCCGCGGTGGAGTCTCTGGAAGCCGGTTCCCGCGGTGCTATCACCGTGGCCGTGGCCTGCAGCATGGCGGGCATCATCGCCGGCTGTATCACCGTCACCGGCCTGGCCTCCATCCTCATCAACGCCATCGTCCAGCTGGCGGGCAACGCCACCATCGTCGGCCTGGTGCTGACTATGCTGTGCTGCATCGTCCTGGGCATGGGCGTGCCCACCACGGCCAACTACTGCATCATGGCCTCCACCTGCGCGCCCATCCTCATTCAGCTGGGCTTCCCGCTGGTGGCCGCCCACTTCTTCGTGTTCTACTTCGGCATCGTGGCGGATATCACGCCCCCTGTGGCGCTGGCGGCCTACGCCGGCTCGGCCATCGCCAAGTCCGACCCCATGAAGACCGGCATCAACGCCACCAAGCTGGCCATCGCCGCCTTTATCGTGCCGTACATCTTCGCCTACAGTCCGGCCCTGCTGTTTGAGAACATCAGCGGCTGGTGGGAGGTGGCGCAGATCTGCATCAGCGCGCTGCTGGGCATCTTCGCCATCGCGGCGTCCCTCAACGGCTTCCTGTATAAGAAGATCCACCCCGTGCTGCGTATCGTCCTGGTCATCGGCGGCCTGGGCATGATGATCCCCGGCACGCTCACCGACGCGGTCGGCCTGGTGCTGGTGGCGGCGGTCATCGCCTACCAGAAGATCAGCGCCAAGAAGCACGGCGGCCCCGTGGTGACGGCCTGACCCCATTTGAAGCAAAAGCATCTCCGCACACCGTGCGGGGATGCTTTTTTTACACTATGTTCATACATTTCCACACATTTTGCCTAAAGTGCATAGTACGGGCATCTTGCAAAAACTGTCTGAATTCGGTATGATATAAGTGGTAAGGCAGTTTTTGCACAAAGAGAGGAGCATGGACATGGCACAGACCACAAAAAACGCCATTCGCAAGGGCTTTCTGGACCTGCTGGAGCAGCGGCCGCTGGATAAGATCTCCGTGGTGGACATCGCAGATCACTGCGGTGTGAACCGGAATACGTTTTATTACTACTACTGCGACATCTACGCCCTGGTGCGCGAGGTGCTGGAGACGGAGCTGGACCGCGTCCTCAACGCACCACCCCTCTGCACCAGCTGGTACCAGCTGATGATGCGGGTGACGGCGTTCATGCGCGCCAACCGCCGCGCGGTCTACCACCTGTACCAGTCCAGCCAGCGCGACCTGCTGGAGCGCGAGTATTACCAGGTGGTCTACGGTGCCGTGGAGGATCTGGTGCGCCGCACGGCGGAGGACCTGCCGGTGGCGGAGACGGATGTGCAGTCCATCGCGGCGCTGTATACGGCCACGCTGGTGGGCCTGCTGCAAAGCTGGCTGCACTACGGCATGAAGCACGATGAGGAGCAGTTCGTGGAGCGCGTCACCCGCCTGACGGAGGGCACGCTGCGCCACGCGCTGGAGCGCAGCTGCGGGGTGGAGAAGGCGTGAGCGGCTTCTGGAAATGCGTCCTGTACGCGGCGGCGCTGGCCCTGCTGGCGCACCCGCTGGGTCAGGCGATCCCCGGTCCCTTTGACCCGGAGAAGCGGCCCTTCCGCAGCCGGAAATGGGAGCAGAACGGCCGCATCTACATCAAATTGGCCATCGATAAGTGGAAGAAGCTGGTGCCGGACATGAGCCGCATCCTGCCGGACATGGTGAAGAAGGAACTGCCCGGCAGCGGCGCCGTGACGGCGGATCAGGCCGCGGCGCTGGTGCAGGAGACGTGCCGCGCGGAGCTGGTCCACGGGGCCTCCTGTTTGCTGGGCCTGGCGTTTCTGTGGCTGTGGCCCGGCTGGGGCGGCGCGATCGTGCTGGCGGTGTGGGTACTGCTGGCCAATCTGCCCTTTATTCTGATACAACGCTACAACCGCCCCCGGCTCATGCGCCTGGCGGCGCTGCTGCGAAAGCGAGCGCAGCGGAAAGGAGAGCAAAATGCGCGTACTGATCCTGACCTGTAACACCGGCGGCGGGCACAACGCCGTAGCCGCCGCCCTGCGTGACAGCCTCCAACGCTGCGGCGCGTCCTGCGACGTGATGGACGGCTTGGGCTTCATCTCCAAAAAGGCATCCAAATTCGTTTCCAAGTGGCACACCCGGTTCTATCGCCGGTATCCCAGGCTCTACAAGGCGGGCTATATGTCCGCCGAGGGCGACAAGGAGATGGACCGGCGCGACGGCCCGGTGTACCGCTACATTGCCCGCGGTGCCCGCCGTCTGGGCCGCACGCTGCAAAGCGGCGGCTACGATGCCGTTGTCTGTGTCCACGTGATCCCCGCCATGATGATGACGGCGCTGAAGCAGGCGTGGAGCGCCTGTCCGGTGTTCTGCTTCGTGGCCACGGACTATACCTGCAGCCCCACGGTGGGTGCCTGTACCCCGGATATCTGCGTCATTCCCCATCAGGAGCTGGCCGACGAGTTCGTCAGCTGCGGCATCGCCCGCGATACCCTTCTGCCCGCCGGCATCCCCGTGCGTTCCGCCTTCCGCCAGCATGGCGATAGAGCCGCGGCACGGAGAGCCCTGGGCCTGCCGGAGACCGGCCGCCACATCGTACTCATGTCCGGCAGCATCGGCTGCGGCCCCATGGGCGACGTGGCGGAGGACCTGGATATGCGTATGGCCGACGGCGACTTTGCCACGGTGCTGTGCGGCAGCAACAAGCAGATGCGCTATGCCCTGGAGCTGCGCCGCCTGTACCGCGTGGAGGCTGTGGGCTTTACCACCCAGGTGCAGCTGTACATGGACAGCGCGGATGTGCTGGTCAGCAAGCCCGGCGGCATCAGCATCACCGAGGCCGGCACCCGCGGCGTGCCGCTGCTGCTGGCGGATATGGTGGGCGGCTGCGAAACGCGGAACGAGGCGTTCTTCACCGCCCACGGCTGGGCGGCCTCCTGCCCGCCGGACAACATGGCCGCGTCGGCCCTGGCCTTTCTGGAGGACGAACAGCAGCGTCAGGCCATCACCGCTGCCCAGAGCCGCGATTTCGACGGCCTGGCCGCCGACCGTGTGGCCGCCGCCGTCCTCGCCCGCTGCAAGAAATGACCCCAGCGCCCACGGCCGCCGCCGTGGGCGCCTTCTTTGCGCTTTTTGTACGGCGTCCCTCTTGCATTTCGCGCAAACTGTCGGTATACTTGTTAAAGAAATATCGATTTGTTCACAGGCAGGTCATATTCGTATAGTAGGATGAAACTGCGGCCCTGGACGTGGGCTGCGGCCGAAAGGAGGGCGTCTGCCCATGATGATCGAAAAAAGCGGCACCATCCGCCTGCGGGACATTCCCACCGCCGCGGGCCTTTCCCCGAAGGAGCAGGAGCTGGCGGCGGGCATGGTGCGGGTGACGCACCTGTACCGCAGTGCGCTGAAGGTAGCCGTAACGCAGATGGAGATCCTGGACGAGGAGTTCGCCCGTCTGTATGACCACTCGCCCATCCACCACATCGAATACCGTATCAAGACGCTGGACAGCATCATCGACAAGCTGCGCCGCCGGGGCCTGGAGGTCAGCATCGACAACATCTATGCCCACATCCAGGACGTGGCCGGTATCCGCGTCATCTGCAACTATCTGGATGATATCTACTACCTGCGCTCCCTGCTCACCCGCAGCGAGTCCTATACCGTCCTCCGCGAGGTGGACTATATCAAGGAGCCCAAGGACACCGGTTACCGCAGCCTGCACCTGATCGTCAACGTGCCCATCGTCATCAGCGAGGGCACCATGGTCCTGCCGGTGGAGATCCAGCTCCGCACCATCGCCATGGATATGTGGGCCAGTCTGGAGCACGAGCTGCGGTATAAATCCGACCGCAAATTCACCCAGCAGGATGCCGCCCGCCTGCGCCTGTGCTCCGACGCCATCAGCGAGATCGACCGGGAGATGCAGGATATCTACCAGGGCAACGAACCCAAATACCACGCCTGAACACAAAAGACCGGCCCCGCCGGTCTTTTTTCGTCCCCAGCCAAGGCCCATAACTTCCCCTTATATCTCCCACGCGGATTTGTTATGCCAACATCTGGATATTCACGTTGCCTTTCGCGACACTTTCTGGTAAGATGGTCGTACAACAGAGCCTGCGCGCCAAAAAACTTTCCCAACAAGAAATTTTGCGGCACACAGGCCCGGGAGAGAAATATGTGAGCCATAGAAGGAGGAACCGCCATGAAGAGACGACTGCTCCCCATCCTGATGACCCTGGTATTGGTATGCGCGCTGCCCATATGGGCAGCTTTTGTTACATCGGGGGATGTAACAAATCCCCTGGTGTGCACCGCCGGCGCGACGCTGCCTGACTTGCAGGCAAAAATCGACGCTGCGGAGGACAACGCGACCATTACCTTGGACTCCGATACGATGATCACCGAAACTCTGGTCATAACCGGCAAGACCTTGACCCTCGACCTGAACGGCTGTACATTGAGGATGACCGGTACCGGCAGCGTGCTCAAGGTGAGTGGCCGTGCGACCCTGACCATAACGGACAGCAGCGCGGCGAAGTCCGGCACCATCACCGGCGGTAATGCCGTGGATGGCGGCGGCGTGTACATTGATAATAACGCAACATTGAAAATGACCGGGGGATGTATTACGGGTTGCCATGCGAGCTACGGTGGCGGCGGTATACGGTCTTCCGGGAATCTGTACATGAGCGGAACGGCTAAGATCGAGAAATGCACATCGAATTGGGGAAGTGACGATGCGATTTGGAACAAAGAGGGGGTCATATATGCCGATGGCGGCACAGTGGATGGCATGGTGAACAGTCAAGGTACGATTACGTGCAGTAATGGTACTAATGCCAATGCCGCAACCGTTTTTAATAAAACTGTATATCTGCGTGGGTCCAATCAAACAACGCGCTGCATCGAAGCTGGAACTTATAATGGGACAGTGGAGAACACGGGATCGATCACCGGCGGTACTTTTTACGGCACAGTGAGAAATCAGAAAAACTCTATGGGTTTGAATATTACTGGAAGCGTCACCGGCGGCACATTCTACGGTCCGATCGTAAATGAGGTAGGCCCTGGACAGGTCACCGGCGGCACCTTCGCGGTGCGCTTTGATACGGGCGACGGCACGAAGCCTGAGCCGACGCTGGTGGAACATAACCGTACAGTGCTTCGCCCCACGAGCGATCCGGAAAAGAGTGGCCACACCTTTACCGGCTGGTATCTGGACGATGAGAAATATAATTTCGATACCCCTGTCACCGCCCCATTGACACTTACGGCCAAGTGGGAGAAGGTTCCCTCCTCCGGCGGCTATTACTACTACCAGCCCACCACCGACACCAAGACCGACGATGCCAAGGGTTCTCCCAAGACCGCCGACCCCGGCGTAGCCCTCTACGCCGCCCTGTCGCTCCTGTCTCTGACCGGCCTGACCTGCACCACCAAAAAGCGATAAACAAAGCCAAAAGAAGCGCCCCCGGGCGCTTCTTTTTATCCCCCAAGCCTTCCCCTTGAGGGGTCCGCGGTGTTGAATGACACGCCGGTGGCGTGTCAGACCCGCGGACCGACCGACCTGCAGGGAGACAGGTGGCGCGCAGCGCCGGTTGAGGGGGCCCTCGTCCTCACCGCGGCGGCGAAACTTCCGCCGCGGGAATTTATTTGTTGCACTCCGTCTCGCGCTGCATTATAATGGACAAAAAATCAGGAACGAGGTGTATCACCATGACCTATGGATTTATCGGCACCGGCAACATGGGTGGGGCGCTGGCCCGCGCCCTGGTCAGGACGGTTTCCCCTTCGAACGTCTATCTCAACAACCGCACTCCCGCCAAGGCGGAGGCCCTGGCAGCAGAGCTGGGGGCCCGGGCAGACACCGCTGCCCACATCGCCGCTGCCTGTGACTATATCTTCCTGGGCGTCAAGCCCAACCTCATCGCCGGCGTGCTGGCCCAGATGGCCCCCACGCTGGCGCAGCGGACGGACAAGCCCGTGCTGGTGTCCATGGCCGCCGGCGTCACCATCGCCGCGCTGGAGCAGGCTGCTCCCGGCTGCCCCATCCTGCGTATCATGCCCAACACTGCCTGCGCCGTGGGGGCGGGGCTGACGCTGTACGATGCCAACGCCCTGCTGACGAAACCACAGCTGGACGCCTTCCTGGCGGACATGGCCGCCTCCGGACGGCTGGAGGCGTTGCCGGAGCACCTGATCGACGCGGGCAGCGCCGTGGCCGGCTGCGGCGGTGCCTTTGCCTGTCTGTTCATGGAGGGCCTGGCCGACGGTGCCGTCACCTGCGGCCTGCCCCGTGACAAGGCCAATACCTTTGCGGCCCAGATGCTGCTGGGCGCGGCCCGGCTGGCCCTGGAGAGCGGCAAGCCCTTCGGGCAGATGAAGGATGAGATCTGTTCCCCCGGCGGCACCACCATTGCCGGTGTCCGCGCGCTGGAGGAGGGCGGCCTCCGCGCCGCCGCCATGAACGCCGTCATTGCCGCCTACGAAAAGACCCTTCAGCTGAAGAAGTGAACCACGCCGCCCCCGGCTCAGCCGGGGGCGGCGTACCGTGTAAAGGAAGGCCCTCCCCACCGGGGAGGGCCTTTGTCCTTATTTTCCGTACAGGCAGTAGATGAGCCAGTTTAAAAACCGTGCCGGCAGCACCTTGGCCAGGAAGGTGAAGAACTTGTAGTCGAAGCGTATGGCGTACAGCGGGTGGTGATGTCCCTCCCGCATGGCTACGCTGGCGATGTACGCCCCGGCCTTGGCCGGGTCCATGCCCGTCTCCTCATCGTGCTCCATGCGTTTCACGGACCGGGAAATGCGTCCCTGATAGATAGCGTCCCCGGCGCTGACCTTCCGCCGCGCGGCGGTGAAGCCCGTGTGGATATCCCCCGGCATCACGGCACATACCGTCACGCCGAAGGGCCGCAGCTCGTTGGCCAGCGCCATGGTGTAGGCGTTGACAGCCGCCTTGGTGGCGGAGTAATAGGCCTGGAAGGGGATGGGCACCGGTGCGGCCACGGAGCTCAGGTTCACGATCCTTCCCCGGCCCGCCTGCCGCATCAGGGGCACCACGGCCCGGTTCATGTTCACCATGCCGAAGAAGTTGACATCGAACAGCGCCTTGGCCTCCGCCGTCTCCGTAAACTCGATAGCCCCGGAGATGCCGAAGCCCGCGTTGTTCACCAGCACGTCGATGTGCCCCTCTGCCGCCATGATTTGCGCCACGGCATCGTTGACGGCCTGCTGGTCCGTCACATCGGCGGAGATGTGGTGCAGACCCTCCACGCCCTCCGCCCGGCGGGACAGCTCATACACGGCATAGCCCGCGTCCTTCAGCGCCAGGGCGGTAGCCCGCCCGATGCCGGAGGTGCCGCCGGTGACGACAGCGACCTTACTCACGGGACATCACCTCCCCGATGATGTCCATGGCCTCGTCCAGCAGGGCCTCCGTGTGGGTGGCCATATAGCTGGTCCGCAGCAGCGCCTCGCCCTCCGGCGTGGCCGGCGGCAGCGTGGGGTTCACATACACGCCCCGGTCGTAGATCTCCGCCGCTACCCGCAGCGTCCGGTACGTCTCATAGGTGTAGATGGGGATGATAGGCGTAGGCGCCTCCAGCGCCGAGGGCCGGATGGTCAGTCCCCGGTCCGTCAGCCCCTTCCGGGCATACAGACTCAGGGCGCGCAGGCGCTCCGGCAGCTCCGGATGCGCCTCCAGCTTCCGCAGGGCCGAGAGCGCCGTGGCGCAGTTGGCCGGCGGGATGGATGCCGAGAAGATGAATGGCCGCGATGCGTGCCGCACGAAATCCGCCACCTCCGCGCTGGCGGCCATATAGCCGCCCAGGGACGCCAGCGACTTGGAGAAGGTCCCCATGTACACGTCCACCTGGTCCTCCAGGCCGAAGTAGCTGGCCGTGCCCCGGCCGCCCTCGCCCAGCACGCCCAGCCCGTGAGCGTCGTCCACCATGACCCGTGCGCCGTACTGCTTCGCCAGGGCGCAGATCTCCGGCAGCTTGGCGATGTCGCCGCCCATGGAGAACACACCGTCGGTGACGATCAGCGCTCCGGCCGTCTCCGGCACCTTCTGCAGGCACTTTTCCAGCTCCGCCATGTCGCTGTGGCGATAGCGCAGCATTTTGCCGTAGGACAGCTGGCACCCGGCGTAGATGCTGGCATGGTTCTCACGGTCACAGATCACGTAGTCGTGCCGTCCCACCAGCGCGGAGATAATGCCCACGTTGGACTGGAACCCGGTGCCGAAGGTCACCACCCCCGGCTTCCGCAGGAACCTCGCCAGCTCCGCCTCCAGCTCCAGGTGCATCTCCAGCGTGCCGTTGAGGAACCGCGACCCGGAGCACCCGGTGCCGTACTGCTCCAGCGCCCGGATGCCGGCCTCGATGACCTCCGGGTCCGTAGTCAGTCCCAGATAGTTGTTGGAGCCCAGCATGATGCGGCGCTTGCCCTCCATCTGCACCTCCACATCCTGCCGGGACTGCAGGGCGTGAAAGTAGGGGTACACGCCCTTTTCCTTCAATTCCCCCGCCAGGGACGGCGCAAAGCACTTCTCAAAGATATCCATACAAGACCTCTCTATCTGATATAGAATATTAGCATTAACGGGAACTTAACAAGCTGATATCGCTTTTTTTGAATGAAAATATTATATAGGCAGATAGAAAACTTGTCAACGTCTACTTGCGTCAGCGTTCCTGTCCGGCGATAACGTCCAGCAGCCGCAGAATGCCCCGGCTCAGCACCGCCGCCCCGCACACCGTGCAGATCATCGTGATGGCTGTCATAAAAACGTCCTCCTTGCTGTGTTTTCCCCATCATAGCAAGGCTACTGTCCAAAAAAACGGACAGAAAAATTCTTTCAAAAGCCATGGAACCTTTTTTGCCCTGCGCGCATCTAAGGGATGTACAAAGAAAACGGCGCTGTGCTCCACCCGGAGACACAGCCCGCCAAAAGATAAGCGCAAAAAAAGAGACTGCGAAAGCAGTCTCTTTTTTATATGCTTTTCAGCAGGTCACATGGCCTTGATAATGTCCACGATCTCCGCGCCGATGCGCTTCTGGGCCTCGTTGGTGGCAGCGCCGATGTGGGGCGTGCAGGACACCATGGGATGGCTGTACAGCGCCTTGTTGGTGGCGGGCTCGTCGGCGTACACATCCAGACCGGCGGCGCGCACCTTGCCGGACTCCAGGGCGGCCAGCAGGGCGGCCTCGTCCACGTTGGTGCCGCGGGAGGTGTTGATGATCACCACGCCGTCCTTCATCTTGGCGATGTTCTCGGCGGAGATCAGAGCGCCACCGTCCACAGCGGGGGCGTGCACGGATACGAAGTCGGACATGGCCAGCAGCTCATCCATCTCCACGTAGGGGATGCCCAGCTGCTCCTCGATGCCGGGGATGTGGAAGATGTCGAACGCCACGACCTTCATGCCGATGGCCTTGGCCATCACGCCCAGGTGCTGGCCGATGCGGCCGAAGCCCACGATACCCAGGGTCTTGCCCTGCAGCTCGATGCCCTTGCCGTAGGCCTTCTTCTCCCACTTGTCCTCACGCATGGTGTGGCCGGCGATGGAGATGTAGCGGGCGCAGGAGAACATATGGCCCATAGCCAGCTCCGCCACGGACTGGGAGGAGGCCTTGGGGGTATTCTTCACGTCGATGCCGTTGGCCTTGGCGTAGTCCACGTCGATGTTGTCCACACCCACGCCGCCGCGGATGATCAGCTTCAGCTGGCTGCCCTTGGCCTCGTCGATGTGGTTGGCGCGGACCTTGGTCTTGGAACGGACCACCACCACGTCGAAATCACGCAGCGCCTTGCCCAGCTGATCGGGCTCATAGAACTGCTCCACGACCTCGTGACCCATCTCACGCAGCTCCGCCATCGCGGTCTTATCCATACCGTCAGTAACCAGAATACGCATGGTAATACTCTCCTTTTAAAATACGATTTGTTGTCGGGAACTGTCGTTAAAGGGGGAACTTTCTCCCCCTTTAACGGTTGTGGCTTACTTGGTGTGCTCGGCCTCAAACTTCTTCAGGAACTCCACCAGCGCCTGGGCGCCCTCGATGGGCATGGCGTTGTACACGCTGGCGCGCAGGCCGCCCACGGACTTGTGGCCCTTCAGGTTGTCGTAACCGGCGGCCTTGGTGGCGGCCACCACCTCGGCGTCCAGCTCGGCGCTTTCGGTGACGAAGGGGATATTCATCAGGCTGCGGAACTCCGGCTCCACGGTGCCCTTGAACATCTTGGACTGATCCAGGAAGTCATAGATGACCTTGGCCTTGGCGATGTTGCGCTTGTGCATCTCCTCCAGGCCGCCGATGCTCTTGAGATACTTGAACACCTTACCGCAGCAGTAGATCGCCCAGCAGTTGGGGGTGTTGTACATGGAGCCGTTGTCGGCATGGGTCTTGTAGCTCATGTAGACGGGCATCTTGGGGTCGATGTCCTCGCGGATCAGATCCTCGCGGATGATGACCACCACCATGCCGGCGGGGCCCACGTTCTTCTGTACGCCGGCGTAGATCATGCCGTAGTCGGACACGTTGCAGGGCTTGCTCAGGAACATGGAGGACTGGTCGGACACCAGTACGTGGCCCTTGGTGTTGGGCAGCTTGTTCCAGGTCACGCCGTGGATGGTCTCGTTCTCGCAGATGTACACATAGTCGGTGTCCTCGGGGATGTCCAGATCGGAGCAGTCGGGGATATAGCTGTAATTCTTATCCTTGGAGGAGGCGGCTACGATGACCTCGCCGTACTTCTTAGCCTCGGCAATGGCCTTCTTGGACCACGCGCCGGTCTCGATGTACACGGCCTTGCCGTTCTTCATCAGGTTCCACGCCACAGCGGCGAACTGCAGGGTAGCGCCGCCCTGGATGAACAGCACCTTGTAGTTGTCGGGGATGTTCATCAGCTCGCGCAGATCGGCCTCGGCCTCGTCGATGATCTGCTGGAACACCTTGGAGCGATGGCTCATCTCCATGACGCACATACCGCTGCCGCGGTAGTTCATCATCTCGTCGCGGATCTCCTCCAGCACGGGCTCCGGCATCATGGCGGGACCGGCGGAGAAATTAAAAGTACGACCGTATTTCATGTGGTTTTCCTCCTATTTGTATATTGTTGGGTCTTCCTTGTGCCTTTTGCGTTTGGTAATATATAGTATACGGCAACACCGCGCCATAATCAACAGGGAAAATGAAAAAAAGTCAGATAAACTGAAAATTTTTCAGCCCTGCTGAAAGTTTATCCGACAGGGTTTGACACACTCCCGCATAGATGGTAGAATAATCGTCTGCAAAGAGAACGTTACAGGAGGCGGCACGGCCATGGAGAAGGTAAAGGAGCGCATCACACACTACAGTCTGTACGTCACTGCCCTGCTGAAATGGCTGGCGGTGGGCGCACTGGTAGGCGGCGTGGGCGGCTTCGTGGGCGCGCTGTTCCACCTGGGCGTCGACTGCGCCACCAACGTCCGTCTGGCCCACCCTTGGATTTTGTACCTGCTGCCCCTGGGCGGCGTGGTCATCGCCCTGCTGTACAGGCTGTGCCGGCTGGAGGGCGCGGGCACCAACGCCGTCATCGAGTCCGTCCACTTCGGCAAAAAAATACCCACCCTTCTGGTGCCGCTGATCTTCGTCTCCACGGTCATCACCCACCTGTGCGGCGGCAGCGCCGGCCGTGAGGGCGCGGCGCTCCAGATCGGCGGCGGCATCGGTTACCGCACCGGTACGCTGCTGCGCCTGGGGGAGAAGGACCTGCCCCTGGCCACCCTCTGCGGCATGGCGGGCGTGTTCTCCGCCCTCTTCGGCACACCCCTGACGGCCACCATCTTCGCTCTGGAGGTCATCAGCGTGGGCGTACTGTACTACGCCGGGCTGCTGCCCTGCATCACCGCCTCTCTGACCGGCTACTACATCGCCCTCCTCATGGGCGTGGAGCCCACCCGCTTCACCGTGGCCATGCCGGCGCTGGCCTGGCCCACTCTGGGCCTTGTGGCGGTGCTGGCTGTGGGCTGCGCTCTGGTGAGTATCCTCTTCTGCCGCGGCCTGCACATCACCGAGCACCTGGCCGCCCGTGTCCTGAAGGATCCCTTCCTCCGTGCCGCCGCGGGCGGCTGCGTGATCGTAGCCGCCACGCTGCTGCTGGGTACTACGGACTATAACGGCGCGGGCATGGATGTGGTGGCGCGCGCCCTGTCCGGCCAGGCGGACCCCTGGGCCTGGCTGCTGAAGCTGGCCTTCACCGCCGTCACCATCGGCTGCGGCTTCAAGGGCGGCGAGGTGGTGCCGTCGTTCTTCGTGGGCGCGACCTTCGGCTGCGTGTTCGGCGGACTGCTGGGCCTGCCGCCCGCCTTTGCCGCCGCCATCGGCCTGGTGTCCGTGTTCTGCGGCGCGGTGAACTGCCCCATCGCCTCCGTCATCCTCAGCATTGAGCTCTTCGGCTCCGGCGGTCTGGTCTATTTCGCCGCCGCCTGCGCCCTCAGCTACCTGCTCTCCGGCTATTGCGGGCTCTACAGCAGCCAGACCATCCTCTACTCCAAGCTGAAGGCGGAGTTTATCAATGTGCATACTCATGAGTAAAATGCAGCCCCCGGGAACCCGGGGGCTGACATTTTTATAAGCAAATCTTAACGTTTCGTTCACATGATTTTCCGAAAATCGTGGTATCCTGCGGGTAGTACAAGAAAAAGAGGTATCGCCCGTGAAGCGCACGCTGACCGAACAACAGAAAAAAACGCTGTCCGTACTGGCCATCGTCATATTCGTTCTGCTGTCGGCGGCGCTGGCCTGGTTCGTGGGGCGGCCCATGGTCCGCTTTGCCCGCCAGCCGGAGCAGTTCCGCGCCTGGGTAGACGGCCACGGCGCCTGGGGCCCGCTGGCCTATGTGGCTATGGTGTTTCTGCAGGTGCTGGTGGCCATTATCCCCGGCGAGCCGCTGGAGATCGCCGGGGGCTACGCCTTCGGCGCCTGGGCGGGCACGGCCCTGTGCCTGCTCGGTGCCGTGCTGGGCAGCGTGACCGTCTTTGCCCTGGTCCGCCGCTGGGGCCGCGGTCTGGTGGAGGTGTTCTTCCCGGCGGACAAGCTGGAAAAGCTCCAATTTCTCCTCCATACCTCCCCCAAGCGCACCGCCCTGTTCTGGCTGATCTTCACCGTTCCCGGTACGCCCAAGGACCTGCTGTGCTACTTCGCGGGCCTGACGGACCTGCCGTGGGGGACCTGGCTGCTGATCGCCACAGTGGGCCGCCTGCCCTCCATCGTCACCTCCACCGTGGGCGGCAGCGCCCTGGGGGAGCAGAACTACCGGGCGGCGGTCATTGCCTTCGCTCTCGCCCTCGCTGTAGCGGGTGTGGGCTATGTGATCTACCGCGCCGTCTGCCGTCGGCACGGACAAAAACCGGATAACACAAAGACCGACGGCTAAGCCGCCAACAAGATCCTTCCCTCCGATATCTGTGACCGGGCAGGCGCTTTGACAGACTGAAAGACCGACGGCTGAGCCGTCGGTCTTGTATCTTTTCCTGTCTCAGAACGCGCCCAGCGCCTTGAACAGCACCGACCAGGCGAACATGGTCACGATGCACAGCGCGCTGGTGGACACCACGATGTCCCCGGCCAGCTCCGCGTCGCCGCCCATCTGCTGTGTCATGGTGAAGGAGGCGATGGCCGTGGCACTGGCGAACACGCTGATCAGTCCCGCGAAGCCCACGCCCCGTATGCCGATCAGAAACGCCGCCGTCAGCAGCAGCGCCGGCATCAGGAACAGCCGCACCAGACACACCTCGATCAGGTCTCTCCGGTACCGGCGCAGGCCGCTGAACCGGAAGAAGGCCCCCAGCAGGAACAGCATGAACGGGCTGGTCATGGCGGCCACCTGGTGCACCGCCGACTCCAGCGCCGTAGGCAGCCTCCAGCCGGTGCCCAGGAACACCAGCCCCACGGCGGAACCCAGGATCAGCGGATTGGTGGCCACCATTTTGATGAGCCTTCCGGCGGGCAGCCTCTCGCCCCGGAACGCCGTCAGGGTGATGACCGCCAGTACGTTGAACAGCGGCACGATGATGGCCGCCAGCATGGCCACCGGCCCCATGTCCGCCCCGGGCACCAGCACCGTGGCCAGCGGCAGGCCGATAATGGCCAGGTTGCTGCGGTACATACCCTGTATCTTCACGCCCTGCTTTTCGTAGTCCTTCTCCGTGGGCAGTACGATGGCCAGGGACAGGCCGTACATCCCCAGCGTGGCCCCCACGGCAAACAGCAGCAGCTTTGGCTGTAACGCCTGGTCGATGGAGGAGGTGTACAGGTTCCAGAACAGCATTACCGGCATGAAGAACCGGAACGCCATCTTGTTCAATCCGGGCACGTCCTCCACCCGGATACCGCCCAGACACTTGACCCCGTAGCCCAGTCCCATAATAAGAAACAGGGGCATCACGGCGTTAAAGCAGACTTGCAGATTGCTGAGCATGACCCATCGGCCTCCTTTCCCCCGTGCAGCCCCGGCGCACGGTCTATTGCGTCAAAAACGTCATGGCTGCCAGCAGCACGGCCAAAAAGCCGAAGCTGACGGCGGAGAACAGTGCCAGGAACCGTCCGGTCTGTCCCTTGACGTGCTTCGTATACTCCCGGAAGGTGATCAGGCTGGCCAGCGACGCCACCAGCGTCCCCGCCCCGCCGATGTTCACCCCCACCAGCAGCGCCGGGTAATCGTCGGTAAACTGGCTGAGCAGTATGGCCGCGGGCACATTGCTGATGACCTGACTGGTCAGCGCCGCCACCGGCATGGTCCCGTGGGCCAGCAGCTGCCGGAACAGTGTCCGCACCGGCTCCATCCGGGCCATATTGCCCGAGAAGGTGAAAAACGCCGCGAACGTCACCAGCAGCCCCCAGTCCACGCCCAGCAGCGCCCGGCGGTCCAGCACCAGCAGCGCCGCCGTGATGGCGGCCAGCCCAAGCCAATACGGTATGCCGCGCAGCACCATGGCCGCAGCCGTGCAGAACAGTACGCCGTACACGATGCACCGGCGCTTGTCCACCGGCGTCTCCTGCGCCGGCACTGTCAGCGTCTCCCGGGGGATCAGCAGGCAGCACGCCAGGATCAGCGCCGTGGACAGCAGGAACGGCGGCAGCATGATGGTCAGGAACTCCCCATTGGGGATCGTATAATGATTAAATAGGTATAGGTTCTGCGGATTGCCGAAGGGCGTCAGCATCCCGCCCAGATTGGCGGCGCAGTTCTGCAATATGAACGTCAGCGCCGTGTGCTTCGTCTGCCCTGTGCCCTTCAGCACGAACCAGCTCAGGGGCAGAAACGTCAGCAGCGCCGTGTCGTTGGTCAGCAGCATGGAGCCGATCAGCGTAACGACCACCAGCGCCGTCACGGCGCTGCGGGCCGTGTGAAACGCCCGCACCAGCCGCTGCGCCAGCAGGGGGAACAGTCCCGCGCCCCGCAGGGCGCACACCACCGCCAGTATGCAGAACAGGCATGAGAGCGTCTTCACGTCGTAGTACCCGAGATAGGCGCTGTCCGGCGGCACGAATACGGCGGTGACGGCCGCCGCCAGCACCGCGATCACCGGCATGGCGTTGGCGCGGCACCACTGGAGAACTTTCATGTATGTATGCACCTCCGCACGATACGACTCAACGGCTGTTACCTTACCATATTTTGGCCGGAAACGCAAGGGCTTGCCCCGGCTTTCTTGCCCTTTTCCGCCGCCTGTGCTATACTGAAAACAATACAGAAAAGGGAGGTGCTCCATGGATGACATTTTGAGCCGTTTTTCCATCAACTGCCACAGCAGCATCCGCTATGCCGGCGCGATGACGGTGTGGTTCGACCCCTTCCGCGTGGCGGACGCGCCCTGCGATGCGGACGTGGTATTCGTCACCCACGACCACTATGACCACTTCTCCCCGGAGGATATCCACCGGGTGATGAAGCCCGACGCGGTGCTGGTGCTGCCGGAGACGTGTGTGGCGGCGGCGCTGCGGGCCGGCTTTGCCTCGGCGCAGCTGCTGCCGGTGCGCCCCGGAGAGGCGTACACCGTGAAGGACCTGCCCTTCACCGCCGTGCCCGCCTATAACCTCGACAAGCCCTTCCACCCCCGCGGGAACCGCTGGGTGGGCTATGTGGTCACGTTGGAGGGCCGGCGGGTCTATGTGGCCGGCGATACCGACGATACCCCCGATGCACGGTCCGTGTCGTGTGACGTCGCTTTCCTGCCGGTGGGCGGCACCTACACCATGACCGCCGCCCAGGCCGCCGGCCTGGCGGCCGCCCTCCGCCCGCAGATCGCCGTCCCCACCCACTACGGCTGTATCGTGGGGGAGAGGACGGACGGCGCGGCCTTTGCCGCCGCCCTGCCGGCGGACATCTCCGCCGTGCAGCTGATCCGCCAATGACCCCGTACAGAATTCCGCCCCGGTGTCGGCCGATGCCGACCAGACGGTGGAGGTGACGGCCCCGGCACCAGCCGGGGAGGATGATCGAGCGAACGAAAAAGACATTCAGCGGCCCCCGGCGTCAGCCGGGGAGGATGATCGGATGAGCAAAAAAGGCATTCAGCGGCCCCCGGCGTCAGCCGGGGGCCGTCACTTCATTTTTGCTGCATTTTGCTTACAAAAAAAGCACAAAAAGGGAACCAAAGAGTACAGGGCGGGTACAGAAAAAGTAAAGCAAATGTATCAAAAGAAAGCACTATTTCTCGCTTTTTTCCTCCCGCGGCAGCACCAGATTGAGCAGTACGGCCATCAGTGTGGCCACCACCACCGGGGACTTTCCGAAGATGGTCGTCACCGCCTCCGGGAACTGCGCCAGGGCCTCTGCCGCCTGGGAAATGCCCACACCCAGTGCGGCGGAAAGCCCGACGATCGTGGTGTTTCGGGCGGTCAGCCCCTCGGCGGCGATGAGCTTCATGCCGGTCATGGCGATGGTGGAAAACACCGCCGCCGTGGCCCCGCCCAGCACGCATTGCGGGATGGTGGTGAGTACGGCGGAAAATTTCGGAATGATACCGGCAAGCAGTAAAAACGCGCCGGTCAGCGCAAAAACGTTGCGATTTACAACTTTATTCGTGGCTACAATTCCCACATTCTGGGAGTATGTCGCCGTGGGAAGACCGCCCAGCAGCGCTGTCAGAATGTTGCTGACGCCATAGGCTGCGATGCCGCCCCGCAGCTCCTGCGTGGTGGGCTCCCGATCCATGCCGCCCACGGTGGTGGCCGTCAGGTCGCCGATAGCCTGAATGGCGTTGATGGCGAACAACAGCCCCAGTGCGACGCACGCCGAGGGTTCAAATGTCACGCCAAAGGGCAGAAATTCCGGCAGAGAGAACCACCCGGCCCCCGCGATGCCGGACAGATCCACCATCCCGGCCCCAAAAGCGACGGCGTAGCCCGCCAGAATACCCAGTAAAATGGACGCCAGCTTAAAAATGCCCCTGCCGCGATTGGTCAGCACCAGCACCACCGCTAGTGTAAATGCCGCAATAGCCCAGTTCTGCCAGGATCCGTACACCAGCGCTTCCGGCAGGCCCCGCTGCACCACAACGCTTTCATATGTGTTGCCGGTGCCGCCGGCCATATAGTTGATGGCCGTGGGGTACAGAGACAGACCGATGGTGAACACTACCGTACCGGTAATGACCGGCGGGAACAGCCTGCGGATAGGCTTGATGAAGATACCCACCAGTGCTGCCACCGCGCCGCCCACGATCATAGCGCCCGACACAGCGGCCAACCCGCCGCTGCCGGAGACGATGGCCTGCATACTGGGCAGATAAGCGAAGCTGACACCAAAGATCACCGGCAGCCCCGCGCCGAAGCGCCCACCGATGGGAAACAGCTGCAGCAGCGTGGTAACGGCGGACATGACCAGCGATGCCTGTATCAGCAGGACCCGCTGGTCATGCGCCAGTCCGGCCACGTTGGCAATGATGATGGCTGGGGTCACGCAGCCCACAATCATAGCCACCAGGTGCTGCAGCGCCATGGATACGGCCATGCCAACAGGTGGCAGGCCCCGGTATTGAAACAGCGCCTCCCGGCGGCATTCAAGCTTTCGCATGGTGTGGTCTCCTTTGTGCATAGTGTGCTCAGTATAGCACGTTTTTAACGGAAAACTCAACCGTTTTCTCACAAACAGCCCAAGCGGCGCAAAACCACCCTCCGGTGATGCCGGAGGGCGGTCGGATCATGCGTGTTTATGCCTGCAGACACTGGCGAAAAACGGGCGCTTCAGCGTGTCTGTACTGCTGAACAAACCGGATTAGAAGGATGACAGCGCCCCGCCTGCGTGCGGGGCGCTGTTTTTTTGCGCTTGACGAAGGCCGCACAGTGGCATATAATAACGTATTGTTATCGATAACATATAGTGATTATTGAGGTGAGCACAATGCCGGCAGCAAAACGAATATCCAAAGAGGCCATCATTGACGCCGCAGCGGCGGTGCTCCGCATCGGCGGGTTTGAGGCGATCAACGCCCGCAGTGTGGCGGAGGCGCTGGGGTGCTCCACCCAGCCTATCTATCTGTCCTTCCGCAATATGGAGGAGTTGAAGTCCGCGCTGACCCAGCGGGCCATCGAGCAGCATACCCAGCGGGTACGGGAATCTCTGCGGGCGCATGAGGGGTGCGATAGTCGGTACAGCAGCTACGGCATGGGCTTTGTGCAGTTCGCGGCCCAGGAAAAGCAGCTGTTCCGCTGGCTGTACCTGGAGGACAACCAGCCGGGCCGCCATCAGGAGGACGTGCTGGAGCCGGAGATCATCCGGACCGTCATGGACGAATTCGGCTATGACGAGGTCACGGCCCGGGCCTTTCACCGGGATATGACGTATTATTCCTACGGACTGGCCATCCTCGCCAACACCGGGCATCTGGCGCTGACAGAGACGGAGCTTCGGGAAGCCTTTCGACGGGAGTTCCGTGCACTGGCGGCGTATTACGGTCCGCCGAAGAAGCTGCCGGAATTTGCAGAGAGGGAGAATGCAGTGCATCAATTATTCCGCTAAGAGGCCGTCTTGCAAAATTGTAAGAAAATCGCAGGAAATGTAAGGAAAAGCAATGGCTGCCATGGGATAATGGCGGTATACTCCTCCGGTGGGAAGAAGGTGTTGAAGTGAAAACAAATAAGACATTGGCACAGAAGCTGTGTCTGCTGGGCCTGGAGAGTCTGCTGTCGTATACGGCGGCTCTGCTGGCAGCGCTGTGTTTTTTGGTGCTGCTGCCCGGGTGCAGCCTACGGGAGAAGGTGGATCGCGAGCCGGTGCAGACACTGGAATGTACCCGCCCGGCATCCCTGTCCGGGCTGTATCCGGCGGGCGGCAGCGTGGTGCTGATCAGCTGGGCGGACTATGAGAGCGGCAGGACCACTGTGCAGCTGGTGGATGCGGAAGCGGACACCGTGAAGCGTGAGGTCACGCTGGATGGGGTTTGGGATACGAAGCGGCAGGCCCTGGCACATGGATTTGCGCTGTGCGACCGGGAGACGAATCGTTGGAAGCTCCTGGACGATGTGCTGACGGAGACAGGCAGCTTTGATGCGGAGAACGTGGATGGCTTTTTCTCATATGACGGGGAGAGCTATTACTTCCTGCGGGACGGGGTGCTGCATTGTCAGAACGTAGCCGGAGGAGAGGCACAGCCGGTAACGGCGCTGTCACAGCTGCGGTTCGCGGAATTGACGGCCTATGATGCGGCAAGCGGGCGGATGGCGGCCCTGTTCCTCCTGTCACCCTACGGCAGCGTCTGCGGTACGGCGGTCTTTGACCCGGAGACGGGGGCGATCAGCCTGCTGCAGGAGCAGCGGTATCAGGTGATGTTGGCGCCGGCGGGCGGCATGAGCCTGCTGGCCTTTGACAACGATAAAATGGGATATTCCGCCCTGTGCGGCAGCGGCGATACGTTCTGGTTCGTCGATGCTTCGCTGTTTCTGGACGCGGGAGGCGCGCTGTACGCCGTCGGCGATGCGGAGGAGCTGATCGGTGTGGGAACGGGCCGCACGACGCTGTATAACGTGGGGGAGAGCATCACGGCCTGCGACCTGACGGCTAACGGTATCGCCGGAGAGATGTACGACTGCTGCGTTCTGCCGGAGGCAGGCCTGCTGGTGGGCGGCATGTATGAAAACGGCGCCTTCCGGCTGTACGTTATAGACCCGGCGCAGCTGACCTTCGAGCCGGTAGCGTCAGCGGTGCCCGTCCCGTCGCCGCTGACGGTGGATGAGACACTGCTGCAGGCCTATTGGGGTGCCCTGAACGGCCTGCCGGTGGCAGAGAGCCTACAGGAAGCACGGCAGCAGGCGGATGTGTTGGAGCAGCGATACGGCGTGCGGATACTGCTGTCCTCCCAGTGCCGGGAGGCAGCGGCGCTGAGCAGCTATCCCATCACCCTGTCGGACACCATGGACGCGGAAGCAGAGCTGAACGGCGTCCGCGCCGTGCTGACGGCGATGGACCGCAGCTTTGCCCTGTATCCGGAGGGCTTTCTGGCGCAGTTCCGCAACCGCGCCGGTGAGGGTGGGCTGTGCTTCCTGCTGGTGGCTCACATCGACAGCGACTATGGCGTGGTAGGCTGTACCTATGACACGGCGGACTGGCAGTATATCGCACTGGACGTGCAGGCCGACTATATGCGGGAGGGCACTGTCTGCCACGAGATCTGGCACGCTACGGAGAACGAGATACTCTCACGCGATTACACCGCCTTCAACTGGGATGACTGGAATGCGCTGAACCCGGCGGGCTTTACCTATTGGAACGACAGCGGTGACTATGACCGGTACGACGCCCGCTGGACCATGTTCGACAACGGCGAGGGCGTGTACTTTGTGGACAGTTACGCCAAGCTGGCGGCACAGGAGGACCGAGCGCGGATCATGGAGTATTTCATGGTACATGAGGACGAGGCGGGGCTGCTGATCCAGTCAGACGCCATACGGCAGAAGCTGACGTGGATGTGCCGCGCTGTGCGGGAGTGCTTCGATACCGCCGGATGGGGAACGCCCCGCTGGGAGAAGCTTTTGTAAAATAAAGGAGAGTCTATGATACCCGAATGGAAAATATATCCCCGTTCTCAGGGACACAGTACCGTGTACCTGCAGAACGTGGTCACAGATCCCGCCATACAGGTGGGGGCGTACACCATCTATGACGATTTTGTCAATGACCCCCGGGACTTCCAGCGGAACAACGTGCTGTACCACTATCCCGAGTGCAACCACGACCGGCTGATCATCGGAAAGTACAGCTCCATCGCCTGCGGGGCGAAGTTTATCTTCAACGCGGCCAACCATACGCTGAACAGCCTGTCTACTTACCCGTTCCCCATCATGTTCGAGGAGTGGGGGCTGGGGACGGCGTGCGAGGACATTGCCACCGCCTGGGATAACCACGGGGACATCGTGGTGGGCAATGACGTATGGATCGGCTATGAGGCCGTGATCCTGGCGGGCGTTACCATCGGCGACGGCGCCATCATCGGCAGCCGCGCCGTGGTGACAAAGGATGTGCCGCCCTATACCATCGTGGGCGGCCTGCCGGCCAAGCCCATCCGCAGGCGGTATGACGAGGAGACCGCCGCGCGGCTGGAGAAGCTGCGGTGGTGGGACTGGCCGGAGGCGCAGGTACGGCGGGCTATCCCGCTGCTGCAGGCCGGCGATCTGGACGCCCTGGAAAAGTTGGTATAAGGCCGGCGGCCGTGGACCAGGCGTACACGCCGGGCACTTTCTGACCCTGCTGTAAAAGAGTATCTGAGGGATACGTGTATACGGACAACGAAATGAGCCCTCCGGCAGCTGCCGGAGGGCTTCCAACTGCCTGTTGCGAAACGGGCCGGGGAAAGGTATAATCTAAGGAGAACATACTGCGGAACGGCGAGAAAGGAGAAACCTATGGGTAATGTGACAGCGGACCGCGCATGGGATGTCCATCCGGTGACGGAGGCGGACATAGAGGCGTATCTGGACATCTATCTCAATTCCTATCCGGCGTACAAGACGCTGGACGAGGAATGCCGGGCACACTACCGGAGCAAGCATCTTACGGAGCTGCGGGAGGACACCCAGACTCGGACGATGGGCCTGTTTGAGGGCGGCACACTGATCGCCACCATGAAGCTGATCCTGTTCTCCATGAACTTCTTTGGGGTCATGCAGCCTGCCTGCGGTGTGATGGCGCTGGAGGTACACCCCCTGCACAAGAAGAAGGGCGCGGCGCTGTATATGATACGGTATGCCGAGCGCTATGCACGGGAAAACGGCGCGCTGCTGACCATGCTGCTGCCGTTCAACATCGGCTTTTACCGTCGGATGGGCTACGGCTTTGGCGGGAAGTTATATGAATACCATCTGCCAACCGGGGCACTGCCGCGGTTGGACGGAGAGGTGCGGGCGCACCTGCGCCTGCTGCAGCCGGAGGAGTTTGACCAGGCGATGGACTGCCAGCGGCGCTTTGCCGCCCGAAACCATGGCATGGTGGAGAAGTTCGACGAGGAGCTGCGCGGAGCCCGGGGGGATATTCAGGTGCGCCGTATGGGTTATTACGACGGCGGACGCCTGTTAGGCTACGCGGCCTATCGGTTTGAAAGCGCCAGTGCGTGCAACTATACCCAAAACCGGCTCAGCGTGGAGGAACTGGTGTATGAGAACGGCACAGTGCTGCGGGCGCTGCTGGGCGGCCTGCGGATGCAGGAGGATCTGGCCCAGACAGTGATACTGCGGACAGGGGAGGAGGATTTCCACCATCTGCTGGACGATCCGCAGGACGTGTCCGGAAACTACATCGACTACGGCTTTTTGCAGACCAATGTTTCCGCCGTGGGGACCATGTTCAAGCTGACGGACGGGGCGGACTTCGTGCGGCGGACCGGCTATCGGAATTTCCCGGCGGGGACGCTGACGGCGGCCTTCCGCTATCGGGATGAGATGGCGGACCGGGAGGAGGAGCTGCGTATCGGCTTTGCCGATGGTCGCTGGGCCGTGGCAGAGGGGACCGCGGACGTGACGGTGATCTGCCGGCAGGGGGATCTGGCGGCGCTGCTGATGGGGTCCTGCGGTCTGACGGCGCTGCTGCGGCTGGGTGCGGCGTCCGCAGATGACGCCGAAAAGGCGCGGCAGTTGGCGCAGCTGCTGTACTGTGTCCAGAAGCCCTGGCTAAACGCGGATTATTGAGCTGCCGCGGTTGACAAATAGAAAACAACGCAGGAGAACAAGAGATGCGGAACATATTGAAGGAAAAGCTGGCCAGAGGCGAGAAGCCGCTGGGCACATTCGTGGGTACCGGCAGTGCTGCCGTGGTGGAATGTCTGGGCTGTGCGGGGCTGGATTTTGTCATTCTGGACAATGAGCACAGCCCCATTGAGGCGGAGACCACCGCCCGGCTGGTGTGCGCCGCGGAAAGGCGGAACATCACGCCCCTGGCCCGGGTGCTGAAGGATGCTTACGGTCTGGTGGAGCGCCCCTGCGGCGCGGAGCCAATCCAGGGTTGCGATGTGATACTGTATCAAACGTCCCGCCGCCTGCCCCCCTATATCCAGCGGCTCATCGACAGGATCGAGGGAGAAGACCGGGCGTTCCCGACGTAGTCCGAGCCGGAATAGCGTCCGACGCGAGCTGCCGTGAAATTTTGCTGAACAGCTGTTCAGCGCTGTGCGGCACACGGTAAAAAACAGATCCGCCTGAGGGCGGGTCTGTTTTTTGCAAAGCGGGCTGTTCTGTGTAATGAAGCACCATGTGCGGCGGATGTATATTCCTCCGACACCGGACAAAGACTACGGATGTAAAATCTGCTTTGACTGGAGGAATTTCATATATGAAAGCAACAGGCATCGTGCGCCGCATCGACGACCTGGGCCGCGTGGTCATCCCCAAGGAGATCCGCCGCACTATGCGTATCCGCGAGGGCGACCCGTTGCAGATAACATTGGCACCGTGGCAGCGTTTCAGCTTCGCCATGCTGGACTTAGCCCGCCGTTCGGGGTGGTGACTACATCAGAAAAGGCCGCACGGTCGAACCGTGCGGCCTTTTAATTTGCGTAAATACGCAAAATCCCCGAAAGTGAATATTGACTTGCTTTCGGGAGTACAATATAATGAGGTCAAGAAAACTGCGTAATTACGCAAAATTCCCGAGTGAGGTATGGGTATGATTGAACGGAAAAAATATCTGGAACGGCTCATCGCAAGAAAAGAAAACGGTTTAGTGAAGGTCATCACCGGCATCCGGCGGTGTGGAAAGTCCTATCTGCTGTTCAATATCTACAAGAGCTATTTGAAATCCATCGGTGTGGAGGACGAGCAGATCATCTGCCTTGCGCTGGACGATGACGAAAACATCCAGTACCGCAATCCGCTGGAGTTGGGCAAATACATTCGTAGCATGACCACAGATGAGAGCAAGACCTATTATGTGTTCCTCGACGAGATCCAGAAGGTCGTAACCATTCAGAACCCCTACATTCAGGGCGCGGAGGATAAGATCGGCTTTGTGGATGTGGTCCTCGGCCTGATGAAGCACGATAATATTGACGTGTATGTGACGGGCAGCAACTCGAAAATGCTGTCCTCGGATATTTTGACCGAATTTCGCGGGCGCGGCGATGAGATCCGGGTCAATCCCCTGTCTTTTGAGGAGTTTTACCACGCCTACGAGGGTGACAAGCGGGACGCTTGGCAGGAGTATTATACTTACGGCGGACTGCCCCTCGTGATGATGAAAAAGAGCCACGAGGAAAAGGCAAAGTACCTGCAATCCCTGTTTGATAAGATTTATCTTGGCGACATCATCGAACGGAACAAGATCTTGCACGATAAGTCCGTTTTAGATGATATTCTGAACATCATTTCCTCCTCAGTCGGCTCCTTGACCAATGCGGGTAAAATTGCCAAGACCTTCCGCAGCGAGCGGCAGGTCAACATCAGCGATGAGACTGTCAGCCGGTATCTGGAGTTTTTCGTGGATGCCTTTATGATCTACAAGGCAGACCGCTATGATGTGAAGGGCAGAAAATATATCGGCTCGCCGCTGAAGTATTATTTCAGCGATGTGGGCTTGCGAAATGCCAGACTGAATTTCCGCCAGCAGGAAGAAAATCATATCATGGAAAACATCATCTATAATGAACTTCTGTGTCGTGAGTTCAATGTGGATGTGGGCGTGGTGGAGTACTGCTACAAGGATGAGCAGAAAAAGAGCAAGCGCACACAGTTGGAGATCGACTTTGTGGCAAACAAGGGGAGCCGCCGGTATTATATCCAATCTGCCTTGACCGTGGCGGACGAGGAAAAGCGGGCGCAGGAAGTAAACTCCCTCAACCGCGTGGGGGACTCCTTTAAGAAGATCGTGGTGGTGAAGGACAATATCATCCCATGGCACGATGAAAATGGGATACTCTATATCGGCATCGAACGGTTCTTGCTGGAAGAGACTGCAATGGAACTATAAGGCTTTGGAAACGAACACTCCAAATACATTCAGGAGGAACTGAAATGGTCAATATTCGAAAACTCGAGGCAGAACTTTGGGAATCTGCGGACTTGCTCCGCGCCGGTTCCAAGCTGACCTCTAACCAATACTGTATGCCCGTACTGGGCCTGATTTTCCTGCGTTATGCTTATAGCCGTTTCAAAATGGTGGAGACGGAAATCTTGAAGGATCGTCCGGTACGTGGTGGCCGGGTGTTGCCCGTGGAGGCCAGCGACTTTGCTTCCAAGAGCGCACTGTTCCTGCCCAGAGAAGCGCAGTATGAGTATCTGGTCAATCTTCCCGCAGGTATTGTATCTGCCGGACTTGTCAACCAGAGCGGACACATAATGAACAGTCTGGGCGAGGTCGTCAACAACGCCATGGAACTGGTGGAAGCGCAGTCCGAACAGCTTACCGGCGTGCTGCCCAAGGATTACACCATCTTCTCCGATGAACTGCTGGCGGAGCTGCTGCGCATTTTCAATAACAGTGCTCTGGATGAGGTGGGCGGTGATGTCATCGGTCGCATCTACGAGTATTTCCTCAACAAGTTTGCAAAGAACATCGCCCAGGACGATGGCGTGTTCTTCACGCCCAAGTCCCTGGTCAAGATGATCGTCAATGTGCTGGAACCCTCCGGCGGCATTCTCTTGGACCCCGCCTGCGGCAGCGGCGGAATGTTTGTCCAGACCGGTGATTTTGTCAATCATGCAGGCATGAATGCAAACAGCACCATGACCTTCTATGGTCAGGAAAAGGTGGAATACAACGCCCAGCTCTGCCTGATGAATATGGCTGTCCACGGACTTGCCGGTGTCATCAAATCCGGTGATGAGGCCAACACCTTCTATCACGATGCCCACAATCTGAACGGCTGCTGTGACTATGTTATGGCGAATCCGCCCTTCAATGTGGACAAGGTCAACGCCGAATCTACCCAGAGCGCAGGCCGCCTGCCCTTCGGTATGCCGTCGGTCAACGCAAAAAAGGAAGTGGGTAACGGCAACTATCTTTGGATCAGCTACTTCCATTCTTACCTGAACGAGCATGGTCGTGCCGGTTTCGTCATGGCTTCTTCCGCTACGGACAGCTCTGGCAAAGACCGCGATATCCGCCAGAAGCTTGTTGAGACTGGTCATGTGGATGTGATGGTCAGTGTGGGTAATAACTTTTTCTATACCAAATCCCTGCCATGCTCTCTGTGGTTCTTTGACAAGGGAAAACGGGAGGAATTGCAGGATAAAGTGCTTTTCATTGATGCCCGAAACTATTATACTGTAGTTGACCGAACCCTGAACGAGTGGAGCGATTGGCAGCTCAAAAATCTGAACGCCATCGTGTGGCTGTACCGGGGCGAGCCGGAGAAATATCACAAACTTCTGAAAGAGTATTATGCAGAGATTTCGGCTTTGCTTGCTGAACTGGATGATATTTGCCGTGATATTCCTGTTTATACAGATGACATCTATGCAGATATGATTCAACATGTGCAGGCGTTTTCCGCTAAAGTTACATCAATAAAGGTTCTTTCCGATTGTTTCGATGCGAAAGAGTATCTCAATAGGATTTATGATTCTTGGAGGCGAACAACTGAACAGATATTTGACGATGTGACACTATTTGAACGCATTAACCAGTATTTTACAGCAAAAAAACGCGGCTATAAAAACATTAAAGACTATAAAAAGTCTGTTATAGCTGAACAGGATGCTGCCAGAAATAAATTGAGCAGAATCCTTACTGTGATTGATGATGCTCAATGGCTCTATGAGAAGTTCGGCGAGGGTGAATATCGGGACATCCCCGGCCTGTGCAAGGTGGCAAGCTGCGCCGAGATTGCGGAGAAGAACTATTCCCTGACGCCCGGCGCCTATGTGGGCGTGGCCGCTGTGGAAGATGACGGCGTGGACTTTGCCCAGCGCATGGCGGAGATCCATGCGGAACTGCTGACCTTGCAGGAGGAATCCAATGAACTCATGGACACCATCTCGAAGAACATGAAGGAGATGGGGCTATGAATTGGAAACATGTATCCCTTGGAGAGATTTCTGTTAACATCCAAACGGGTCCGTTTGGGTCTCAATTACATCAGTCAGACTATTCGGAAAAAGGTACTCCGGTAGTAATGCCCAAAGACTTAATTTCTGGTCATATTTCCGAGGAATCTATTGCTCGCGTAAGTGATGACCATGTTGAACGGTTAAGCCGCCACAAAATCGAAGTTGGCGATATTCTGTATTCTCGTCGAGGTGATGTTGGCCGATGTGCCTTTGCCAGTGAAACTGAAGCAGGATGGCTTTGTGGGACAGGCTGTTTGCGCGTTACGATTGATAGCCGCAAGGCAAATCCAAAGTTTGTATTCTACCAATTACTAAAAGCAGACACGATTGGGTGGGTAGAAAAGCATGCTGTAGGCTCTACAATGCTCAACTTAAATACTTCTATTTTGAGCAGTGTCCCGATTGACCTTCCATCACATGACAAACAGAATCATATTGTAGGTGTTCTCTCGGCCTACGATGATCTGATTGAAAACAACCAAAAGCAAATCAAGCTGTTGGAAGAAGCGGCGCAGCGGCTGTATAAGGAATGGTTCGTAGACCTGCGCTTCCCCGGTCACGAAACCACCCCCATCGTGGATGGCGTACCGGATGGGTGGACATACAAACCATTCTCCGAAGTATTTGACTATGTGCGGGGTAAATCCTACACATCTAAAGAACTGTCGGATACAACTGGCATTTTAATGGCAAACCTGAAAAACATCCGTGCATTTGGTGGGTACAACAGAAATGCAGAGAAGCGATTCACTGGCCAGTATAAAGCAAATCAGATGCTTTATGCCGGCGATATAGTTATGGGTGTTACCGATATGACTCAAGAACGGCGATTGGTTGGTCATGTTGCCCTTGTTCCGGACTTGGGTGAAAAGATGACATTCTCCATGGATTTAATTAAGATCATCCCCAAATTGACTGATAACCTTTTCTTGTATTCTGCGATGTACTATGGGGGATTGAGTAAGCAGATTTCCCCCTTGGCTAACGGTGTTAATGTGCTTCATTTGAAACCGGAGGCCATGATGGGAATCGAAATGTTGATTCCGACCAAAGACATTCTGGAGCGATACCACCAGCAGTTCGCACCAATGGTTACAAGAATTGAAGCATTACAAAAGCAATGCGACGTTGCTGCCGAAGCTCGTGATCGCCTGATCCCAAAACTGATGAACAGAGAAATCGAGGTGTAAATATGAGAAAAATGCCATTGAATCAGATAGCATTTGGGAAAACAGATGCATTTAACGAACTTAACACCTTTGGACAAGAATACTTTATGGAGTCCTTTGTTGCCAACCCCAAATATCACATTGATGATTTTCTTTCCGGAAGTAGATTCTTTGTCTGCGGGAAAAAGGGCACGGGAAAATCCGCCCTTCTAAAGTATCTTGAATGCCACTTTTTGAAAGATGAAAGTAATTTAGTGTTCCCTATTCGCTTTAAATCAGAAATTGAGCAAGTAGACAAGGATTCGTTTGAAGAGATTGCTTCTGCCCCAGATAATTCCACAAAGAACGAGAAGTATGATACATCCTCAATTTTGGATCAATCATCATATGTGCTGGTGTGGAAAACTTTCTTAATTAACCAGATTATCACCAGAGCTTCTGCTGGAGAATACCGTGTTTTTAATGAGACTTCCACAGACTATAAACTGATCGTATCACTTTTAAAATGCATCTACGGAGAGAGTAAAACATCGTCCGTAGTTATGCCCAAAATTAAGAAAGGCTCAATAGAATTAACAGCTGCTTTTGCAGAGAACCTTTCTGCCTCACTCAAACTCGAACTGGAATTTGATTCCCAAAAAAAGAGAATTAACTATACGAAACTATCAAAAAAAGTATATCAGATTTTTTCTCAACTTGAATTTGTTCACTCTCCAGTATATGTGTTGATAGACGAACTCGAATTGTCGGTTCGGAATAAATATCAGTTTGAAAAAGATGTTGCTCTGGTTCGGGATTTGATTATAGCTATTGATGACATGAATACACTTTGTTCCAACAAGGGGATGCAGATCCACACCATTGCTGCAATTCGCAGCGAAGTTCTCAGAAATGTGCGGAGCACAGGATACGAATTGACGAAACCAATTGAGGATCGTGGAATTGAAATAAACTGGTTTCAAAAGGGAGGAGACTACAAGGAGAATCAACTACTTACAATCATAGAAAACAAGATTCACGCTTCCGAGCAGATGAGTGGCTTTCCCCCTTCAAAAGACGTTTGGAAAGAATACTTTGGTGAGGATATAAACGGAGAAGAAACACGCAAATACATTCTCAACAATTCACTCTATAGACCGAGGGATATTATTCGTATGATGTCTGCCATCCATAATCAGATTGGGACATCTGAAAAATTTACTCAAGAAGCATTTGATAAAGCCCAACAGGAGTATTCCGAATTAATGTGGACCGAAATCAAAGACGAGTTGAGATTGTCATACTCAGAAGATGAAGTCAATGCTATCTTTACCCTATTGAATCGGATCACTATGCCGTTCACATATGAAATATTATCTCAGCGGATAGCGCAACTGGGAAAGTTTTACCCCAGAATGCCAGAACTATTAAACAGTGAGCGGCTAACTCAAATGCTTAATAAGTTATACGAATTAGGTATAATTGGTAACACGGGAAAGCCTATGAATTTTGTCTTTCTCGGACGGACTGCACTTGATCTTCTCGGAAGGATGGTCATTCATACACCGCTGCGTAATTATTTTTCGGTTCAGTACGAAAGATAACTGCTATTCTATGTTAACACTTAGCATGAAGAGACAGAGATAGGAGATGCTACCATGAGCTACGACTATTCCGAAAACATACTTGTACAGGAAAGCGCTGGTCACTTGCTTCAGAATGAGCTGGGCTGGGAGGTCGCTTTTGCCTACAACACCGAGCAACTGGGCGAAAACGGTAGCTTTGGCCGCAAAAGTTACAAGGAGATCCTGCTGATCCGGTATTTTCGGGAGGCTCTGCTACGCCTCAACCCGTGGATCACTCCGGCCCAGATGGATGAGGCCCAGCGCAAACTGGAGCATCGTCTATCCACCGCCTCTCTGCTGCAGATCAACGAGGAAAAGTATTTCCTGATCCGTGACGGCATTCCGGTCACCGTCAAAAAGCCCGGCGGCAAGACGGAAGAAAAGCGCGCCGTTGTGATTGATTTTCAGAATCCGGGCAACAATTGCTTTCTCGCCATCAAGGAGCTGAAGATCCACGGCGACCTGTACCGCCGCCGCACCGATATCGTCGGCTTTGTCAACGGCATCCCGCTACTGTTCATAGAGCTGAAAAAGAACACGGTGGATGTGCAGGACGCCTACACCAACAATTACACCGACTATCAGGATACCATTCCGCATCTGTTTTACTACAACGCTTTTCTGATCCTCTCCAACGGAACGGAAGCCAAGGTCGGCACGCTGGGCAGCAAATATGAGTTCTTCCACGAGTGGAAGCGTTTGTCGGAACAAGAACAGGGCAGCGTGGCGCTGGAAACCATGCTGCGCGGCATCTGCAAAAAGGAAAACTTTCTTGATTTGCTGGAAAACTTCATCCTGTTTGACCACTCGGGTGGGCATACAGCAAAAATCCTTGCCCGGAACCACCAGTATCTCGGCGTCAATGAGGCGGTCAAAGCCTATGAGGCCCGCAAGCTGAACAACGGCAAGCTGGGTGTGTTCTGGCATACGCAGGGCAGCGGAAAGAGCTACTCCATGGTGTTTCTGGCGCAGAAGATTCGCCGTATGTTCTCCGGTTCGCCCACCATTGTCATCCTGACTGACCGGGACGAGCTGAACACCCAAATTAGTGATACCTTTGAAAACTGCGGGTTGCTGGGCAAGACAAAGGCCAGCCAGTTCATCGCGTCCAGCGGGGCAGATCTGGAGCAGAAGCTGCGGGGCAATCCCAGCTTTATCTTCACGCTGATTCAGAAATTCAACAAGACGGATGTGGAGCCAATCTACCCCGACCATGACATTCTGATTATGTCCGATGAGGCTCACCGCAGTCAGTACGGTATCTTTGCGGACAATATGGTGCGGCTGCTGCCTACCGCGGCCCGTATCGGATTTACCGGAACGCCGCTTCTGTCCAATGACAACATCACGGAGCGCACCTTCGGCGGCTACATATCGGTGTATGATTTCAAACGGGCGGTGGAAGACGGCGCAACGGTGCCGCTGTACTACGAAAACCGTGGCGAAAAAATTCTGGATATCAAAGACAATCCGGAAATCACAGATCGGATTCTGGATGCCATTGAGCAGGCTGATCTGGATGTTGATCAGCAGGACAAGCTGGAGCAGGAATTTGCAAAAGAAATTCATCTGCTGACTGCAACTCCCCGTTTGGAAACCATTGCCCGTGACTTTGCGGGACATTACTCCGACCTGTGGACAAGCGGGAAAGCCATGTTTGTCTGCCTGAATAAGGTGACCTGTGTCCGCATGTATGATTTGGTCCAAAAATATTGGGCGGCTGAAATTGAAGCGCTGAAAATTCAGATCAAACACGCCACGCAGCAAGAGTCCCAGGAGCTGGAACGCAAACTGCAATGGATGCAGGAAACGGAAATGGCTGTGGTGATCAGCCAGGAGCAGAATGAGATCCAGACTTTCCAAAAATGGGGGTTAGACATCAAATATCACCGTGAAAAGATGGAAAAGCGGGAACTGGATAAAGAATTCAAAGATCCTGCCAACCCACTCCGCGTCGTATTTGTTTGCGCTATGTGGCTGACCGGTTTCGATGTAAAATGCCTGTCCTGCTTGTATCTGGACAAGCCCCTGAAGGCGCACACGCTGATGCAGACGATTGCCCGCGCTAACCGCGTAGCCGAGGGTAAGAGCAACGGCCTGATTATCGATTATATAGGAATCGTCAAAGCGCTTCGGAAAGCCTTGGCCGATTACACTGCGAATGTGAATGGCAACGGTGGCTCTGACCCTACCGTGGATAAAGAAAAATTGATCTCGCGGATTTTGGAAACCATTGCGGCAACAGAAGCATTCCTTGATGGCTATGGATTTTCGTTGCAGACACTGATCAACGCAAAAGACTTTGAGAAGTTGGCACTGTTGCAAACAGCGGCGGATGCAGTATCTGCCACGATTGAGGAGAAGAAAACCTTCCAGACCTATGCTGCCGAACTTATCCGGCTCATGAAATACACCAACCATGAGGATATCGAGCCGGACATCCGCAAGCGGTATGAAGCAATCGCCGCAATTTATGGAGAGCTGAAAAAGAAACGCAGAACTGTTACCAATGTGGATCTGATGGTGGAGATCAATCATATCATCAGCGAATACGTTCAAATCGAACAAGCGACAGATGGGATCACTCTATCTCGGCAATTTGATATCAGCAAGATTGATTTTGATTTGCTACGGCGTGAGTTCGCCAAGGCAAAGAAAAAGAACTTGATCATGAAAGATTTGCAGGAGCTGATTCGTGTTCGCTTGGATGCCATGCTGTTTAATAACCCGGACCGCATCAAGTATCACGAACGATATCAGGAAATTATTGAGGACTACAACAGTCAGCAGGATCGTGCCAATATCGAAAAAACCTTTGACGAACTGATGGATCTGGTTCAAAACATGGATCAGGAGGAGCGGCGCTATGTGCGAGAAGGATTCTCCAGTGATGAGGAACTGTCCCTTTATGACATGTTATTCTCTGAAAATCTTTCAAAGCAGGACATTCAGAAGATAAAGAAGGTAGCAGTTGACCTCCTGCAAAAGGTCAAATCCAAAATTGCGGAACTTGACCACTGGACGGATAAACAGGAAACCAAGGCTACAATCGACACATTGATTCGGGACACATTATGGCTTGAACTGCCAGAATGCTATGATGAATTAAGGATTTCCGAATACCGTCAGAGAATCTATGAGTATGTCTATACGCGTTACAAAGGCGTGGCTTAATATACATTCTCCTCTGCACCCCAATTTTCCAAGAGGCACTATCCGCAACGACTTGGTTGCGGATAATGCCTCTTTTTATATAATTCAGTTTTCCACCTTCCCTTTATGATATTTCTCCCTTAAGCTCCCATGCCCGCCGCGGTCGATTTCCGCCTGTTCCTCCGGCGTCCAAACCTTCCATTCCGCATTCTCCTCTCTCAAGTCCAGATGCATGAAGCCTCGGTAGTTGATAGCTGGATCAAAGTCCAGATTCCCCTTGATATGCCGACGCCATGCTGTACTGTTCGGCTCCGGCAGAGACACCTGCTTGACCTCATAGGTTTCCAGTTCCCCAAAGATATCGATCTCCCGCAGAAAATCCGATGCGGAGATTTTTCCTTTGAGATACCTCCCTCTGGCCTTGACCGCTGCCATGATCCATTCCTGATAGCGGGCATCGCTCACAGGCTTCAGCCGATCCCGCTGGTCTGGCGGAGCGTCCTCATAACGGTTCCGCCGTTCTTCCATTCTATGCCGCAGAGCATTGTATATCCGCAGTGCCTCGTCCAACGCCGCACCGTCTTTACCTTTGAGCTTCGGCCCCAGCACCTTGCAGAACAGTCCGTCGATCACACGGTCGCAGTAGTGCGTTTCCGCAGAGGTTTTCGGAATGAAATACTGCCAGCAGCACTCACACCGTGCGATACGCTTTTTCTTCTGGCGGAAATAAAGCTGCAATTCCAACAGGTACAGCTCAAAGATATTTTCAACCGTATACCGCAACCGGTGTCCGAACGGCATCGGCCTGCACGGAAAGCATTGGTGCATCAACGCGGGGTATGCCTCCTCCAACGCTCCATACCGTTCCCACTGCGCGGCGCGCTCATAATCGGCAAAACCGATCTCCAGCAGATTCCGAATACGCAGCTGCGCCCTGCATGGCTCGTCCAGCGACTGAAGAACTGCGGCACCTTTCTCGGACGGGAAAATGGGCGAACCTCTGTCCTGCATTGCCATTGCGTCCCGAAGATGTTCAGAGGCATAAAAAGCGGATATGGTATCGATCCTCTTGATCCAATCAGGCAAGTCGCTGATCTGTTTTTCAAAATCCTCATAGTCCGAATACGGAACCTCCATGCGTTCCAAAAACAGAGGGTGCTCCGTCCAGAGCCGTTGGATCACAGCATGGTATTCCGCAAAATCCAGAGAAGCAAACCGAACAAGTTCCTCCGCTGGCGTTCGGCCCCTGAGTTCTTCTACATGCCCATCCTTGCCAACCAATAAAATATCGAAGTTTTCTCCGGTATCTGTTTCCAAGAAGATGCCGGAGAGATTCTTTTCAGGAGCGGTCAACTTAGGGTCTCGCAGTCCGAGCTGTAGTTGCAAGTTTTGGAAAAATCTCGAAAACCACTCTTCCATGTAAAAACCATCTCCCTTCCTTTACAGTATCAGTATACCACATTGACAAACCGGAAAGGAGAAATTTTTATGAACCGACTGCAAACCATTGACGCGGACACACTGCAAAGCACCGCTTACGAACCGGTCTCCTTCGTGGTCGACGATCTGCTCCCCCAGGGACTGCACCTGCTGGCAGGCGCGCCGAAGATTGGCAAATCGTGGCTGGCGCTGTGGCTGTGTCTCTGCGCCGCGCAGGGCAAGCCGCTCTGGACCTTCGCCACGCGACCATGCGAGGTGCTGTACCTCTGTCTGGAGGACAGCTTCCAACGCATCCAAAGTCGCCTCTTTGATCTCACGGAGGACGCACCGCCCACGCTGCACTTCGCCGTCATGTCCCAGCAGCTCCATAACGGGCTGGTGGAACAGATCGAGCAATTTTTGAAGGAGCATCCGCAGACCAAACTCATCGTCATCGACACGCTCCAACGCATCCGCACCGCAGGCAATGACGCGAATCCATACGCCAGCGACTACCGGGACATCGGCGTTCTGAAAGCGCTGGCGGACAAGCACCGCATCGCCATTCTGCTGGTGCATCATCTGCGGAAGATGAATGACGATGATCCCATGAACATGATTTCCGGCACCACCGGACTCAGCGGTGCCACCGACAGCAACTTTGTCCTCCGCAAGAGCAAGCGCAGAGAGAACACAGCCACGCTCTACTGCACCGGGCGGGACATCCCCTACCGGGAACTGGCATTGGAGTTCGACGGTGAGGATCACGTCTGGAAATTGCTGTCAGATGACTGCGAACAGACGGAGCAGCCCACCGAACGGATTCTTTTTCTTCTCTCTGAATTGCTGCGCCGGCAGCCGGAGATCAGCGCCCCTGCCAAGGTGCTGTTGGAAAAGATCGACCCTGCCGGTACAGAGGGACTGACCCCCAACAGCTTCTCCCACCGAATCCGCAAAAGCGTTGACGCTCTAAGGAGAAACGGTATTACGGTGTCCTTCCGCAAGAGCAACGGCGACCGTCTGATCTGCCTGAAAAGGGTCGATGGTGTCGATGATCCCGCTGCCGAGAACATCGTCACCATCGACCCTGAGAACCCGCCGTGTTTCGGCGTGTGAGCCGCTGTGTGCGCGGTTCGGGGTTGGGGTGGCGTGTGTACCCGCCGTGGATATTCTGCCCACACAGGGCGAGCACTGTGGCGGCATAAAAACGGCAAATAAGCCACCGTGACCCGCGGGCGTCCAGCGTTTCGACAGCATGAAGCGCACGCCGAGGGTAGTGATACCACCCCCCCACATAGAAGCACCGAAAAAATGCAAAACGGGAGTTTTTATCACCTCCCCCAACAGGGCTCCCGCCGAAACCCAGCGAAGCGGTTTCGGTGGGAAGAGGACGAGCGACAGAGAGAGCGAGTCCTGCCGCTTGCGGCGGGACGAGGGATTCGTCGTCCGCTCGGACGACGGCCAGCATCGCATTTGTCTGGTCTGCGGCGAAGCCGCTGCCCTGCCAAACGCTCTGGGCGGGGCGTGGCCCCGCACCCAAATTCCGGGCGGAAGCCCGGACCCACTTTTAGCTACGATTGGAGAAAAACATGAAAAAAGATATCAAATTCAGCACGCGCATGGCATCCGCCGACCGGGAGAAGATCAAGGCGCTGGCGATGAAAGCCCATATGTCCATGAGCGATTATGTCACCGCCTGCTGCCTCGGCAAGCGGATCGTGGTCATCGACGAGTAGAAAGAACTGCTCCGCCAGCTCAAGGGCATCGGCAGCAACATCAACCGCCTTACCGTCCTCGCCAACATGGGCAAGGTGCAGATCATCGGTCTCGACAAGGCCGCGCAGGAGCTGTCCGAGGTCAGCGCCGCGCTGCGATCAGTCATGGAAGGGCGGTGAGCCGTATGGCCATCGTACATTTTGTGAACTACAAGCGGGGCACACAGTCCCGCTCCGCCATGCGCGGCGTGATGCGCTACGTCATGCAGGAAAAGAAAACCGCATGGGATGGCGGGCCGCTCATCAGCGGCATCAACTGCCAGCCGCAGAGCGTCTACGATGATTTCCTGAACACGAAGCTCCTCTACCACAAGGACGGCGGTGTGATGTTCTACCACATGGTGCAGAGCTTTCCAAAAGGCGCGGCGGTCGATCCCCGGCAGGCTCACGAAGCCGCGCGGCGGCTGGCAGAATACTTTGACGGCTGCGAGGTGCTGGTCTGCACCCATGTAGACCGCGAGCACATCCACTCCCACTGCGTCATCAACTCCGTCAATTTCGAGACCGGCAAAAAGCTGCACATGGCGAAAGAGCAGATCCAGGAACTGATGCGGCGCAACGATGCGATCTGTCTGGAGATGGGTCTGCCGGTCTTTGACGTGCCAACGCAGCAAGCCCGCGGCATGAGCGGCGCGGAATACCACACGGCTCTGAAGGGCCAAAGCTGGAAGCTGCGGCTCATGAACACCATTGATGAGTGCATGAAATACGCTGCCGACAAGGACTCATTCGTTTCCCTGATGACGTCCGAGGGCTACACCGTCCGCTGGGAGGGCACCCGCAAGTACATCACCTACACCACGCCGGACGGCATGAAGTGCCGCGACAGCAAATTACACGAGGAAAAGTATTGCAAGGAGGCCATGGAACGTGAATTCAGAATACGGGCAAAACTCGTTCAAAGAAAATTCCGTCGAGCAGAGGAAAACGATGGAGGAATTGAAACGGTTGAACCAGTCGAACAGCGCGCCGCCGTCTGCGCCGCAGCAAACAGCGCAGACGATCCAACCCATTGTGATCCAGTGCGATCTGCCGCAGACAATGAACAAGCTGGCAAAGCAGGTGGGCGAAATAAACTGGGAGCTGGAGGAAATTCGGAAGACCCTGCCGGAGCTGAAGCCGTACATCGACCTGACGCCGGTGCAGAAGTCGCTCACGGAGATGCAGAGATCGCTGACAGAGATGAACAGACTGCTGGAACGGGTTGGGAACCTGAGCGAGAGGTATTCCTCCAAGTGGATCGATTGGCTCCCGGACTTCAGCCTGCTGGTGGCCCTCAAGTGGATCGCGCTGGTGCTGATTCTTGGAACGGCGGCACTGGCGGGGTGGTATGGCGCGGCGGCGATCCGCGGCCTGTTCCTCTAATCCCCGCTGCGGCTGGGCTGGCTGCCGCAGGGACACTACTGGATGAAGATGAGGATGCCGAGGAAAAGCGGCGGCGCATAGAGGCGAAAATCGCCGCCGAAAACTTCGGCGCGGTGATCGGCTTCGCCGCGGGCGCGGCTATGGCTGTGAAAGAAAAATTGGATGAACAGGTTGCACGGGAAGAACAGAAAAAGCGACAGCATGAGCAAACGATGGGAGGGCTATGACGGCAGACATCAGGTATAAAGTCTTAAAAGCAGAGGAAACTATTGGAAAAGGAGCGTGATGCGTTTGGAGATCAATGTCAATGATGACCGTAAGATCGTAGAGATATGGCTCAGCCATTCGGAACAGGCAGATGCCGCTTTGCGTGAACAGCTCCGTCCAATCTATCAGGAATACAACGGCAAAAAATACACCGTGGCAGTCTTTCAGTCCGGCACGGAAGATCTGTATGAGCAGACCCATCAGCTCCTGCTCTACAATCGAAACCGTGCGGCAGAGTTGGAAGCGAAACAGCAGGCACCGGTGATGGAATAAAAAGTACAAGCGGTATCGGTACTGACCGATACCGCTTAGTCAAACCGGTGAAACGAAATGCGATTTGCGGTTGCTTTTATAAAAAACCCGTGATACAATATTATCTACAAAATTAAATCAACAGGCAAAACAATCTTGATAGAAAGGCGGTGCGCCTATGAGTGGATTCCTTCCACAACACAGTGAAATTCTACTGTACGACAACGGTGCTGACAAGCAGTTCGTCAGCGTGGTGTTCAAGGACGAAACCTTTTGGCTGACACAGAGCGGCATGGCAGAATTGTTCGACTGCTCCGCCGACAACATCTCTCTGCACTTGAAAAATATCTATGCGGACGGTGAATTGGAGCAGGCGGCAACTACCGAGAAATTCTCGGTAGTTCGCAAGGAGGGCAGCCGCGAAGTGCGGCGCGGCATTGACCATTACAATCTTGACACCATCATCGCCGTAGGCTACCGGGTGAACTCCAAAAAGGCCACCCACTTCCGCCAATGGGCCACCAAGACCCTGAAAGAGTACATCCAGAAGGGCTTTGTCCTCAACGATGAACTGATGAAGAATGGTCGGCCATTTGGCAAAGATTACTTTGATGAACTGCTGGAGCGCATCCGGGAGATCCGGGCCAGCGAGCGCCGGGCTTACCAGAAAATTGCCGATGTGTTTGAGCAGTGCAGCTACGACTATGATAAAAACAGCGAGACCACGAAAGCGTTCTACGCCTTCGTGCAGAACAAGCTCCACTTTGCTGTCACCGGTAAGACAGCGGCGGAACTGATTTCCGAACGAGCTACCCTGGACAGTCCCACCATGGGTCTGACTAACTGGAAGGGCGCGCCGGACGGAAAAATTCTGAAAAGCGACACGCTGGTGGCCAAAAACTACCTGAACGAAAAAGAATTGAGCCGTTTGAATCGTCTTGTGACCATGTTCATCGACTACGCCGAGTTGATGGCGGAGGGCGAGCAACTCATGAGTATGCAGGACTGGCTGGAGGAGACAGACCGGTTCCTCACCAACAACCGCCGCAAGGTGCTGGAGGGCAAGGGCCGCATCTCCCACGAGACGGCAGTGAAAAAAGTAGGTACTATTTACGAAGAATTCCGCAAAAAGCAGGACGCCGAATACATCTCCGAATTTGACCGGCAGATCGCTGCATATCTGAAAGGTGACAAGCTATGATCGAACGCTTTGCCATAGCGGGCTACGCGCGCATTTCGGTGGACGAGGAACTGGACCGCGACAATGTGTCTATCGAGAACCAAAAGGCTATCATCGAAGATTTCGTGAAGCACCGCTTCCCCGACAGCACGCTGACCTTCTACGAGGATCGTGACCGCTCCGGCTATACCTTCGAGCAGCGGGAGGGTTATCAGGAAATGCGGCGAGGGCTGATGAGCCACAAGTACGACATTCTTATTGTCAAAGACTTTTCCCGTTTCTCCCGCCGCAATTCCCGCGGGCTGGTGGAACTGGAGGATCTGCGGGACGCCGGCGTGCGTATCATCTCCATCGGGGACAACATTGACTTCCCAAACGACGATGACTGGCTGAAAATTCAATTTCAGTTTCTTATCAACGAAATGCCGGTGACGGACACCAGCAAGAAGGTAAAGTCCGTCATCCGTCGCCGTCAGGCAGACGGCGCGTGGCTTTGCGCCGCGCCCTATGGCTACATTCTCAACAAACAAAAGCAGTTTGAGATCGTCCCCACGGAGGCGGAGATCGTGCGAGAAATCTTCCGGCTCTATCTGGACGGCTGGGGATATAAGAAAATCGCCAACCACCTGACAGATACTGGTGTGCCCACCCCTCGGATGTCAGAGCAGCTTCGCAAAGAGGCGGAGGGGGAGGAATCCCGCCGCACGGCGAAAAAGGACTGGGCTATTGTCACGGTGCAGGGTATTCTGGACAATGATTTTTACATCGGAACCCTGCGGCAGGGCAAGTACACCCGTGCCAAAATCAACGGTAAGGATGTCAAGCGGGATGAGTTGGAACACATCGTCATTGAACACCACCATCAGGCCATCATCGACTACCGCACCTTTGCCACCGTCCGCGCCCTGCGGGAACAGCGCTCTACCAACCACTACCGTGGGAAGAAAATCAATGACAATGTGTATTCAGGTTTTCTGGAGTGCGGTGACTGCGGCAGTCCCATGTTTGCTATGAGCCGCCGGGATCTGCGCCCTGCCTACACCTGCGGCACCTATCACCGCCGGGGACTGTCCGGCTGCACCAGTCACCACATCCGGGTGGACAAACTGGACGAGTTGATGAAGCTGTATCTCAAAAAGGTAAAGGACAACTCCGCCAATATGCTGGAGCGTCTCAACGCCGACCTTGCCCACGAGCAGAAGGACATAAGTGAAACGGAACGCACTGCAAAGAATCTGGAAACCCTGTTGCTGGACGCGCAGGAGGAACTGAAAGCCACCAAGCGCCAGCGTATCCGGGATATGGCGCGGCACCCGGAGCAGGAGGCCATTTTGGAGGAGACCTACGACGAGCTGGAGCATGACCTGATCCAGCGCATCAACGGCTTGCAGAATCAGCTGCAAATGGCGGCGGACAAACGCAACACAATTATTCAGGTGAACCGTGCGGCGAAAACCGCCATGGAGGTCTTTGATGACCTGCTGAGCAAGGAACATCTTGACCGCAAGGATCTACAGCTTATCATTGAGAAAATCAAGGTCTATGAGGATCATCTGGAAATTCGGCTGAAAGCCGACATTGACTGTCTGCTCCGCTGCGGAGAGCTGCCGCATGAGGAGGACTCCGTTGCCGCCATGGCTATCGTGGAGGATACCGTAAATTTTCCTGACGGCACGGGAGATATCTCAACCATTACCATCGTCCAGAGCGCAAAAATGCGTCCGGACAAGGTCTTTCGTGCCAATGTTATCAATGACGGCGACCCATTGGAGATATACACCACCCGTGACGGCGAGGTTATTTTCAAGAAGTATTCCCTTATCGGCGGGTTGGAGGAGTTCGCCGCACAGTTCTGCGATACCCTCAGCCGCAGCACGGACTTTTCAGCCGCTGTTACCGACCGCGATGCGGTCATCGCCATCGCCGGGGCGGGGAAGAAGGAACTGCTGGGCAAGCCTGTCTCCCCTGCGCTGGAGCAGGTCATGGACCAGCGTGGCCTCTACTGCGGCGAGGGTGTGGCCGTCAGCGATGAGAACGAGCAGTTCCGGGCCGCTGTGGCGGCACCTATTCTCTGCGGCGGCGACGTGCTGGGCGCGGTGCTCTTTCTCTCTCCCGACGGCAAGCCGGCGGGGGAGACGGAGTGTAAGCTTGCCCAGACCGTGGCGTCCTTTCTGGGCAAACACATGGAGTCCTGACAGAAAGCCCCGTGGCTTTCGCCGTGGAGCCTTGCATAACGGCTTTCGCAAGCTTTTTGACCGGCAAGAAAAAGAGAAGCGCCCTTCAGGCGCTTCTCTTTTAACTTATCAGCGCAGCAGCAGGCTGACAACCATTCGTACGTCTTCGACGTTAACTTCGCGGTCACCGTTGACATCGCAGCGGAGGAACTTCTCCATATCAAGTGCGGAGTGTTTGGTATTATAGAGGTCATAGATATACTGGGCGTCGTTGATATCGATACGGCCCGTGCCGTTGACGTCGCCGCCGTAGGATACCGACACAGTGGAGTTGCCCTTAACGGAGATCGCAGATTTCGCCGCGGCGGCGATATCTGCCGCCGTACCCTTGCCGACCAGTAGCCAGGCATAGGCTTCGTATTTCTCTGACCAGAACATGGCCGTATCACCGTAATAGAGGGACTTGGTCGCAGGGAGCTTTGTTTCCGGCACAGCGGTGATGAGCCACACGGCGTTGCCATTTATGAGCTTCACATACTCGGCTGCGTTCACCGTCAATGCAAGCTGTGCCGTTTTGGTGATGCTCACCATGATAATGCCGCCCTTGATGTAGTCTCCGGGAATGGTGTAAGTGCTGGCATTTTCGTTGCGCTGGAGCGTGAGGGTTTCTTCACCGGCCATGACGGTGACCGTGTAGTCAAATCCCTCTTGGTGACTGATACCGAATGTAAAAGCTTCACCGCTTTTTACGGTATAGGACGTAACGTCACCCCAGATATCGGCGGCGCCGCTGCCCGTAAGCACGATTTGCGTGGTGCCGCTTTGCGGGGCCTTCTTCACCGTAATGACCACCGAGCCGGTGACAGACGCCGCCGGGATCGTGTAGGTATAGGCGTTGCTGCCGCTGCTGCTGACAGTGCACGTCACCGGCAGGCCGTTCACCGTTACGGCCACCGCGTAGTCGTAGTTGGCGGCCTGCGTGACCGTGAAGGTGTACTCCTGCCCATGCGTTGCGGAGGTGGGGGCGTTGACATCGTCGGAGCCGTCGCCCTCGACGGTCACCGCGTAGGTTTTGACAGTGGGTGTGCTGTTGGCGCTGATGACCAGCTTGCCGGTAACATTTTTGATCGTGTAGCTGCCGTCGCGGTTGTTGATGATGTCAACTTTTTCATTATTCACAGTGGCCGAAAAGCCGTAGTCATAGCCGGGATCGGCGGTGAAGGTGTAGTCGCCGTTTGCGGTCACATAAGCGTCACCGGTGGCACATTTTGGAAGCACAACAGGGAAGCCGCCGCACAGGATCGTCACCGTGTTGCTTTGGCCGGCCGGTACACTGGCAGTTTGGGCGTCCTTTGCCGCGTTGGCGCGGACGTCCATCTGTGCCTTGACCAAATTCACAGTGGCCTCACCGGCGGCCTTTACGGTGAAATTCAGCGTGATAAAGCGGTCGGAGCGCGGTTCTCCGTAGCCGCCTATGGTCAGCAGTCCGGCGTCAGAGTTGTCGTTGATAATGGCGGGAGTTTCGCTGCTGTTGCCGATAGTGGCACTCGTGAATGTGAGCTTTTTCGCGTCGTAGGAGAACTGGAAAAAGAAGGTGTTGTAGGTCAGATCCCCCGGCTCCTGAAGCATGAACAGCGCCACTGACACTGGTTTATTTACTTCGGCAGATGTTGCTGTGCTGTCCAAAGAGACATAGTACTTCGGATCCTCGCCGCTGGCGGACGCCGGCAGCAAAAGCAGTACCATAACCGCCGCTAAAAGCCCGGAAAACCATCGTTTCATCTTAAAAACCCCTCCGTTTCACCACTTTTCGGTAAATACCAACCTAAATTTATCACCGGTCACCGAACAATTCAATTCGCAATAGGCAGAAATTTAAGGGGGATTGTTGTGCAGAATGACGATAAAGCCCATGAAAATGGGCAAAAACCTTCCCCCAGGGGGAGGGATTTTTCGCGCCCCTGTTAGCGTTCCGTTAAAACTGCGTTAAGAAATCACCGATTTTCTTGAAACTACAATCATAGAGTGCTACCATAAAACAACGTAGGGGGCGCGAGGTACAGGCCTCGCGCGACAGGAGGGGAGCTCCCGGGAGACAGATCATCTGTTTCCCGGGAGCCTTGCTTTGCCTACAAAAAACCCATCGGCCGCATTTTTGTGCGGCCGATGGGTTTACCATAATTTATGTTATTGTCAACTTAGCCCTGCGGCTGCTCATTTTCTGGCACCGGAGTCTCGACGGTGGAATCGGCAGCAGGCTCCAGCGCCGCCTGGGGGACCGGCTCCTGCGGGGAAGCCTCGGGCGCAGCGGGGACCCGCGGGTCCGGCTCCGCCTGTGTGGCTTCAGCGGCCTCCTGGGCCTCACGGGCCAGGCGCTCGTTTTCCTCGCGGATGGCGGCCTTCTGCTCGCGGCGGGCGTCGGCGGCGGCAAAGAACGCCCGCACCAGCGCCAGCAGCACGAAGAATGCCGCGATGGCCAGGCCGATCCAGCCCGCAGTGCGGATCAGGAAAAAGTCCCGGATGGTGAAATACTCCTTGTAGATCCCCAGGAAATACAGCGCCACGCCGCCGGCGGCACACAAAATGCACAGCAGCAGGCGGAAGAAGGCCCGGACCTTGTGCTTGCGCCCGGCCAGATACGCCACCAGCAGCGCCAGCGCGGCCAGAAACAGCGCCGGGGACTGGCAGCAGAGGATATAGCCCAATGTCTTGTCCAACATGGCCTCGTCTCCTTACAGCTGGCACTTGCCCCGGGGCAGGTATTTGCCGTCCGGACCGGCCAGCACCTTGCCCGAGGACACCGCGGGCTTGCCGCGGAGCCACACCTGGCGGATGGAGCCCTTGGTGACCACACCCTCATAGGGGTTGTAGTCCGCCGCGCCCACCATATCCTCGGCGCGGATGACGTGGTCGGCCTCGGGGTCGTAGACCACGATATCGGCGTCGGAGCCGGGGGCCAGCACGCCTTTGCGCGGGAACAGGCCATACAGCTTGGCGGGGTTCTCTGCCAGCACACGGCACATGGCGCCCAGGCCGATCTTCTTCTTGGCCACGCCGAAGGTGTAGATCAGCTCGCCGCGGGTCTCCACGCCGGGGATGCCGCCGGGAATAGCGGTGAAATCGTCGCGGCCCGCCAGCTTCTGCTGGGTAGTGAAGCTGCAATGGTCGGTGGACACGGTCTGCACCTCACCCCGGCGGATGGCCCGCCACAGCGCCTCACGGTCAGCCGGTTTCCGAATAGGAGGCGAGCAGACGTATTTGGCTGCCTGCAGCCAGTCCTCGTTATAATACACGCTGTCATCCAATACCAGATACTGGGGGCACGTCTCCACAAAGACCTTCTGGCCCCGCCAGCGGGCGTTGGCGATCTCGTCCAGCGCCTCGATGTTGGTGGTGTGGACGATGACCACGGGGACGTCTACCTGTTCGGCGATGCGGAGCAGACGGCCCACGGCCTCGGCCTCCATGATGTCGGGCCGGGTCTCCGGGTGGCAGTGGACGCCGTTCTCGCCGGCGGCCTTCTTTTCGGCGATCAGCGCGTCGATGACGCCGGCGTTCTCGCAGTGGACGCCGCAGATGCCGCCCTTCTCCTTCAGCTTTTTCAGCGCCTTGTACATGGCCTCGTCACCGATCATCATGGCAGGGTAGGTCATGTACATCTTGAAAGAGGAGATACCCTCGGCGTACATATCGTCGATCTCGCGCTCGATGGTCTCGTTCCAGTCGTCGATGGTCATGTGGAAGCCGTAGTCGCAGGCACACTTACCGTCGGCCTTCTTGTGCCACAGGCGCAGGCCGTCGTGCAGCGTCTCGCCCTTGTTGGGGCAGGCAAAGTCGATGATGGTGGTGGTGCCGCCCCGCAGCGCCGCCCGGGAGCCGCTGGCAAAGTCATCCGCCGTGGTGGTGTTGCACACGTCCAGATCGAAATGGGTGTGGGCATCGATAAAGCCGGGGAACAGCAGCATCCCGGTCACGTCCACCACCTGCGCGCCGATGGCGGGAATGTCGCGGCAGACATCGAGGATCTTCTCGCCCTCCACCAGGATATCGGCCCGGCGGGGGCCCTTGCCGGTGACCACGGTACCGCCCTTGAACAGCAATCTCATCACAAGACCTCCTCGTTAGTGTTGATTTCTGTCGGTATTATACCACTTTTCGCCCCACTGTGTAAAGCACAATAAAAACGTCCCCAAGCCTTCCCCTTGGGGGCGCTCCCTCATTAGCCTTCCCCTCGAGGGGTCCGCAGTGTTGAATGACACGCCGGTGGCGTGTCAGACCCGTGGACCGACCGACCCGCAGGGAGACAGGTGGCGCGGGGCAGTCCCTCAAGCCTTCCCCTTGAGGGCGCCCCAGTGCGCACACTGGGGTGTGCACAGCTGAAGGTGTCAGCGAAGCTGACGGATGAGGGGTAAAAAGAAGCTCTTATAACCCTCCCGCGTTAGCGGGAGGGTTATATATTTATCTCACCCCGTCAGAGGTGAGATATTATCTATCCCCGGCCGTCAGGCCAGGGATAATTAAGCGTAAAAAAGAAAGGCCCCACGGTCAAACGATCTTTATTCACCCCACCCTCGCCAGGGGGAGGGATAATTAAAGTCAAAAAAGAAAGGCCCGTAGGAAAGCAATCTTTACTATTCCTCCCG
>ENA-OZGG01000007-OZGG01000007.1-human-gut-metagenome-genome-assembly--contig:-NODE-7-length-84687-cov-8.385457_pt1 | contig 84687 bp, 71 predicted proteins | sample MGYA00244659_ERZ653664 | MGnify/ENA primary metagenome ERZ653664 (study PRJEB26926, sample SAMN06165233) | human gut metagenome | biome: ENVO:00009003; feature: ENVO:2100002; material: ENVO:00002003... | reverse complement strand
CGAGATTGCCTCTTGTCTCGTGGGCTCGGAGAAGTGTATAAGAGACAGGGAATTGTGCTTACAGGGTGAAAATGATATACTAAAATGTAATTATTTTGGGTAAATGCTGTCCGAAGCAGACAGGCTGGACAGAAGCTGGAGGATTAAAACTGGAATGAGCAGACTTTTTTTACATAATAAGAAGAAAAAAAAGCGGGCAGGAAATGTCAGGAAGTCAGGAAACAGATCCATGGAGTGGATGGATTTTGATGATGACATGGAAGAGTATGAGGACGAGTGGGACGGAGAGACTGACGAATATGAAGACGATGAATTCGATGAATACGAGTCCGATGATGATTATGATGAGATAGAAGAGGACGAAACAGAAGCTGCATATGATGAGGATGAGTATGCGGAGGACGACGAGGACGACGAGGACGACGAGGACGACGAGGATTACGAAGACGACGAGGATTACGAGGACGACGAGGATTACGAAGACGACGAGGATTATGAAGATGATGAGGAGGAAGATGACAGGGCGTATGCTTTCCGGAGAAGAAGGAGAGATGGCCTTGGCAGGATTATAGATTTCCTTGAAGAACGCACCCTTACAGATTATGCAGTGGCTCTGACCGGTATCATTGTGATCGCAGTTGGAATCGTAGCGGGAAGTATGTACCTGAATGCCAGGGCAGAGACAAAAGCGATCGCGGCTTTTGCACAGATAGGGGAGGGTCTTGAAAATATCCCTGTGATCGGAGAGAGCGGTCTGCTTGCCATAGCAGATGCACAGTCCTCGCGTGCCATGGCAGAGGAGCTTGAAAGGCTTGAAAAAGAGGAAAAACAGGTTGATGAGAATACAGGTAAGATAGAAGTGATGCTGAATATGACTTCTATCCAAAAAGACCTGAAGATCAAGTTTGTCAATAAAACGTCCGGAAAACTGATACCAAGCATCGCCTTTGAAGCAGAGGTAACACCACCGGATGGCAAGAGCTATGTGCTGAAGGATGATGATAAGGATGGTATTATTTACGAAAAGAATATTGCCCCTGGGAAATATAAGGTAGCAATCATTGGACCCTCCGGTCTTGACGAATACAGCTTCAGCCAGGAAGCGGTGACCATTACCGTTAAGGATACGATCGAATATAAAAAGGTAGAAGTGGCTGATGAGATCAAATCAGAAGCACAGGTCAATGCAGCAGTAGAGGATACCGCAGTCAATAACACAGAAGTGGAATCCACTAATACGGATACGGTAGAATGGGTAGAATCGACAAGGACACTGATAGAAGGAACTGAGAAGTCCGAGGACAGCTATGAAAAGGTTTCACGGTCAGATATTACAGATCCTGCTGCCAAGACAGCAGCAGGCTTCCGACTGCTGTCTAAGAAGTTTGAAGAAGAGAACGGTGGAAATAATAACAGTGAGATGACACCGACTCAGGAACCGGTACAGACAGAGACGCCGACTCCTACCCCGGAACCGGAAGCAACAGCGGCACCGACCGAAAAGCCTCAGGAAACAAAGTCGCCGGAGGTAACGGCGGCACCGACCGGAAAGCCTCAGGAAACAAAGTCACCGGAAGCAACGGCGGCACCGACTGCAGTGACACCTACAGCAGTACCTACGGCAACACCGTCTGCATCCGCGTCAGCCAGTGCCAGTGCATCGGTAAGTCCGAGTCCGTCTGTAACACCTTCGGCAACCCCTACGGTTACGCCGAGTGCTACGCCAACACCTGCAAACAGTGCCAGAACGGATACCAAGACAGATCTGAAGAACAACAGCGGTGATAAGCTGTATGTCAAGGACAGCAACGGTAATTTCCGGGAAGCCAAGTACGCAGATTATTATAATAATGATATTAAGGAATTTTACAGAAAGAACAGCAAAACAACAGGGGAGTACAGATATACCGGCTGGCAGACCATTGATGGTGCAACCTATTTCTTTGACAAAAACGGAAATAAGGTGACCGGACGGCAGGTCATTCAGGGGGCAGAATACAAGTTTAACGATAACGGTGTGCTGGACACCGGCTCCGGTCATATGGGAATTGACGTTTCCAAGTGGAACGGAGGCATTGACTGGAAAGCAGTGAAAAACAGTGGTGTGTCCTATGTAATTATCCGATGCGGATATCGGGGTTCTACAACAGGTGCCCTGATCGAGGATCCAAAGTTCAGGAGCAATATCCAGGGAGCCCAGAATGCAGGCCTGAAGGTAGGTGTATATTTCTTCACCCAGGCAGTAAATGAGGTAGAAGCGGTAGAGGAAGCGTCCATGGTATTAAGCCTGATCAAAGGCTATAATATCAGCTATCCGGTATTCCTTGATGTAGAGGCCAGCAACGGACGGGGAGATGCGATCAGTGCAGATACCCGTACAGCAGTCTGCAGGGCATTCTGTCAGACAATCCAGAATTCTGGCTATAAGGCAGGTATCTATGCCAATAAGACATGGTTTACCAGCTATATGAATACACCCAGCCTGACAGGCTACAAGATCTGGCTGGCACAGTATGCGGCAGCACCTTCCTATACAAGAACCAAGTATGATATGTGGCAGTATTCCTCCAAAGGCAAGGTGTCCGGTATCAGTGGAAATGTGGATATGAACATCAGCTATCTGGGGTATTAGAGGTTGTAATCTGGCAGAATATGCGTTATAGTAAACCGTAGATAAGATATCAGTGAAAGAGAAACGGAGAAAAGAAATGAGAACCTATCTGGTAACAGGAGGAGCCGGTTTTATTGGCTCAAATTATATTCATTACATGTTTAAGAAATATGACAAGGAGATCAGGATCATCAATGTGGATGCCCTGACCTATGCAGGCAATCTGGAGAATCTGAAGGATATTGAGAAAAGAGACAATTATACCTTTGTAAAAGCAGATATCTGTGATAAGGAAGCCATCAGCCGGGTATTTGCTGAGAATGATATTGACAGAGTAGTCCACTTCGCAGCAGAGAGCCATGTAGACCGCAGTATTAAACACCCTGAGGTTTTTGTACAGACCAATGTGCTGGGAACCGCTGTTATGCTGAACTGTGCCAAGGCAGCCTGGGAGCTTCCGGATGGCAGTTTTAAAGCAGATAAGAAGTTTCTGCATGTATCTACCGATGAAGTATATGGTTCCTTAAGTGAGGATGGCGGTTATTTCTATGAGACAACCCCTTATGCACCACACAGTCCTTATTCTGCAAGCAAGGCAGGGTCAGATATGCTGGTAAAGGCGTATATGGATACGTATCATTTTCCGGCTAATATTACCAACTGCTCCAACAACTACGGACCTTATCAGTTCCCGGAGAAGCTGATCCCGCTGATCATCAACAATGCATTGCAGGGCAAGAAGCTTCCGGTTTATGGAGATGGAAGGAATGTCCGTGACTGGCTGTATGTGGAAGATCATGCCAAGGCCATTGATATGGTACAGGAAAAGGGACGCCTGTTTGAAACCTATAATGTAGGTGGACACAATGAAAAGCAGAATATCGAGATTATTCATATTATTCTTGACACTCTGCAGGAAATGCTTCCTGATGATGATCCGAGAAAGGCACTGGTCAGTGAAGATCTGATCACCTATGTAGAGGATCGTAAGGGACATGACAGACGCTATGCGATCGCACCGGACAAGATTAAGGCAGAGATCGGCTGGGAGCCGGAAACCTGTTTTAAGGATGGCATTAAGAAGACTATCGCATGGTTCTTTGAGCATGAGGAATGGCTGAAGAATGTAACAAGCGGTGATTATCAGAAGTATTACGAAGATATGTACCATACAAAATAAAATACAGAGCATGAAAACGCAGATAAAAATCTGAGATAAAATGGGAGTGATTTACAATCACTCCCATTTTGTGGTATACTGATATAGATTATGCAATGCATGGAATGGAGGGTTATGCAATGAAAGGAATCGTTCTGGCAGGAGGTTCGGGAACCAGATTATATCCTCTCACCAAGGCCATCAGCAAGCAGATCATGCCGGTTTATGACAAGCCCATGATCTACTATCCGTTATCCACACTGATGCTGGCCGGGATACGGGAGGTTTTGATTATATCTACACCACGTGATATCCACGTATTTGAGGAACTGCTTTCTGATGGAAGCCAGCTTGGCATGAAGTTTTCCTATGCGGTACAGGAGCAGCCAAGAGGACTGGCTGATGCCTTTATCATCGGCGCGGATTTTATCGGAGATGATTCTGTGGCACTTGTGCTTGGGGATAATATTTTTTATGGACAGAGCTTTTCAAAGGTACTTCGGGAGGTTGCAGCCAGAGAAAGCGGAGCGACCATTTTCGGCTATTATGTCAGAGATCCGAGAGAGTATGGTGTCGTAGAATTTGATGAAAACGGGAAGGCTCTTTCCATTGAAGAAAAGCCTGAGCATCCAAAGAGCAATTATGCGGTACCTGGACTTTATTTCTATGACAATGATGTTGTGGAGATCGCAGCCAATGTGAAACCCTCTGCACGCGGAGAGATTGAGATTACCAGTATCAACAATGAATATCTGCGAAGAGGAACCCTGCGGGTGGAAACCCTTGGAAGAGGCTTTGCGTGGCTTGATACCGGAAATCATGATTCCCTGCTGGATGCGGCAGATTTCGTGGCAGCATTCCAGAAGAGACAGGGGCTCTATATCTCCTGTATTGAAGAGATTGCCTATAAGAGAGGCTTTATTGATAAGGAACAGCTTTTAAAGCTGGCAGAGCCACTGATGAAGACCAATTATGGCCAATATTTAAAGGAGGTTGCGGAAGGTCTGTAGAGACGTTCCCGGACAGAAATGGGAAAAATAACAGTTGAGACATGTGAGATTGAAGGACTGAAGATCATTACCCCGGCGGTATATGGAGATGCCAGAGGGTATTTTATGGAAACCTACAATTATAATGATTATAAGGCAGCAGGAATTGACCAGATCTTTGTGCAGGATAATCAGTCAGCCTCTGTGAAGAATGTGCTGAGAGGACTGCATTTCCAGATTGAATATCCACAGGACAAGCTGGTCCGTGTGGTGAGCGGGGAGGTATTTGACGTGGCTGTGGATCTGCGTCCCGGTTCTGCAACCTACGGAAAATGGCATGGTGTTGTCCTTTCCGCAGAAAATAAGAAGCAGTTTTTTATTCCCAAGAATTTTGCACATGGCTTCCTTGTCCTTTCCGACTATGCCGAGTTTGCTTATAAATGTACAGATTTTTATCATCAGGGTGATGAGGGCGGTCTTAAGTTCGATGATCCTGATATCGGCGTGGAATGGCCCTTTGCACCGGGAACTGAGCTTGTGATGTCAGACAAGGATCAGAAGTGGGGCGGACTTAAAGCTTACACCGAATGGAGAAAAGGACAGCATGAACAGTAAAGAAAAGAAATCACTGGCATCTGTGCTGAAATCTGTTCCAAAGCCGGTGGGAATTGGCATTTTCTGGGGGATCTGTATTCTGGTGGGGATTATGGTAGTCAGCCATAATAATCCGCTGGCACCAGATATCCACACGGAAAATCTGAAGAAATTCTGTGCCTGTGCACTTCTTTTGCTGGCATGTGTGATCTTCAGTGTGTATTATGACAGGATGTTTATCATTCCGAGGGAGCTTTTCCAGAACAGGGAGCTGATCTGGAAGCTTGCCAAAAATGACTTTAAAAAGCGTTATGCCGGTTCTTATCTTGGATTTCTGTGGGCACTGGTACAGCCGGTTGTAACGGTGGCCATGTATTATGTGGTTTTTGATGTGATCTTTAATACCAGAAGTGAAATGGTGGCCAGCGGAGTGGAGGTACCGTATGTGCTTTTCCTGACAGCAGGTCTTGTTCCCTGGTTTTATTTTTCAGAGGGGATCACCAGCGGCACCAATGCTCTTCTGGAGTACAGCTATCTGGTGAAAAAGGTGGTATTTAACATCAGTATCCTGCCGATCATTAAGCTGGTAGCAGCTACCTTTATCCATGTATTTTTTGCGGGAGTACTGCTTGTTGTAGCCGGAATCTACGGATACTACCCGACCATCTATACGATCCAGATCGTGTATTACAGCTTCTGTCTGTTTGTACTGATGCTGGCAATGAGCTACTGTACCTGTGCGATTACCGTCTTTTTCAGGGATCTTTCCCAGATCATTAATATCGGCCTGCAGGTTGGGATGTGGGCAACACCGATCCTCTGGAACATCGGCCAGATCGGGGATGACAGACTGGTGACGCTGGTGAAGCTCAATCCCCTTGTTTATATTGTCAATGGATATCGCAATGCGATTTATGGAGATGAATGGTTCTTTGAACATTTTTATTCCTCCACGTATTTCTGGATCTTTACTGTGACACTGTTCTGTGTGGGATCACTGATCTTTAAACGGTTGAAGGTTCACTTTGCAGATGTTCTGTAGGGAGACTGTGGCATACTTTACAGGACAGAGAAAGGAACTGGGAAAATGGATGAAAAAAAGGTCGCAATACAGGTAAAAGGACTGGAAAAGGCCTATAAGCTGTATGATAAGCCTTCAGATCGTCTGAAGGAGGCTCTTGGATTTGGCAGAAAGAAGCGCTACAAGGAGCACTATGCCTTAAAGGGCGTGGATATGACGATCTATCAGGGAGAGACGGTGGGAATCATCGGAACCAATGGCTCCGGCAAGTCTACGATCCTGAAAATAATAACAGGTGTTCTGAATCCAACAGGAGGATCTGTCCATGTGAATGGAAGGATCTCCGCACTGCTGGAGCTGGGTGCCGGCTTTAATATGGAATATAACGGGATTGAAAATATATATCTGAACGGTACGATGATCGGCTTCTCCAAGAAGGAGATCGATGCAAAGATGGATGATATTTTAAATTTTGCAGATATTGGGGATTATGTACATCAGCCGGTCAAAACCTATTCCAGCGGTATGTTTGTACGGCTGGCTTTTGCTGTAGCCATCAATATTGAACCGGAGATCCTGATCGTGGATGAAGCGCTGTCGGTAGGAGATGTTTTCTTTCAGGCAAAGTGCTATCACAAGTTTGAGGAGTTCAAGGAGATGGGAAAGACCATCGTTTTTGTCAGCCATGACTTAAGCAGCATCAGTAAATACTGTGACAGGGTTGTACTGCTGAACCAGGGCGTGAAGCTTGGAGAAGGCTCCCCCAAGGAAATGATCGATGCTTATAAACAGGTGCTGGTAGGTCAGTACGTACCGGCTGCGGACGATCATAGCCTCCTTTCTGATAAGGAGATCACCGCAGCAGCGGCAGCGGCGGCTGGCACAGTGAAGGGTGAAGTGAATCCGGAGCTGCTGGAATACGGAACGAAGGACGCCATGATCACCGGATATAAAATAACAGATGATATGGGAAGAGAGACCAGTGCATTGCTGAAGGGAAAGGAATGTACGATCACCATGCAGGTGCATTTTGAGCATGATATAGAAGCTCCTATTTTTGCCTTTACGATCAAGAATATCAAGGGTGTGGAGATCACAGGAACCAATACCATGGTGGAAAAGGCATTTCTTTCTCCGGTGAGGGCAGGCAGCGACATGGAGATCACCTTTACCCAGAAGATCGACCTGCAGGGAGGAGAGTATCTTCTTTCGTTTGGTGTGACTGGTTTTGAAAAGGAAGAGTTTCAGGTATATCACAGACTGTATGATGTGATAAACATGACGGTGATCTCTGATAAGGATACTGTTGGATACTATGATATGAATTCCAGAGTCGTTGTGAAGGAGCATTCACAGCAGGAAAAGGAGTAAGCCCATGAATCAGGATGGAGTAAGAAAGCCGATCCGTCTGCAGCAGGAGGAGCTGATCAGCAGCCTGCCGGAAAGAATCGGCAGTGTCAGACTGGATTACAGCCATTATCCGGGAAAAGATCTGTATAGTGATGGAGCGATCGAGGATGAACTGCTTGGTATCGTGAAAAATGCTTCCAAAGTGGAATATCAGGAGCTGATCGAGGAAAAAAACAGCTGGCCGATCCTGTATCATTTATCTCCCTTACGGGCCAATATTGTGGACTGGCTTCCCATTACGAAGGAGCATAAGGTGCTTGAGATCGGATCCGGATGTGGTGCGATCACGGACAAGCTGGCGCAGAAGGCAGGAGAAGTGACCTGTGTGGATCTGTCAGCCAGAAGAAGCCATATCAATGCCTGGAGAAACCAGGATCAGGACAATATCACGATCCATGTGGGAAACTTTAAGGATATCGAGCCGGAGCTTCCGGCAGACTATGATTTCGTATGTCTGATCGGTGTGTTTGAATATGGGGCATCCTATATCCCCTCGAAAACACCCTATGAAGATTTTCTGAAGATCATGCTGCGTCATGTGAAAAAGAGCGGTCATCTGGTGATCGCAATTGAAAATAAGCTGGGACTTAAGTACTTTGCCGGATGCAAGGAGGATCACCTGGGAACGTGGTTTTCCGGTCTTGAAGGCTATCCGGATGGCGGCAGTGCCAGAACCTTCAGCAGAAAGGGACTCTGCAGGATCCTTGAAAGCTGTGGGGTATCTGATTATTCCTTCTATTATCCCTACCCGGATTATAAATTCCCGACAGTGATCTACTCTGACAGGAGACTGCCAGTGGTAGGAGAGCTGACAGATAATATCCGGAACTTTGACAGGGACAGACTGATTACCTTTAATGAAAAATATGTATATGACGGACTGATCGAGGATGGAAGCTTCCCGGATTTCTCCAATTCCTTTATGGTGATCACGGGAGAAATGCCGGAGATGACCTATGTGAAATACAGCAATGACCGGGCAGAAAGCTATCAGCTTTGCACAGCACTTCTGGAGACGGCAGAGGGCAGAGAAATCCGGAAATATCCACTGACAGAGCAGGCGAAAGGCCATGTACGGGAAATGGAGCACTCCTGCAAATTGTTAAAAGAACGTTATGCAGGAAGTGACCTTAGGATCAATGAATGTACTCTTCCGGCGGATGGCAGCTATGCCGGCTTTGCCTTTGAAGAGGGTGTGACGCTGGAAGAATTGATGGATAAGGCACTTTTTCAGGATGATACAGAGGAATTTGAACGGCTGTTTGACCGGTATCTGCAGCTTATTTCCTATGGCGAAGACAGCGATGTGACAGATTACGATCTGATCTTTGCCAATATCCTTGTAAAGGATGACCGGTTCACTGTGATCGATTATGAGTGGACGATGGAAGAAAAGATCAGTACAAAGGAGATCGCCTTCCGGGCAATCTACTGCTATATTCTGGAAGAAGAAAGAAGAAATAAACTGGATCTTGACCGGATCATGAATAAGCTTCATATCACGCAGCAGGAGGCAGAGGGATACCGGGCTAGGGAAGAGGCGTTCCAGAAAAAGGTGACCGGAAAGCATAAGTCCATGGGCGAGATCCGGGCCGGGATCGGTACCTATTGTATTGATGTGAAGAAGCTGGCGAAGGGGCATCTGCAGAAAATACTGGATGAGAGGATCCAGGTGTACCGCGACTTTGGAGAAGGCTTCAGTGAGCAGAACTCAGAGTATCTGCCGGATGTATATGCAGATGAGGATACCATAGAAGTGGATATTCCTTTTGACGGCAATGTACGGGCGCTGCGGGTAGACCCTGCAGACAGAAGCTGTATCGTAAGGATGGAAGAGGTTCTGCTGAACGGAAGCAGAGTACAGTTAAGTGATAAGAATTTTGCCACCAATGGCAGGAAGGTAAAGGATCAGACATGGGTATTTGCAACCATGGATCCGGGAATGACCTTTTCTGTACTGGAGATGCCGGTTACCGGTGAAAATACCTTGCACCTGCGGATGAAGCTGTCCCCAGTGGCGATGGATATGGCTTTTGATGTTATGAACGGGTGTAAGCATCTGTTCCGGAAAGGATAATGAACGTGACAGATCTGAAACGGTTTGCAAAAAATATCCTGATGAAAAAACAGTTCAGGAGTTACGAAAAAAAACTGAATGGGCTGAAAATGACCTATGATGGATGGATCAGGCAACAGGAAGAAAAACTGCGAATTGATAAGATCATTATATCAGTACATGAGAAATGTCTGAAAAATGAAGCGGAAAAACAGACACAGGACGGATCCGGATACAAAAATGAAGGAATACATTCAAAAATGATCCGGACACCTGTCTGGTATGAAGTACGAAAAAAAGAAGAAGGTACGGAAAATACAGCAAAATTCCTTTGCCTGCCGGTCTGGCAGGATGGGAAGGAAGAAGAGACCTGGATCCCGGAGATCAGAGCATTTGACGAAGATAAAAATACAAATGTTATTTTATTTGTCATGGCTGAGGGGATGCTGTCAGATCTTGCGCTGCCGATGCTGTTTAAGACATGGAATGAAGAAATGCCGGTCCTGGTATATGGAGATGAAGATGTGATGGCAGAACAGGGAAGAGAGAAACCCTGGTTTAAGCCGGACTGGTCTCCGGATACCTTCCTTTCGTATTTCTATATGGGAAGTCTGGTGGCACTTCCGGCGAGAGCCGTGTGCGAGTGCCTTGATCAAAATAAGCAGCTTGTGGAAGGATTGTCAGCAAAGGAGGCTCTGACCCGGAAAAATGCAGTCTATGAGCTGTGTTATCGGGTGATCAACCGGGGAATCGGTCAGGAAATCAGTCTGACAGGGAAAGGCTGTGTCAGACATATAGATGAGGTGCTGTATCATACGGCGGAGGAAGGGTATGGAGCCGTGAAGGAAATGCGGCTGCCCGCGGACTGTGCATTCGGGTATGAAAGACAGGACAGCTGGCAGCTGGAAGATGGGAAAGACCATCTGGTATCAGTTATCATCCCTTCCAAGGATAATCCGGAGGTGCTGTTCCACTGTATCAGATCGTTGACAGAGCGTACCAAAGGGTGGATCCCTTACGAGATCATTCTCGTAGATAATGGAAGCAGAGAAGAAAATAAAATCCTGATTAAACAAAATATAGAAGCACTACAACAGAAAAATTATCCTTTGTGCAGAGGAATCTGCTATCATTATGAGTCCATGGACTTTAATTTCTCACGGATGTGTAATCTGGGAGCGTCCATGGAAAAAGGAGATCTGCTCCTTTTCCTGAATGATGACATGGAGATCATTCAGGGAGACTGGCTTATGAAGCTGGCAGAAAAGGCATCGTTGAAGCGGGTGGGAGCAGTAGGTGCTAAGCTCCTGTATCCTGATTCTACTGTGATCCAGCATGCCGGGATTACCAATCTGCATGTGGGACCGGCGCATAAGCTGCAGCTTCTGGATGATAAGGATGACCACTATTATGGAAGGAACCGGTATGTCCACAATATGATGGGGGTGACCGGAGCCTGCCTGATGCTTCAGAGGAAGAGGTTTGAAGAGCTTGGCGGCTTCTACGAGGGTCTTGCAGTAGCCTTCAATGATGTGGATCTCTGCTATACCCTTTTTGAAAGCGGATATGATAATATACAGAGAAATGATGTGGTGCTGTACCACCATGAATCACTGAGCCGTGGAAAGGACGGAGAGTCTGAGGAAAAGCAGCTCCGGCTTCTTCGGGAAAAGGATGTGCTTTACGAGCGGCACCAGGACTGCTATGGGAAGGATCCCTATTACAGTAAATATCTTACGACAGATATGCTGGAGTCAGAATACACACCGGCTTATCATTATCAGGTGTCCATGGATATGTCGTGGAGCAGGGTGCAGAAGAAAGAACTGCCGGAGAATGCCAGGGAGGATGCCTGCGTTGTACTTGGTATGGAATGTGCCATGGATATTTATAAATGGAAGTATGGTGTAGCGGCTGGCAGGGGAAAGATACTTCCTGCAGAGGAAGATGAGGGATACTATTTCCAGGGCTATGCCTTTGTGATCGGATCTGATAACGCATGTTATAAAAAGACGCTGTTTCTGGAAGAAAAGGAGACAGGAGAAAAGCTCCTGATCCCGGTCAGGGACTGTTACCGCCCGGATATTGACGGGAACCTGAAGGATCAGATCCATACGGAGTTGACCGGGTTTGCAGCAAAGGTACATCTTTTGGACATTCCTAAGGGACAGTACCGGTTTGGAATGCTGATGGAGGATGGGTGCTCCAGGCAGAAGCTGTTCTCATACAGCAGCTGGGTGCTCCGGGCAGGAGAAGAACAGGTTTACTTTGATGAAACGAAGCGGGCGAAAGGATAAGGAAGACAGATATGGCAGAAGAAAAGAATTATCAGGAAGCCTATGAAAAGGAACATATCAAGACAGCAGATCTGGCAGAGCGTGTGGCGGTACTGGAAGCAAAGAATGAAGAATTGAATTTCAAGCTTTCACGGATCAAAAATAATCCCCTCTGGAAAGCCAGTGCACCGCTCAGACGGGGCATGCACTTCATGATCCGCCAGCGGGACAGGCTGAAAAACTGCGGAAGTATCAGAGGTGTGCTTGCCAAGCTGGATTATAAGAAGATAGAACGGAAGGCAATGGCCAGATATGGAACAGAGAGCTTTCCGGACGAAGCTAGGGCAAAGGAAGAGCGGGAGACGGTCTTTGACAGGATGATAAAGATCAGTATCCTGGTACCTCTTTATAATACGCCGGAACCGTTCCTTAAGGATATGATAACATCTGTTTTGAATCAGACCTATCAGAACTGGGAGCTTTGTCTTGCTGACGGATCGGATGCAGAGCACGGGGAGGTAGGAAGGATCTGCAGGGAATATCTGGAAAAGGATAGCAGGATCGTTTATCAGAAGCTTTTAAAGAATGAAGGGATTTCCGGAAATACCAATGAGTGCCTGAAGCTGGCTACGGGAGAATATATCGGGCTGTTTGACCATGATGATATCCTGCATCCAAGTACGCTGTACGAATATGTGAAGGCGGTCAACGAGCAGGATGCCGATTATATTTACTGCGATGAAACCACCTTTAAAAATGGTGATATCAATAAAATGCTGACCATGCATTTCAAGCCGGATTATGCGGTGGACAATCTGCGGGCCAATAATTATATCTGTCATTTCAGCGTGTTTGCTAAGAGGCTTCTGGAAGGGGAGGAGCTGTTCCGTTCCCGGTTTGACGGAAGTCAGGATCACGATATGATCCTTCGTATGACAGACAGGGCAAAGCATATCGTGCATATTCCAAAGCTTTTGTATTACTGGAGATGCCATGAGGGCAGTGTGGCCTCCGGGATCGACGCAAAGCCTTATGTAGTGGCTGCGGCGAAGGGAGCTGTGGCAGACCATCTGAGACGGCATGGCTTTACCCATTTCCAGATCACCTCGACAAGGGCTTTTGAAACCATTTTCAAGATCCGATATGAAATTATCGGAGATCCCATGATCTCCATTGTGATCCCGAACAAGGATCACGCAGCAGACCTGAAGCGCTGCATTACTTCCATTTTGGAGAAATCGACCTATGAAAATTATGAGATCGTGATTGTGGAAAATGGCAGTGAGACGAAGGAGATCTTTGATTATTACACTTCTTTAAAAGAATATGACAATATCCGTGTGGTTACTTATGAAAAGCCGGAGGGACAGAATGGATTTAACTATTCTGCCGTAAATAACTTTGGGGTAAAGCAGACAAAGGGAGATTATATCCTCCTTTTAAATAATGATACAGAGGTCATTACCGTCAACTGGATGGAAGAGCTTCTGATGTATGCCCAGCGTGAGGATGTGGGGGCGGCAGGGGCCAAGCTTTATTATGGAAACAAGACGATCCAGCATGCCGGTGTGGTATTGCAGCTTGGTGCGCACAGAACCGCCGGACACAGCCATTACGGCCAGAGCAGGGAGAACCTTGGCTATATGGGAAGGCTCTGCTATGCACAGAATGTTTCTGCTGTGACAGGAGCCTGCCTGCTTGTGAAAAAGAGTCTCTTCGAGGAAGTGGGAGGTCTTGATGAAAGCTTTGCCATTTCCCTGAATGATGTTGATTTCTGTTTAAAGCTCAGGGAGAAGGGACTTTTGAATGTATTTACTCCTTTTGCGGAGCTTTATCATTATGAATCGGTATCAAGGGGCCTGGATGACAGCGGGGAGAAGGCAGAGCGCTATAACCGGGAATCTGCACATTTCCGGGAAAAATGGAAGACTGTGCTGGAAAAAGGAGATCCCTATTACAATCCCAATTTTTCACTTGATAGAAGTGACTTTGCGTTAAAAACATGATATAATGAGTACCTATTGTAAATGAAAGAGGAGGAACCTTTATGAGCTACAGGGAGCAGTATGATTTTTGGTTAAAGGACGCATATTTTGACGAAGCTACCAAGGAAGAGCTTCGCAGTATTGCGGGAAACGAAGGAGAAATCGAAGACCGTTTCTATAAGGAACTGGAATTTGGTACAGGCGGACTTCGAGGTGTGATCGGTGCCGGTACCAACCGTATGAATATTTATACCGTAAGAAAAGCAACCCAGGGACTTGCCAACTATATTATCAAGCAGGGCGGCAGGGACAGAGGTGTGGCGATCGCCTATGACTCAAGAAGGATGTCTCCCGAATTTGCAGATGAAGCAGCACTCTGCCTCTGTGCAAATGGAATCAAGGCATATGTATTTGATGCATTAAGACCGACTCCGGAGCTTTCCTTTGCACTGCGTACCCTGCACTGCATTTCCGGTATTGTGATCACAGCTAGCCACAATCCCCCGGAATACAACGGATATAAGGCATACTGGGAGGATGGTGCACAGGTAACTGCCCCCAGAGATAAAGAGATCATTACAGAAGTGAAGAATGTTACAGACTATCATGAAGTAAAGACCATGGACAAGAAGGAAGCCATGGACAAGGGACTGTATCAGGTAATCGGCAAGGAAATTGATGATGCTTACATGGCAGAACTGAAAAAGCAGATCATTCATCCTGAAATCATTAAGGAAGTTGCAGATGAGATCAAGATCGTATATACGCCCTTCCACGGAACAGGTAATGTACCGGTCAGAAGAATCCTTTCAGAGCTTGGCTTCAAGCATGTATATGTAGTACCGGAGCAGGAGCTTCCAGATCCCGACTTTACCACACTGGAGTATCCGAACCCTGAAGATCCCAAGGCCTTTACCCTGGCACTGAAGCTGGCCAAGGAGAAGAATGCGGATATCGTCCTTGCTACTGACCCGGATGCCGACAGACTTGGTATCTATGCACTTGACAGCAAGACCGGCGAGTACATGCCTTTCACAGGAAACATGTCAGGCATGCTGATCGCAGAATATATTTTAAGAGAAAGAACTGCCACACACACCATGCCTGAGAATCCGGCACTGGTAACCACCATTGTTACCACCAACATGGCAGGTGCTATTGCCAGGGATTACGGCCTTCGCTTTGTAGAAGTCCTGACAGGCTTCAAGTACATCGGCGAGCAGATCAAGCTCTTCGAGCAGACCGGCAGCAACAATTATGTATTTGGCCTGGAAGAGAGCTATGGCTGTCTGGCAGGAACCCATGCAAGAGACAAGGACGCTGTCGTAGCTGTTATGTGCCTGTGTGAAGTAGCTGCGTGGTGCAAGAAGATGGGGATCACCGTATGGGATCAGATGCTGAGGCTTTATGAGAAATACGGATATTATAAGGAAACACAGTATGCCATGACGCTGAAGGGAATTGACGGAGCTGCACAGATCCAGGCGATCATGGACAAGCTCAGAAGCAATCCTCCGAAGAGCTTTGGCGATCTCAGGGTTAAAGAGTTCAGAGATTATGAGAAGGATACGGTTCTTGATCTTGAAACCGGCGAAACAAAGCCTACAGGGCTTCCGAAGTCCAATGTACTTTACTTTGATCTGACCAATGATTCCTGGTGCTGCGCGAGACCCTCCGGAACAGAGCCGAAGATCAAATTCTACATGGGCGTAAAGGGAACCAGCCTTGAGGATGCACAGGTCAGGCTTGAGAAGCTGACAGAGGATCTGAAAGCATATTTATAAAGAAAAAACGAGTAACGGACGCAGCGGATCACTTCCATGTGTCCGTTATTCGGTCGTAGAGATTGTGGAGCAGGCAATGGCAAAAATTTTTAAACTGGCCAATTTCAGAAAGACGATAAATTACCTGAAAAAAAATGGGATCAGGAGTGTCTGGTATGCAGCCAGAGAACGGATCGACAGTGAGAAGGAGGACGCATACTGTTATCAGGGACTGACAGTGGAGGAACGGGAGCGGCAGAGAAAAGAAGGAGAGAGCTTTTCTGTGCGGTTCAGCATTCTTGTGCCCGTTTATGAAACAAGGGAAGATCTGCTCCGGGCCATGATCGAATCAGTACTGACGCAGACCTATGGGAATTTTGAACTGATCCTCGCAGATGCCAGTAAAAGTGAAGAACCGGAAAAGGTGATCGCGTCGTATCAGGACAAGCGGATCCTGTATAAGAGGATCAGACAGAACGGTGGGATCTCTGCCAATACCAATCAGGCACTGATGTACGCTACTGGAGATTATGCAGCATTACTGGATCATGATGACCTGCTGACGGAGGATGCCCTGTTTGCCATGGCGGAAAGGATTGAGCAGGCAAAGAGGGAAGATACAGAGTTACAGATGCTGTATTCTGATGAAGACAAGTGTGATGGGGATGCTGCCCATTATTTTGAACCACATAGAAAAGAGAACTTTAATCTTGATTTAATTTTGTCTAATAATTATATCTGTCATTTCCTGGTGATGAAGAGGCAGCTTATGCAGGAGCTGCAGCTCAACGGAGCCTGTGACGGGGCACAGGATTATGATCTGGTGCTCCGGGCGGTAAACCATATGATGGGAAAGAACAGACAGGCAGTCAAGGCAGAGCCTCTGCCCATTGTCCATGTAGATAAGGTTCTGTATCACTGGCGATGCCACCGGGATTCCACGGCAGAGAATCCGGCAAGCAAGGCCTATGCCTATGATGCGGGAAAGCGTGCGGTAGAGGGATTCCTTAAGCTCCGTGGCTTTAAGGGAAAGGTAGTTTCCTTAAAGCATCTTGGCTTTTACCGGATAGAGTATGAACCGGATCTTTTAAGCAACAGACCGGATGTAGGACTGGTGGGAGGCCGCCTGATCGATCATAAAAATAAAATAGCAGGCGGTATTTATAGAGAAGACGGAACGCCTCTGTATGTAGGACTGCATAAGGAATATAGCGGTTATATGCACCGGGCAGTATTGCAGCAGGAGGCAGAAGTGATCGATGTCCGCTGCATGATGGCATCTCCGGCGGGAGAGAAGCTGATCGAGGAGCTGACAGGGCTTCCTTATATGAAAAACCCGGTAAATAAACGTTTTGACTGGAAGGGAAGCCTGAAGGAGGATGTGGATTATCTGGAACTGAGCAGGAAGCTCTGCAGCCAGATCCGGAAAAAAGGCATGCGGATTGTATATGATCCGGCCATGACAGAGAAAATATAGGAAAGGAAGCAGAAGGATCCATGGAGCAGAGAAAAACAGAACTGACAACAGTAGTGATCCCCAATTATAATGGAATAGCTTATATGGAAAACTGTCTGAAGTCTCTGTATGCAGGAAGCCGGATCCCTGAGATCATTGTAGTGGATAATGCTTCAAAAGACGGAAGTGACGTACTTGTAAGGGAGAAATTCCCAGAAGCAGAGCTGATCTCCTTTCCTGAAAATAAAGGATTTTCGGCGGCAGTCAATGCCGGGATCAAGGCGGCGGGAACACCTTATGTTTTTCTTTTAAATAATGATACAACGACAGATCCTCTGTGTATTGAGCATCTGGAGGAGGCCATGGGGAAAGAGAGAAACTGTTTTTCCATGGAAGCTAAAATGATCCAGATGAGAGAGCCGGAGAAGCTGGATGGGGCAGGAGATTATTACTGCCTGCTTGGCTGGGCCTTTGCCAGAGGAAAGGATCAGCCAGTGGAAAAATACCAAAAATGTGACCGGATCTTCAGTGCCTGTGCCGGAGCTGCGATCTACCGTAAGGAGCTGCTTGAAAAGATTGGATTATTTGATGAAGCGCATTTTGCCTATCTGGAGGATGTGGATGTGGGCTATCGTGCCAATCTTTATGGATATCGGAATCTGTTTGCACCGGATGCCGCGGTATATCACGTGGGGAGTGCGGTATCGGGCTCCAGGCATAATCCTTTTAAGGTGGAACTGACAGCGAGGAACAATCTGTATCTGATCTATAAAAACATGCCGCCCCTGCAGCTGCTCATCAATCTGCCCTTTTTACTGCTGGGGATCCTGATCAAGGGTGTTTATTTTGTCAGAAAAGGGATGGGGAAAAGCTATCTTTCCGGCCTGAAAAAGGGAATCTCCCTGTGTGCTTCCAAAGAGGGAAGGGAACAACGGATACACTTTAAGCTGAAGAGGCTCCCTTTTTATCTGTGGACAGAATGGGAGCTGCTTCTGAACACATTACGGCGCTTGTGCTTTTGAGTATAATATTGTAGAATGTACCTAGTATTGTTAAGGTAAGAAAGTGAACCAGATGCCGATGAGAAGGTAAGGGTAATGATCAAGGATAATCAGAAGGTTTTTAACAGACTGCACCTGGTAGTAGATGCCATTGTGGTGCTGATCTCTTATTTACTTGCATGGTATATAAAATTTGCAACAGGGTTTGCGGATACGGAACCGGGGGCGGGAGCTCTTTCCAAGGAAACCTATTTCAGGTTTCTTTATTTTCTGGTGCCCGGATATATAGCGATATATTATTATTTTAATATGTACAAACCAAAGAGAGTCACCAGACGGAAGGTAGAGCTGATCAATATCATTTCGGCAAATACGGCAGGTCTGGTATTCTTTATTGTAGTACTGTATGTGATCAAGCAGCCACATTTCTCACGTATTATGATGTTCCTCTTTTATGGGATCAATATCATACTTACGACTGTCTGCAGGATGATGATCAAAAATCTTCTGCAGCTTTTCAGAAGACGTGGTTATAATCTGAAATATATTCTGCTGATCGGTTATTCCAGAGCAGCAGAGGAATATATCACGAGGATCAATGCCAATCCCCAGTGGGGTTATGTTGTCAGAGGGATTCTGGATGACAGGATCCCGAGCGGAACTATGTACAAGGGGGTCAAGGTAGTTGGCCGTATTGAGAATATCCACTATATCCTGCCGGAAAATAAGCTGGATGAGATTGCAATCACACTGGCACTGAAGGATTATGATCATCTGGAATATATCGTTGATCTGTGTGAAAAATCTGGTGTGCATACAAAGTTTATCCCGGATTATAACTCACTGGTACCAAGCCACCCTTATACCGAGGATCTGATGGGGCTGCCGGTGATCAATATCCGTTATGTACCACTTACCAATACATTGAACTGGGTGGCCAAGCGGACGGTTGATATCATAGGTTCCATGCTGGGGATCATCGTATCCTCACCGCTTATGATCGCAGCGGCACTGATGATTAAATTCTCCAGTGAAGGTCCGGTGATCTTTGCACAGGAGAGAGTGGGGCTGCACAATAAAGTGTTCAGAATGTACAAATTCCGGACGATGGAGGTTCAGAAGCCGTCTACAGAAGAAAAGGGATGGACAGTCAAGGATGATCCACGGGTCACGAAGGCTGGTAAATTTCTCAGAAAAACCAGTCTTGATGAGCTGCCCCAGCTTTTCAATATCCTGATGGGAGAGATGAGCCTGGTTGGACCAAGACCGGAAAGACCGCAGTTTGTGGAGAAATTCAAAGAGGAGATCCCAAGGTACATGATCAAGCATCAGGTCCGCCCGGGGCTGACCGGATGGGCACAGATCAATGGATATCGCGGGGATACTTCTATCCGTAAAAGAATCGAGTATGATCTTTATTATATAGAAAACTGGTCCATGGGATTTGATTTCAGAATCATGTTTCTTACGATCTTTAAAGGTTTTATCAATAAAAATGCATATTAATGGTGTTTTAAGAAATCTTAATAATACCTAAATAATAATAGTCAGGGGTTGCCTAAACCGCTGATTTGTGAGAAAATTATCCGTTGTATACAGAAAATACGAAAGAAAACATCGTAGAATAAGGGAGAAGATCAAATGGCACAGCAACCAAAAAGACCTGCAAACAGGAGACCGGCAAGCCAGAGAAGCCGGGAAGAGGAAATCCGTGCAAGAAAGGCCGCAGCCAGGAGAAGGGCTGAGGAAGAAGAGGAGTATGAATATGAGCGTGAATACAGAAGCTCATCCAGAAAAAAAGCTCCTGTAAAGCACAGCAGTACTTCCTCACATGCTTCGCATGGCAGTGCTCATCATAAAAAGAAAAAGAAGAATAAGGGCGGAAAGATCGTACTCTTTATTATAGAGATCCTGATCCTGCTTGTGATGGTATTTGTTCTTTACAGTGTACTGAAGACAGAAAAGGTAGGAAAGGTAGATATTCCGGAAGAGGATATCGTGATCAATGAAGAGGTCAAGGAGAAGGAAGAGACGACTATGAAGGGCTATCGTAATATTGCCCTGTTTGGTGTTGACTCAAGGGAAGGACAGCTTGACAAGAAGACACGAAGCGATACCATCATGATCGCATCCATCAATCAGGATACGGGAGAGTGTAAGCTGGTGTCTGTTTACCGTGATACTTACCTGAATCTGGGAAATGATTCTTATAATAAGTGTAATGCAGCATATGCAAAGGGTGGTCCTGAACAGGCGATCAATATGCTGAATATGAACCTGGATATGAATATCACAGACTTTGTTACTGTCGGATTTGCCGGACTGACCGATACGATCGATGCACTGGGCGGTATTCAGATCGATGTCCATGAAAATGAGATCCAACATCTGAATAACTATCAGATCAGTATGGTAGGTACGACAAAGGACGGCGAGACATTCACTGCAACAGCAGGTACGGACTATATACCGGTAACTTCTGCTGGCCTTCAGACACTGAATGGACTGCAGGCAACTGCATACTGCCGTATCAGATATGTCGGAGATGACTTTGAAAGAGCAGCAAGACAGAGACGTGTGCTGATGGCTGTTGCAGAGAAGGCAAAGACAGCTTCTCCGGCAACCTTAAATCAGATTGCCAATGATGTATTCGGAGAAGTATATACCTCCCTGGATCTGTCAGAGATCATTAAACTGCTTGGTGATATTGCCAAGTACAAGATCGTGGATCAGGGCGGATTCCCTGAAGAGAGCATGCGTGCTACAGGTACGGTCGGTGCAAAGGGAAGCTGCGTAGTGCCGAAGTCACTGTCAGACAACGTAGCATGGCTGCATGAATTCCTGTTTAATGATGCATCTTATACACCATCATCTGCTGTCCAGCAGTACAGTGATAAGATCGTATCAGATACAAGCGGATACGTTCATTAAAGCAGTACCCGGTAATAAATATAATTAAGAAGAAAAAGGACCATGCAGCGTGGTCCTTTTTCTGAATACTGAGACAGGAGACCGGCAGGGAGAAGCTTCCTGAGTGAGGGGACTTTGAAATATGAAGATAGATGTGATCATACCGGTATACAAACCGGACAAGGAGCTGTTTACCCTGCTTGACAGGCTGGAGGAACAGTCCAGAAGACCGGATGATATTTTTCTGGTCAATACAGAGCAGACTTATTTTGAACAGCTGATCGCTGGTACAGATTTCTGGCACAGATATAAAAATGTATCAGTAAAGCATATTTCAAGATGCGAATTTGATCATGGAGGAACCAGGAGATGGGCTGTTTCCCGGACGCAGAATGATATCTTCCTGATGATGACAGATGATGCTATCCCGGCGGACAGTCATCTGATCGAAAAGCTGGCAGCACCGATCGAGGAGGGAAGGGCACAGATGAGCTATGCCAGGCAGCTGATCCGGAAGGACGGCGGCGTGATCGAGGCATTTACCAGACAGTTCAATTATCCGGACAGGTCAGAGCTCAAGACAGCAGCAGATCTGAAAACCAGAGGGATCAAGGCCTTTTTTGCATCAGATGTCTGTGCAGCCTACAGCAGGGAATGGTATGAAAGGCTGGGAGGCTTCGTGAAGCATACAATTTTTAATGAGGATATGATCTTTGCAAGAAGGCTTCTTAATGCCGGTGGAAGTATTGCTTATGCAGCAGATGCAGAAGTGTATCATTCCCATAATTACACAGGGATCCAGCAGCTTAAACGGAATTTTGACCTTGGGGTATCCCATGCCCAGTATCCGGAAATATTTGGGGGAGTGGCAACACAGCAGGAAGGCATGAAGCTGGTGAAGGAAACAGCAGGGTATCTCTTGAAGACAGGAAAGCCGTTTATGATCTTTAAGCTGGTCTGGCAAAGCGGCTGTAAGTATCTGGGATACAGGCTTGGAAAAAATTACCAGAAGCTGCCTCGAAGAGTGGTCCTTTTCCTTACCATGAACAGGGAATACTGGAGGGTTTGACAAATTTGTCAAAAGTTTATCACACTTTGAACACAATTAGTGGATATACTGTAGTCAAGAGTTGAGAGAAGAGGAGGTAATTGTTATGTACGAAAATAATTACTCAGATAACACATATCATTATGGAGAGCCAGTAAAGAAACAGGAAGAACCGCATAATAAGAAAAAAGGATCCGGAAACGGGAAGAAGATAGCACTTGGTATCTGCTGTGGTTTATTATTTGGTATCTTTGCAGGAATCGGCTTTGAAGCGGTCACAACAGCATCCAGCCTGGCAAAGAATGCAGTAACAAAGGAAACAACAGCACAGCCAGAGATACAGAGCACCGTTCCTGAAGCAGCTGACAGTGACAGTACACCAGATATAGCAGATGCTTCTGCATCCATTGCAGAGAGCCAGAGCCTTGGGACGGCTGTAGCAGATGGTACCGTACTTACTACGACAACAGATGTGACAGAGGTTGTAAAGAAGGTAATGCCTTCTGTTGTATCTGTAAATAATAAATATATAGAGACCACATCCTTCTTTGGCCAGCAGTATAACAGTGAAGGGGAAGCAAGCGGTTCTGGTATCATCGTAGGACAGAATGATTCAGAGCTTCTGATCGCAACAAATAATCATGTGGTGGAATCTGCAGAGGAGCTGACGGTACAGTTTGCAGACGGCAGTCAGAGCCAGGCACAGATCAAGGGTACAGATGCCGATAAGGATCTGGCGGTCATAGCAGTACAGCTTTCAGATATCAGCAGTGACACCATGAGCAGCATTTCCATTGCTACACTTGGTGATTCCAATGCACTGACTGTTGGCGAACCTGTGATAGCCATTGGTAATGCCCTTGGTTATGGACAGTCTGTTACAACAGGTGTTGTCAGTGCCCTGAACAGAGCTATTGCCAGTGATGGTTCACAGAATGTCCAGATGGGAACAGATACAGAGGTTAACACCTTTATCCAGACAGATGCAGCGATCAATCCCGGTAATTCAGGTGGTGCACTTCTGAATATCCATGGTGAGGTCATTGGTATCAATTCCAACAAGATCGGTGGAAGTACAGTAGAGGGTATGGGATATGCGATCCCAATTTCTGATGCAAAGCCTATCATCGAGAACCTGATGACCAAGCAGACCAGACTTAAGGTAAACGAGGACAGTAAGGGATATCTTGGTATTACAGGCATTGATGTGGTAGCAGAGTATTCAGAAATTTATGGTATGCCACAGGGAGTTTATGTATCATCTGTTACAGAGGGAACCGGTGCAGCACAGGCAGGTCTTGTAAAGGGTGATATCATTACCGCATTGAATGGTGAAGAGATCAAATCGATGGAAGAGCTGAAGAATGAGCTGAGCTATTATGCAGCAGGAACTACTGTAGAGCTTACGATCATGCAGGGCAGTCCTACCGGCTACCAGGCAAAGACTGTTCAGGTAACACTTGGTGGTGCACCGACACAGCAGCAGTAATCCAAAGTCTGAAGAGTCAGCATAAAGGGAGATTTGGCTGATATACGAAATAATGGTACCGGCATGAAGTGGAAACATTTCATGCCGGTATTTTTCTGCCCGGAAATTCATAGGATTTTACAAAGAAAACAGGATGGCTGTATTTGATGAAAAAGAAATATCGAAAGACCGGGAGCATGGCACTGCTGCTCATACTGTTATGGGGGCTACTTTCTCTTACAGGCTGCAAAAAGGAAACTGATAATTTGGAAAAGGTAAAGGATCTTGCTTTTACAGTTACAGCAGAAGAAAATATTCCGGAGGAACTTCTGAAAACGCTGCAGGAAAAGCAGACGGATGGATTCAAGGTGACTTATCAGGATAATGGGTTCATGTATCTCTGTCGGGGATACGGGGAACAGGAGACAGGTGGTTACAGTATCGTGGTGGAGTCTTTGTATGAGACAGCCAATGCCATTTATTTTGATACAACACTGAAAGGACCGGTACCGGGAGAAAATGGGGGAAAGAAGGAAAGCGTTTCCTATCCTTATATTGTGATCAAGGCAGAGCTGGTAGATAAGCCGGTAGTGTTTGAGTAAGAAGATGTTCCGGCCAGGAGTCTGTCTGTACTAGGACTTGGAAGATGGGAAAACCCCGGCTGCAGCACCGGGGTTTTCGATAACTTATTTTCTGTACTTCATTCTACTTTCCAAGCACAACAGAAAGCCGGATTTCTTTTTCCATTTCATTTAAGTCGAGATCTCCGTTGTCTGCAACGGTGATGCGTACTTCATAGAGTGTACCATCTGTCAGCTCTGTTACTGGCTGACCATCTTCAGAGGTGATCTTCCATAGCTCAGCTGCAACAGGTGTCAGGATGCCAGCTGCATTGTAAGCATAGAGTGTCAGATCATTGACACTTCCAGAGAGATTATTCATGCGGAAGGCAACAGTAGTATTAGGATGTACGTTACGGATGGATATTGTATTCAGCCAGCCTGCAACAGAGCCTGCACCACCGGCTGCCGTAAACTGCTCCTGTGAAAGTACATGGCGGGATGCCTGATCGAGATCAATTTTGCGATAAGGCATTTCAGGCAGGTATGCGAACCGGTCCTGTAAGCGCAGGAGCTCCAGATATCCGGTGGGACAATAAAGGGCATTTCCACTGTTGCCGGTATACATACCGATGGCCATGTTGTTGTAGCCAAATTTATTGGATACATCCATGGTGAATACAGTTTCACCGGTTTCAAAATCCAGAATGATATATTGCCACATGCCGCTGCCCAGATCCTGTACATAACCGTAAATATAGCCGGTTGCAGTAGAGAGCTTCAGTATGGATGTGTCACTCAGGTCATTCCGGCACCAGATGCTTTTCATTTCATAGCCGTTTTTTGTTTTTACGGTATCGATACGTTCAACACCGGGGGCAATCATAATATTACCCTTTGTGAGCCAGTTTGTATCATAAATATTAGCATAGCTCTGGATGGAAGAGTCATTGTCCGGATCAGCAAGTCCGGCATTGCCGGCGCCAAACCAGTTGCAGACAATGGTGCTGACGGTGCCTTCTCCGTCGTCATATACGATAGCGGAGTTTTCAACTGCGACCTGATAGCCGTCAGGGAGATCATCAAGAACAGGACACTCTGCTACAATCGTTCCGGTCTTCATGTCAAGAGCCAGGAGATTTACCGGATCCCGGTTATCGGTGAACATTACGAGGTTTGGTGTCAGTGAGGGAGAACAGCCGCCGCCCCACGCAAGGCCGCCGCCGGTCGTTTTGTCATTTTCACCACTGACCTTTGCACCAATACTTTCGTATGGCGTGCACCACACAATTTCCACACCATTTTCTGCACGCAGCAGATAGCAGTTCTGATTTGTCAGGATCACAGCGCCTTCCCGGGAAGCAGCAATACCGTTTTCTGCACCTTCACCAGGAGTCAGCTCATGGACGTATACGGCTTTTGACAGATCTGCCTGTCCACCGTTCAGGATCGTATCAATGGCTTCGTGATCAATGTAACCGAACACACCCTGCTGTTTACGCTCAGGATAAATCCGGAAGCCACCGGTGGCAAACCAGAGATTTCCTTCATAATCAAAAACAACAGACAGAAGATTCTGCTCCAGCGTCTTGCCAAGTGCAGCCTCTGAGGCAGCCTTAATATCGATATCCAGTACCTTTTCAAATTCCGGAAGCACATTGCCCTCTTCATCTGTTGTGCGCAGCATCAGAACATGGTTATTGCTGGTGGGGCAGACAATACGGTTTTCTGAGTCCAGAAAGGTATAGGAACTTTGAATGATGTATTCGCCACCGTCATGCTGCTTTGGAGAGAAATAGCCAAGTGTCTGGGTTTCCTCAGCATTCAGGTCGCGGATGGCAATGCCTCCAAGCAGCGGAACGACAGCATGTCCATAGCTGTCAAAGTAAATGGCCGGTGAAGCATTGGCATTGGTCGTCTCATAAGAGACATTGATTTCCGGATAAATGCCGAGAGGAAGAATTTCATCCGTGGAGTCGGTATTATAGCCATCATGATGAATATTGGCATCACTTTTGGCCATATAAGGGTTTTCCTCCACCTGTTTGGGGTGCAGCGCCTTTACAGGCAGTGCACTGGATGGCTGCACAGCAGAAGAGGAATCAGATGCCGGTGTATTGGCTGCTGGTATCTCTTCTGCCGGTGTATCGGATGGCCGAGCAGAAGCAGAGGCTTCTGCATTTGTGTTTTCGTCTGTGAGGGTGGGTGCCTGTGCCTTACCGCAGCCTGTGACTGACAGGCCAAGTAATGCCACAAGCAATAGGCTCAGTACAGAGCGGGTTATGTTTTTCTTTTTCATGAGTGATCCTCCTTGTTATGTTCATTGCAGTCTGATGACCGGGTAACCGGTATCTTTCTTTTAAACCAGGCACAGAGTCCCTGACAGAAATTTTCTTCAGTTACCGGTTCCAGAAGAAAATAATCAATGCGAAGCCGGAAAGCATGGAGTGAAAAATCCAGATCGCTGCACCATATGATCTTGCAGGTGGGACAAAGGGCACGCAGATGCTCAGCGGCATTCAGACCGTCTACACCGGGTAATGCGATGACAGCGTTTTCAGGAGCCGCAGTTCGCACAGCTTCAAAAAACGATTCCTGATCACAATATTGTTCAATTCTGGGAAACAGTCCCCTTCCTGCACAGAATTTGAAAATACGCTCTGTAAAAAACGATTTCTGTGATTCCTGGCCTGTCAGTATGACAATTCGGTACACGGTACGCCTCCCTTCCTGCTTCTCTGATAAATTCTTTGTTCAGTATACGATTACCAGCAGGATTTACAAGACATCTGGCACGAAAAAGCGGATTCTGGCATGAAAAAGCAGATTCTGGAATGAAATCCGGTTTGAACACAGCACCCGGACCTGGGGATTCATGGTATAATCATATTGGATATCTGTGCAAAGGAGTATGACCAATATGAGAATTGCAATTGTGGATGACCTTGCCAAAGAACGTGCATCGCTGCACTTACAGCTTGGGCAGATACTGAACCTTCGCAGTGTATGTGCGGAGATTTTGGAATATGAGAGCGGGGAGGCATTTCTTGCAGCGGAAAAGGAACAGCGGTTTACTGCCGCATTTTTAGATATTTATATGGACGGCATGAGCGGTATGGATGCAGCAAGAGAGCTTCGGAAGATGGATACGGACTGTATGCTGGTCTTTACTACAACTTCTACAGATCATGCACTGGAAGGGTTTCAGGTGCGGGCCATGCATTATCTGGTTAAACCATTTTCCGCAGAAGAGCTGGAACGGCTGACAGATGAGATGCTTGTAAGAATGCCATATCCTGATAAATGTATGGTGCTGAAAGTGGATGGCAGCGATATCCGGCTTGGCTATCATAACATCATTTATGCCGAGCATTTTGCGCATATGATCAATGTACATACTACGGCAGGAAAAACAATTTCCACACGCCAGACGTTCAAAACATTCACGGAGAAGCTGAAAGAAGAATCCCGTTTTTTTATATGCGGCCGTGGAGTGATCGTCAATCTGGAGCATGCCTCTGATTTTGAGAATGAGGCTTTCTGCATGGAAGATGGAAGCCGGATTTATGTCAATAAGGAGCTTCTGAAAAGTGCCAGGCAGGCATTTATGGAATTCCTGCTGCAAAGGGGATATCAGTCATGATAAATATACTTCGTCCAATTTTTGAGCTATCTGTTGTGATTCCCGGTTTACTGCTGGCATATTTTCCGGTGAAGTCCGGCTTAAAGCAGCCTCCGGGAAAGCTTGCACTGTGGCAGGGGCCACTGGTGCTGAGCCTCTGTATCGGTGGAGGAATATTCTGCTGGCATTTTCATATTTCCACAGCTGTCGTGCTTATACTGATTGTACTGATTGTGGTCATTCTGTATATCAAAGTGCTTCGGATCTCCATTTGGAAATCCGGAACGATCGCACTTTCTGTCTGTGCATTGTTTGCCTGTATGAACAGTCTGGCCAGAGCAGTCAATGCGGTTATCCTGATCCAGAGACAGGCGGTGCAGCCACAGCCATGGTTTTGTCTGTGGGCATGTGTCTTTTATCATGGAATCTGCTGGCTTGCAACAGCTGCTGCGTATTATCCGGCTGACCATGCGGCACGTACGATGGTGGAAGATGACAATTTTGCCAGGACATGGTATGTGTTCTGGATTCTGCCACTTATCTTCATTGTATGTAATTTTTTTATGATTCCACGCTATCAGGACACACTTTATGTCGGCAGGGTTCTTCAGGGGTACATCGTTCTTGGCATCACCCTGCTTATCCTTTTGATCTGTTTTTATACGGTTTTTCTGATGATGGCAGCCAGTCTGAATAAAAATGCCAGACTGCAGCGGGAAAATCAGCTGCTGGATATGCAGCAGCAACGGTATGAGAATCTGAAAACAGCCATTGAGGAAGCAAGGCAGGCAAGGCATGATATGCGGCACCACCTGAACCGGATTTCCGCACTGGCAGAAGAGGGTGATCTGGAAGGGCTGAAAACGTATCTGGCACAAACTGTTTCACGGATTCCTGACCTGGATATGAGCTTCTGTGAAAACCGTGCAGCAGACAGTGTGATTGGATATTACTGCAGCCTTGCAAAAAGGGAGAATATACCGTTCTGCCTGCAGATCGATCTGCCGGAAAAGCTTACGGTTGATGAGATTGATATGTGTCTGGTATTTTCGAATCTGCTGGAAAATGCACTGGAAGCCAGTCTGCGTACCGCACCGGACCACAGGCAGATTGAGGTAACTGCGTATATACACGGGGAACGACTGCTTCTGATAGAGGTTAAAAATGCGTTTGACGGTGTTATTAAAGAAAAGAATGAGGTGTTCCAGTCCAGCAAACGAAAAGGCAGTGGAATCGGTATTCAGTCAGTACGGCATATTGCCAGAAAAACCGGTGGTGCCAGTGCTTTTTCTTATAAGGACGGTATTTTTTTGGCAAAAGTCATGTTACGTGGATGATTCCGGAGACAGACTTTTCATTGCCAGATCCTTTTTGAATCAATGCTTGTGGGAAGAAGCAGAAATGAGTATACTGATAATAATATGATACAGGGGAGTGACGCAGATACAGGAGGAAAAATATGCTGATCATACGGAATGGAACATTGATCGATCCGGAAGGGCAGAGAACCTTCCGGGGCGATATCTGGATAAAAGATGGACAGATCGCACGAATCGTGGAAAGAGAAGAGAAAGAGGCTGGACTTTCAGAAGGCGGACAGGAAGCAGAGGCAGAGGTACCGGACGGGACAGAGATCATAGATGCCACAGGGCTTCTGGCCGGACCCGGGCTGATCGATACTCATGTGCATTTCCGGGATCCCGGCTTTACTTATAAGGAGGATATCCTGAGCGGCGGACAGGCGGCGAAGAAGGGCGGCTATACAGGTATCGTGCTGATGGCCAATACCAAGCCCTGTGTGGATAATGAGGAGACACTTTCCTATGTACTTGCCAGAGGGAAAGAGACCGGGATCAGGATCAGCTCCTGTGCTACCGTGACAAAGGGCATGCAGGGAAAGGAGCTGGTGGATATGGAGAGCCTTAAGGAGGCAGCAGGATTTACCGATGACGGCAAGCCGCTGCTTTCTGAGGAACTGGTGGAGGAAGCTATGAGAAGGGCACATGCACTGGGTAAGCCTATCAGCTTCCATGAGGAAAATCCCGCATTTATCAAGAACAATGGAATCAATGAAGGAAAGGTAGCAGAAGCGCTTGGTATAAAGGGATCTCCAAGAGATGCGGAGATCGATCTGATCAGACGGGATACAGCCCTTGCCCTAAAGACCGGAGCCAAAGTTGTGATCCAGCATATCAGTACGAAGGAAGGGGTAGAGCTGGTAAGAAAGGCGAAGGCAGCAGGAGCAGATATTCATGCAGAAGCAACGCCGCATCACTTTACCCTGACAGAGGAAGCTGTGCTGGAAAAGGGTACACTGGCGAAAATGAATCCTCCGCTCCGTGAGGAGGAGGACAGAAAGGCGATCTGCAGGGGACTTTCAGATGGAACGATCGACTTGATCGCTACAGACCATGCACCGCACAGCAGGGATGAGAAGAAAAAGCCGCTTACAGAAGCGCCAAGCGGGATCCTCGGACTGGAAACGGCTCTGCCGCTTGCAATCCGGGAACTGGTGAGAAAAGGATATCTGACCTACCCGCAGCTTTTTGAACGGATGAGTCTCGCACCGGCAAAGCTGTATCAGCTTCCGGGCGGACGGCTTCAGGAAGGGGAAGTGGCGGATCTGGTACTCTTTAAGGATACAGAGAACTTCCGTGTAGAGCGGTTTTTATCCAAATCGCAGAATTCCCCGTTTATTGGAGAGACACTGCCAGGTGTAGTGAAAATGACCATTTGCGGAGGCAGTATAGTGTACCGGGAAGAAGCGTGAAGTGAAGGGAAACAGGTATGCACGCAAGAATACAGAAAGGAACAGACAGGAAATGAGCAGAAAAGCAAAGGTAACCGGACGGGTGCTCAGTCAGAGAGCCCTGGCGGAAAATATTTTTGACCTGAAGATCCAGACAGATCTTGCAGATGAGGCAGGAGCCGGACAGTTCGTAGGGGTATATCCGAAGGATAAAAGCACTCTGCTTCCCAGACCGATCAGTATCTGCGAGGTCAACAGGGAAGAGAAAAGCCTTCGTCTGGTGTACAGGATCGCAGGAAAGGGGACAAAGGAATTTTCTTCCTATCAGGAAGGGGATGAGGTGGAAATCCTCGGTGTTCTTGGCAATGGATATGATCTTACCAGAGCAGCAGGAAAAAGAACCGTGCTTCTTGGCGGAGGAATCGGAATTCCTCCCATGCTGGAGACGGCAAGAGAGCTTCATGAGCAGGGAGAGAAGGTCACTGTTATTCTGGGATACCGGGATGCACAGCTTTTCCTGAAGGATGAATTTGAAGCTTATGCAGATGTTCTTGTGGCAACAGAGGATGGAAGCGTCGGTACAAAGGGAAATGTACTGGATGCCATGAGAGAGCATCAGGTGGAGGCAGAGGTGATCATGGCCTGCGGTCCCATGCCGATGCTCCGGGCGATCAAGGCATATGCAGAAGAGAAGAACTGTGATGCTTATATTTCGCTGGAGGAGCGGATGGCCTGCGGTGTGGGTGCATGCCTTGGATGTGTCTGCAAGACAACGAAAAAGGACGCCCATTCTCATGTGAATAATGCCAGGATCTGCACAGACGGGCCGGTATTTGATGCCAGGGAGGTAGAGATCTGATGAATACAAAAGTAATGATTGCAGGAGTAGAACTGAAAAATCCCGTTATGACAGCATCTGGTACCTTTGGTTCCGGTATGGAATACAGTGAGTTTGTGGATCTGAACAGGCTTGGCGCAGTGGTGACCAAGGGTGTTGCCAATGTGCCGTGGGCAGGAAATCCAACCCCACGTGTGGCAGAAACCTACGGTGGTATGTTGAATGCGATCGGACTGCAGAATCCGGGTATCGATGTATTTCTTGACAGGGATGTTCCCTTTTTACAGAAGTATGATACGAAGATTATCGTCAATGTCTGTGGAAAAACAGTGGAAGATTATCTGGAGGTTGTGGAAAAGCTGGGAGATGCACCGGTAGATATGCTGGAGATCAATGTTTCCTGTCCCAATGTCAAGGAAGGAGCGATCGCCTTTGGGCAGAAGGCGGACTGTCTGTTTGATATCACATCGAAGATCAGGGCAAAGGCAAAGCAGCCGGTGATCATGAAGCTCAGTCCCAATGTGACAGACATCGCAGAAATGGCAAGGGCAGCGCAGGCAGGCGGTGCAGATGCGGTTTCCCTGATCAATACGATCACAGGTATGAAGATCGATATCCACAGAAGAACCTTTGCCCTGAAAAATAAGACCGGCGGACTTTCCGGTCCTGCGATCAAGCCGGTGGCAGTCCGTATGGTATACCAGGCAAGTCAGGCAGTGAAGATCCCGGTGATCGGAATGGGCGGTATTGCCAGTGCGGAGGATGCGATTGAGTTTATTCTGGCAGGAGCCAGTGCGGTGGCAGTGGGCGCCATGAATTTCGTAAATCCTTACCTGACAGAAGAAGTGGTAAGCGGAATTGAAGCCTACATGAAGCAGTATCAGGTGGAAAACCTGACCGATCTGATCGGAGCAGTCAGAGAATAAAGCAATGTCATAAAGAACCTTCCTGCGTCATATATTTAGAATAAGTATACGCAGGGAGGTATTTTTGTGGAATTATTGAAACGAAACATACATATGGATTGCCGGAAATGCAGCGCATCCATGGAGACATCTTTAGAAAAGGATCATAATATTTCCGATGTGAGACCGGACGCTGTGCGGATCATCATGGATAAGGGAAATGTAGTGATAGAAGAGGTCAGGGCAAGGGAGGACCGGGCTTTTATAAAGGGGAAGCTTCAGTTCCAGATTCTTTATGCGACCGATCAGGAAGGAGAAAGTGTAGCTGTAGTGGATGGGGAGGTTCCCATTGACGAGCAGATTTATCTTGCCGGTCTTGGCGAGGGTGACTCAGTGAAGGTGGGTGCGGTGCTGGAGGATCTGACTACCACACTGATCAATTCACGCAAATTCAATGTGCAGGCGCTTGTCATGCTGAAGGCGGTATGTGAGGAGCTGAAGGATGAAGAAGCGGCCGTTGATGTGGCAGATAGTGGTGTAACGGGAACAAATGAGATTGAATACCGGAAAAAGCCTTTATCTGTGGCAACAACAGTGATGAAAAAGAAGGATATTTTCAGGATGAAGGAAGAGGCAGAGATACCGGGAAGCTTTCCTAACATAGCTTCTCTGATCTGGTATGATATCCAGCCTGCAGGTGTGGAATTCAAAATGCAGCAGGATAAGATCACTGTACAGGGGGAAGTGCGGGTTTTCTTTCTGTACAGAGGAGAAGGGGAAGGAAAGGTGTGCCACTATGACACGGTGATTCCTTTTGCAGGAGCGCTGGATTGTGATGGTTCCAGGGAAAGCATGATTCCAGATATCTGTTGTCTGCCGGAGGTGCGTGAGGTGGCAGTACGGCCTGATTTTGATGGCGAGGAAAGGGTTTTTACTTTTGAGCTGGTACTGAATCTTGAGATCAATGCCTGTGAAGAGGAAGAGCTTGAGATCCTGTCGGATGTTTATGGTGTTGTAAAGGAAGTGGGTATAGAAAAGAAGAAAGGAAGCTTCCGGAGGTTCCTGACTAAGAGCAGTGGGAAAATGAAGCTTGCAGAGCATCTGACGCTTCCAGAGGAAGAACATGCCGGAAAGGTCTTATATACAAGGGGAATAATCCAGCTTGAGGAGCCGGCATACACAGAGGGAGGTATTGCGCTCTTTGGAGAAGCAAAGCTTCAGGTGATGTATGAGGATGGTACAGAGAAAGGAAATCTGTACAGCAGAAAGATCAGCCTGCCTGTGCAATATGTTCTGGAAGCAGAGGGAATTGATGAAAGCTGCACCTTCCAGGTGGATGCAGATCTGGAACAGATTTCGGCTTCTATTGTGGAGGGCAGCGAGCTGGACTGCAAGTGTGTGGTATTTTTCCATGCACATATTTACCGGGCGTGGACAGAGGATATTATTGAAGAGATCACTACCAGTGAGCTGGATAGTGAGAAGATAGAGGGACTGCCATCACTGGCTGTTTATGTAGTACGGGAGGGTGACAGCCTGTGGGATATTGGAAAGCGGTATTATGTGCCTGTGGCAGCCCTTAGGGAGGCCAATGGTATGCCCGGAAATGAGATCAAGGCTGGTGACCGGATTCTGATCATACGATAAAGAAAGAAGAAAAATCCAAGGGCGGGGCACAGGAGAAGAAAAGAAGCCGTGGTGCCCCGCCAGGAGGGGAAGAGAGAAGAAAAACCCGAGGAAGCGGGGCACAGGAGAAGAAAAGCAGCCGTGGTGCCCCGCCAGGAGGGGAAGAGCGAAGAAAAAACCGAGGAAGCGGGGCACAGGAGAAGAAAATAAGCCATGATGCCCCGCCAGGAGGGGAAGAGCGAAGAAAAAACCGAGGGGGCGGGGCACAGGAGGAGAAAAGCAGCCGTGATGCCCCACCAGAAGAAGAGTGAAAAGCTTCAGATGCAGCAAAAAACAGGGTGCCGTCTGGCACCCTGCTCTGTTTTTATTCACTGTACAGATGCTGCTTACTGTACTTCAGAAGTGGTATCTGCATTCTGCTTTCTCATATCATCGAAGCCCTTTAATACAGCGTCATAGGTTTTCTGACAGATATCGGGAAGCTGACCGCCCCAGGTTTTCTGGGCTTTCTCATACCCTTTTTTGAAAGCATTCTGCATAGCATCAATTTTATCTGGATCACCACCGGTTAAAGCGGTAGCAAAATCAAGAATCCGTTGGGAAGTCTGAGATACACCCCAGTATCCATCTTCAGCGATATCAGCCTGTGCCTGTGCTTTGGTAGCCGCATCTACGGTAAATTTACCACTGGAAAGAACACTCCAGATATCGTTGGCATTATTATATGCTTTACCCTGACCAACCAGAATCTTCTCTACAAGGCTCTGTAACTGAGAAGTTCTCTGCTCTGCATCAGCCTTTAGTCTGGCAATTGTTGCGGTATCAGGCTTGTATGTTTTTTTTGTTGTAGAAGTTGTGCTCTTTGAAGGCTCATACACAGCAGCGGTATCTTTTTCAGAGGTCTTATCTGAAGCAGCCTTCTCGGATGCTTTGGTCTGTGCTGTCTTAGATGCTGCAGAGTAAGTGCTGTATGCATCAGAAGCACCGGTAATTCCGTTTACACTCATTTTTATACCCTCCTTGGTTTAAAATAGTTAAAATTATCCGTTTCTTATTAGAATAATCGGCAGAATGAGCTGATTTATTAACCCCAATTTTGGTCAATTTGACCAAAATATTTCAGCCCATTTATGAGTATCTATTTATTGGTTCAAGGAGTAAGCATATCAGGAATTAAATTTTTAAGATAACCCTGATATTCGCTTGGGGTGCTGCTTTCAGGTGGATACATATACAGGATAGCAATATCATTTGTCACAAAGCTGGTGTCAGTGACGGCAATTTTCACAGAAAAATATGCTGATTCTACATAGATTGGATTTTTAACTGATAAAATATCCAGATCTGTGAGTGAAGTTTCTAGTTCTGAAAAAAGAATATCACAGCTTCCGTAAATGGTATCAAGGGAGTCTTTTGTCTCTGTGGAAATAACGGTATCTCCAGTCAGCAGGATTGGATAGGTATTATCACTGCTAAAGTTACAACCGGTAGGCCAGGCATCACTCTTCAGATATTCTCTGATCGTATCGGCAGATTTATCTAAAACAAATAGATAGAGATATCCAGTTCCTTTATTGGAAACGGCAGCATAGGAAGCATCAGTATTTCCCAGAACTTCCAGATTCAGCAGGAAATCCTGACTGGTATCTGAGGTATATTCAGCGGGTGCATGAAATCCAAAAATACGGCAGCTAATATTTTCTGGCTGAATGGTATTTTCTAAATAGTTGGAAAATTCATTTCCTTCAAAGGACATCTTTTGAGGAGTAAATAAAGAGGAATTGACAGATGGATTTTCATCTGCCACCTGAGCAGATTCAGTGGGAGAACTTTCTGAGGTCATATCCTGTGAAAGAGGAAGCTCCTCCTGCTTATGATTTGCAGTGACTTCAGCTTCGATTGAATTCTCTTGATCAGGGGAAGAAGCACCTGATTCAGCTTTGCTTTTTGCACAGGCAGTTACAGTTAAGATAGAGCAGCTGATTAAGAATAAAATTTTTATACGTCTTACCTTCATATATCATATTACCATCCTTTTCCGGCATAAGCCTTTTTACAATCATTTTAACCTGATTCAGGTTAAACGTCAATAATCTGAAACAGGTTAGATATACTTCATGAATATAGGAGAAAGTGAAGTGGAGCAGGGTGGTAGAGACATGTATAAAAGATTGCGGAATTTAAGGGAGGATCATGACCTTTCGCAGACAGAGGTAGCAAAAATGCTGCATATGTCACAGACCGGGTACTCCAAGTATGAAACCGGAGAAAATGACATTCCAACCCATGTGCTTATAAACCTTGCAGAGTTTTATCATACCAGTGTGGATTATTTACTGGATCGAACCGATCAGAATAAACCTTATCCAGGAAAGAAAGGAATATAAAAGCCAGATGGGTGAAGACAAATTATTATCCTGGGCAGGTAGTGGACAAGTGTGGTTCAAGTACGAATCAGAAGATTGACAAGGGGAATCCTGCCGATTATCCAGGTGAGAATACCGGAAAGCACAGTAAGAGAGAACCAGAGAATAACGGCAGAAAGCGTGCCTGTCGGCACATAGAAGGTATTGATTCCTGCAAGAAGAATGGGATGCAGAATAAAAATACCCAAGGTAAGACCGGAAAGACTGACAATCAGAGATTTTGCTTTCTCTGTATGGATGGGAAGACGCATCAGAAAAAGAAAGGTTATGGTGTACCACAGAATAGAGCTTGGATTATCATAAAACAGGTCAGCCAGTCTGTTGTGAATCAGATAAAGACCTGTTTTTTTTAATGCAGAAATTATTGATTACAGCAAGGAGAACGACAAGGCTTCCGTGGAGCCACAGAGGCATGTGCATAAACAGCATGGATTTTCTCTCTTCCCCGACAGCACAAAGACCACCAAAGAGGAAAAACAGAAGCCAGGTCCAAAGACGAAGTGTCTGGGGAACATACTGTTCCAGACTATAGCCTTTCTGCATGGACAGAAGACTGAGGCAGATACTGCAAAGAGCAAGAAACATACAGATGAGGGACAGGGCAAGCGGACGGCTTTTGCATAGCCTGTATAACAGCGGCATGATCAGATAGAGCAGCATCAGAGAACCAAAAAACCAGAAGTGCCACAGATAACCCTGCTGGAAAAGACTTTTCAGGCACTGGGTAATGGGATTTACAAATTTGTGTCTGATGATCACGACAGGAACCAGGATCAGAATATTAAAACCGATGACAGGAATGAGAAGATTTCTGATCTTGCGGAATGCGTAGGCATACGGCTGGGAGTCTCTGGAGAACATCAGATAGCCGTTTACCATGAAAAAAGCGGCACGCTGATACCACAAAGATAATAAATCGTATAATTGGTCATGCCAACACTGTGCAGTCCCACAACACCAAGGCATGCCAGACATTTGATCAGATCCAGATTACAGTTGCGTATTTTCATTTGTATGTTCCCCCGGTTCTATAAGAAAAATCAAACATAACTCACAGTAATGTTACAGTGGTGTTTTTCAACTATGTAAACATTATTGCATAATTTATCACCCATTGACAGGAAAAGCCAGATTGTATAAAATTAAGTACAATCTGGTGTATATTGTATACAAAGGAAACCGGGCAGAAGAAAGGACGGTTTGGAATGGAAAAGACAGAACGCAGGGCGTATGCCAAGATCAATCTTGGACTGGATGTATTACGGAGAAGAGAAAACGGCTACCATGATGTAAAAATGGTCATGCAGACCGTAGGGATATATGATGAGCTGACCTTTGAGAAAATAAAGAAAGGAATCGTTGTTACAACAGATAAAGAGGAGCTGCCTACAGATAAAGGGAATCTGATTTACCGGACAGCAGAGCTTCTGACAGAGAAATATCAGATTCAGGAAGGCATCAGGATCTCGCTGAAAAAGAACATCCCGATTGCAGCAGGCATGGCAGGGGGCAGCACGGATGCAGCAGCAGTTTTTCACGGAATGAATACACTTTTTAATCTGCATATGGATGAGAAGACCATGCGGGAAGAAGGGGTAAAGATCGGAGCCGATGTTCCTTACTGTATCATGGGTGGGACAGCGCTTTCAGAAGGAATCGGAGAGGTGCTGACTGCGCTGCCCGCACCACCAAAGGCAGTGCTCTGCATTGCCAAGCCGGACATCAATGTATCAACGAAATTTGTTTATGAGAATCTTCATATAGAAACAGTGAAGGATCATCCTGATATTGACGGAATGGTACAGGCGATCCGGGAGGGGGATCTGAGGGGGATCACAGACCGGATGGCAAATGTCCTGGAAACGGTGACGGTAAAAGAATATCCCATTATCGAGGAGATCAAAAAAAAGATGCTGGAGAGCGGTGCAGAAAATGCACTGATGAGCGGCAGCGGACCCACCGTATTCGGGGTATTTACAGAGGAAGCAGGAGCCAGTGAGGCGATGGAAAGGATCCGGAAGGAAAAGCTGGCGCAGCAGGTATTTGTGACAGAATTTGTAAATATGTGACCGGACGGTGAATCAAAAAGAAACTTGAAACAGAAGGAAGAGGGTATATGGAAGAGAAGGAATTTCAGATAGAAGTGGATGATCTGTTACCACTGCGGGATGTGGTATTCTACACCCTGCGAAGGGCGATCCTGACAGGACAGCTAAAGCCGGGAGAGCGGCTGATGGAGGTACATCTTGCAGAAAAGCTGGGGGTCAGCAGGACACCTATCCGTGAGGCAATCCGGAAGCTTGAGCTGGAAGGGCTTGTGACGATCATTCCAAGAAGAGGGGCAGAGGTTGCGGAAATCACGGAGAAAAGTCTGAATGATGTGCTGGAGGTGCGGCGTGCACTGGATGCGCTGGGAGCAGAGCTTGCCTGTGAAAGGATCACCGGGGAGGAGATCCGGGAGCTGAAAAAGGCCTGTGAAGATTTTGAAAAAGCGGCTGCCGGGAATGATGCGGATGCAATTGCAAAAGCGGATGTGGCTTTTCATGATATTATTATCCGGGCGGCAGGAAATCAGAGACTGGAGCAGCTTGTCAATAATCTGGCAGAGCAGATGTACCGGTATCGTTTTGTCTATATCAAGGAAGAGGAGCAGAGGGGTGTACTTCTTGCAGAACACAGGGAAATCTGTGACAGCATTGCAGCAAGGGATGTGGTACGTGCCCGTAATGCAGCAAAGCAGCATATCGATAATCAGCAGAAGGCTGTCATCCGGCAGATACGGCTTGAAAAAAGGAAATAATCGAGGTACAGTATAGCTGTACAAATTCAGGATATACTTCTCTGTATACAGTGGAAAGGCGCTGTGGAAGGAGAAGCTTTGAAGAAAATTCTGGAATATGGCCTGTTGATCGCAGGCATGGCAGCTTATTTTGGATTTGTATATCCGGAGCTGATCCTCCCGGAGGATGCGTATCTTCTGGTGGAGGAGGAAGGAGCGGAATATCAGATTCCCTATGAGGAAGCAAAGCAGCTTTTTCTGTGGGATGAGGACAGGCAGGAGCAGCCAGTCCGAATAAAATGGCGGCTTGCGGAATATGTATATCAGGTAAAAGAAAAAATAGTGAATAAGAAGGATTAGAAGAATGACAGATACTAATGCGCCCATAGGCGTATTTGATTCGGGAATCGGTGGTCTTACCGTTATGAAGGAGATCATGCATCAGATCCCGGATGAAAAAATCATTTATTTCGGAGATACAGCAAGAGTACCCTATGGCAGCAAGTCAAGGGAGACTGTGACTAAGTTTTCCAGACAGATTGTGCATTTCCTGGAAAGCCAGCACGTGAAGGCCATTGTGGTAGCGTGCAATACGGCAAGTGCTTATGCGCTGGATGAGCTGGAAAGGGAAACCGAGGTTCCAATCATCGGTGTTGTGAAGCCTGGAGCAAGGGTAGCCAGTGAGGTGACAAAAAATGGAAAGATCGGAGTGATCGCCACAGCGGCGACAATCTCCAGTGCGATCTATTCCAGTTACATAAAAAAGAAAAAGCCGGATGTGGAAGTGATCGAAAGAGCGTGTCCGTTATTTGTGCCACTGGTAGAGGAAGGACTCTGGCGGGATCCTGTTACAGATGAGATTGCAAGGCGTTATCTGGCAGAGCTTATTGATATTGATATCGATACCCTGGTACTTGGCTGTACCCACTATCCTCTGATCCGGGAAACGATCGGCAGGATCATGGGAGAAAGGGTGACACTTGTAAATCCTGCTTATGAGACTGCACGGGAGCTGAAGGAGCTGCTGCAGAGGGAGGAGCTGCTGCGTAAGGTGCGGCCGGCACTGGGGGATAACCAGTATCAGTTCTACGTCAGTGATGCCTCCGAAAAGTTCAAGCAGTTTGCCAATTCCATCATCAAGTATGGCATCCTTTCTGCCAAGACGCTGAATGTGGAAGGCTATTGAAATATTTTATACGAGGAATTTTTATATGAAAAAAGAAGTTTTGCTGGCGCTCAAGGGGCTGCAGTTTGCAGCAGCTGAAGAGGATGCCAGGGCACTGGAAACCATTACACCGGCTGAGTATTATAAGAGAAATGACAGTCATTACATCATTTATGATGAGGTGATGGAGGATTTCTCAGAAACAGTTAAAAACACGATCAAGATAAAGGGCTCCCAGGTAGAGGTGACCAAAAAGGGGTTTATCAATGTTCATATGATCTTTGAACAGAACAAAAGGAATATGACGCGATATGGCACACCTTACGGAGATATTCTGATCGGTATTGATACAGGGGATATCAGGATCATTGAAGATGAGGACAGTATCCATGTGGATGTGGATTACAGCCTGGAAGCCAACTATGAGCATATGGCAGACTGCAAGCTGGAAATGAATATCAGTCCAAGAGAAGAAATGCTGGAATTATAAAAGCTGCCGGTCAGAGGCAGACAAAAAATAGTAATAAAAAGCCTGATGCAGAGGAATGCACCAGGCTTTTAAAGTGTGGTTAATTCATAAAATTATTTAACAGGCTTGGCACCGGCCTTTTCCTGTGCCTTCTCAACCATATTTTTGAAGAACCCCTTTTTCTTCTTCTCTACAACAGGCTGTTTTCCATGAAGTCCTTTTACCTCAGTGATGTAGATACCGCTGACAACGGCCTTGACTTCCTTTTTGACAGGAATACTGTCAAAAATCTTCTCATCACTGACAAGAGAAAGGATCTGGGGACCAACCTTAGCCTTCACAATAGGAAGCTTGCTGCCCCGCATAAGCTTCGGTGTCTGGTCGATGACCGCCTGTGGAAGACCGGATTCTTTGATCTTCATCCGCTTTTTGTCGATGATCAGCATGGAGACAGTCTGTTTCATGGCGTTGATCTGCTGTTGCTGCTCTTCCTGCTTTTTCTGCGCCTTTTTTCCAAGGAAATATAAAACAACCAGTGTAATGATCAATACTGCAAGTATAACTAATAAAACGATTTGCCAGGTACTCACGATAGTCCTCCTCTATTAAATAAAGTCAAAAAATATTGTAACATCTAACAGAAAAATAGGCAAGACAAAAGCCGGTATTTTACAGGTGGATTAAAAGGAATCATTTTCCGGCTAATTCTGAAATTTTTGTAAAACCTTTAAATAGAGGAAAAAATATGATATATTTGTAAGCACAGATAAGATCTGAAAATGGAGGAGTTTATGAAAAGAAAATTACTGGCAGCACTGCTTGTGGCAGTGACTGTATCCATGGCAGCCTGCGGCCAGAAGGCAGAAAATGCAGAGCAGGGCACAGAAGCAGAGGAAAGTACAGAAGCGGCAGAGAGTACAGAAGCGGCAGAGAGTACAGATGGAAGCTATCTGAAGGATTATACAGCTTCTGATTATGTGACACTTGGGGAATATAAAGGACTTGAGATCAGCATGACCTCAGAGGAACCGGTAGTAACAGAGGAAGACGTCGACAGTTATATTGAGTATATCCGGCAGATGAATCCGGTATCTACACCTGTAGAGGGCAGGGCGGTGCAGTCCGGGGATACTGTCAATATTGATTATGAAGGGAAGCTGGATGGCGTTGCCTTTGCAGGAGGAACTGCACAGGGTCAGGATCTGACGATCGGTTCCGGAAGCTTTATCGACGGATTTGAGGATGGCTGTATTGGTATGGAGATCGGAGAAACAAGGGATGTAGAAGCTACCTTCCCGGATCCCTACCAGAACAATACAGAGCTTTCCGGAAAGACAGCAGTATTTACAGTTACAGTGAACAGCATCAGTGTACAGGAAGCAGCAGAGCTGAATGACGATTATGTGGCAGGACTTGGAATTGATGGAGTAAATACACTGGAAGAATATAAGGCATATGCGAAGGATATCCTGACAGAGCAGCAGGCACAGAGCTATAGCTCTGAGAAAGCAGATAAGGCATGCACAGCAGCAGAAGAAAACTGTGAATTTAAAGAGGTGCCACAGCCTATCGTAGACAGGATGAACAATACACTGACAGCCAATATCACAAGCTATGCTTCTGTATATGGTGTGGATATTGGAAGCTATGTGGCAGCTTACTATGGCGGGGATGCTGATGATTACCAGGCAACCCTTCTGCTGCAGGCAGAGGATATGACAAAGAAATATCTGATGCTGCAGGCAATCGCTGATAAGGAGAACATTACTGTTTCAGAAGCAGAGGCAGAGGAGGAGCTGCAGGCAGATGCAGAGCTCTATGGACAGGCTGTAGAGGATTACAGGGAAATGATCGATGAAGAGGCATTCAGGGAGTATCTTCTGACCCAGAAGGTGCTGAACTTCCTTTCAGAGAATGCGGTAGTTACAGTGGAGCAGGCAGAATAAAGGGATATGAGAAGAAAAAGAGGAATTCAGGTTGCAGCAGTTATAATGGGCGTTCTGTTGCTGGCAGCTGGTACAGTGCCGGTACAGGCAAAGACTGTCTCTGAACTGGAGCAGGAAAAGCAGGAGCTGGAAAAAAAGAAGCAGGATGCCAAGGACAGACAGAATTCCGAACAGCAGAAGCTGGACAGTGTAACAGGGACGATCGGTTCCATTCAGGGGAATGTGGATGCTGCTGCTGAAGAGGTGGAAGAAGTGGATGCTGCACTGGTAGAAACGATCGCCAGTGTAGAGATCATAGAGGAGGAGCTGAAGGAAAAGGAAGAGGTTCTTCAGAAAACCACAGCAGATTACGAAGCGGCTAAGGAAACGGAGCAGAAGCAGTATGATGCCATGAAGCTGCGGATCCGCTTTATGTATGAAAAGGGTGACAGCACTTATTTACAGCTTCTCCTGGAAAGCCAGAATTTCGGGGATATGGTCAACAAGGCAGACTATGTGGAGCAGCTTTACAGCTATGACCGCAAAATGCTTGAGGAATATCAGAGAGTCAAGCAGGAGACCGAAGACCTGAAAAACCAGCTGGAGGATGAAAAGGCAGAGCTCCAGGCACAGCAGCATGAGCTGGAGGAAGAGCAGAAGAGTCTGACGATCATGCTGAACGAGAAGAAAAAAGCATATGATGATTATGAGACCCAGCTTGCACAGGCGAAGCGGGAGGCCGCAGTTTATAAAGCCAATATCAAAAAGCAGTCTGATGAGATCAGGCAGCTTGAAAGCGCCTCAAGCCAGAAGGATTCTGAAATCCAGGCAGCAAAGAGGGCGGAGGAGGAAGCAAGGAAGGCACAGGAAGAGGCTCTCCGGAGACAAAGTGAAGAAGATGGAGCTTCTTATGGCAGCAGCTCTTACGGGGAATCAGGAGGCAGTGCAGACAGCAGCTCATCAGGAAGCTCCAGGCAGTATGCGTCTCCGTCCAGCTTTTCCGGAAGTAAGGGACAGCAGCTCGCCAATTATGCGTGCCAGTTTATCGGGAACCCTTATGTTCCCGGAGGAACCAGCCTGACAGACGGGGCAGACTGTTCCGGATTTGTCTGGAGGGTGTATAAGGACTTTGGCTATTCTGTGCCAAGAACATCGTATTCCTTCAGAAGCTATGGCAGTGAGGTGAGTTATTCAGAGGCACAGCCTGGAGATGTGATCTGTTATGCCGGACATGTGGCACTTTATATTGGAAATGGGCAGATTGTGCATGCAAGCACACAGAGGACAGGTATTAAGATAACAAATGCAACTTATAAGGAGATGCTGACGATCCGCAGGATCGTATAGTGATAGAGAACAGCAGACTGACAGGAGAAATATATGGCAGATTTTGATGAAAAGGACAAGGATCAGAAGGATGCGCTGACAGAAGATCAGAAGGAAAGCGATTATGAGGATGTCTGCTTTATCTGCAGGCGGCCGGAAAGCAAAGCGGGAAAGATGTTCAAGCTTCCCAATAATATTTGTGTATGTAATGACTGTATGCATAAGACCATGGATACTGTGAGCCAGTTTGATTATCAGGGTATGCTGGATCCTAATTTTATGAACAGCCTGAATCAGGATATGAGTAAAAAGGGATTTCCCAATATCAGGTTCCTGAATATTGCAGACCTTCAGGGAGAGGGAGGTATCCCCAATAAGCAGAAGATCAAGAAAAAGAAAAAGAGCGAAGGGTCGGAACCGGTTCTGGATATCAGGAACATTCCGCCTCCACACAGGATCAAGGCACAGCTAGATGATTATGTGATCGGACAGGAGCATGCTAAAAAGGTGATCTCCGTGGCTGTTTACAATCATTATAAGCGTGTGGCGACGGGAACCATGGATGATATTGAGATCGAGAAGTCAAATATGCTGATGATCGGACCTACAGGCTGTGGCAAGACCTATCTGGTAAAGACGCTGGCAAGGCTTCTGGATGTACCGCTTGCTATCACCGATGCAACATCCCTGACAGAGGCCGGCTATATTGGTGATGATATTGAAAGTGTGGTATCCAAGCTTCTTGCGGCAGCAGATAATGATGTGGAAAAGGCAGAACGTGGTATCATCTTTATTGATGAGATCGATAAGATCGCCAAGAAAAAGAATACAACAAGCAGAGATGTGAGCGGAGAAAGTGTGCAGCAGGGTATGCTACGTCTGCTGGAGGGAGCAGAGGTGGAGGTGCCGGTTGGCGCAAACAGTAAAAATGCAATGGTTCCGCTGACAACGATCAATACACGTAATATCCTGTTTATCTGTGGCGGTGCGTTCCCGGATCTTGAGGAGATCATCAAGCAGAGACTGCGCAGGCAGACCTCTATTGGCTTTAATGCAGAGCTGAAGGATAAATATGATAATGATACCGATATCTTAAGTAAGGTAACGATCGAGGATCTGAAGAAATTCGGTATGATCCCGGAATTTCTTGGAAGACTGCCGATTATTTATACACTGAAGGCACTGGATAAGGATATGATGGTGCGTATCCTGAAGGAACCAAAGAATGCGATCCTGAAGCAGTACCAAAAGCTGCTTGAGCTGGACGAGGTACAGCTTTGCTTTGATGATGGTGCACTGGAAGCGATAGCGGAAAAGGCTATGAAGAAGGATATAGGTGCCAGGGCACTGCGTGCTATTATTGAGGATTTTATGCTGGATATTATGTATGAGATCCCGAAGGATGATAATATCGGCAAGGTGACGATCACCAGAGAGTATATAGAAGGAGCCGGCGGGCCGGTCATTGATATCAGAAATTCGGCAGCGATCAGTGCAGATGGGCTGAAGGCAATTGAAGCGCAGGAAAAATAAAGAGCAAAAACAGACTGTTTTCATATAATAGGAAGTAAAACAAAGAAGAGGCAGCAGACAGGGAAACGGCATGTCTCTTTGGATTGGACTTACATGACAGACAGAGAAAAAATCATGTCAGAGGATTATTATGATTTTCTTACAGATAGTCCGAGAGAAGAAGGTTTTACCGGTTATTTTGAAGACGGTCTGTTTTTAAATATTGAAAATGATCTGAGCCTGGTCTATATAAAGAAGGATGAAATGAGTCCGCAGAGGCTTCGTGGGCTGATCTACAGGGATGTCCCAAAGCTTTTTGGACTTATGGGACTGGAGAGGGGATCTGCTGTATCTTTTGATCCGGAGCCCTTGATGAAGTGCGGGATCCTGCAGGTACAGGGTGCACCATTAAACCTGACAGGAAGGGGCGTGGTGCTTGGATTTCTTGATACAGGGATACGGTATGATGAGGAAGTGTTCCGAAATCCTGATGGATCTACCAGGATTCTTGGTATCTGGGATCAGGAGATCCAGAGCGGACAGCCACCGGCGGGGTTTCTTTATGGAACAGAGTATACAAGGGAGCTGATCCAGGCTGCACTGCAAAGCGAAAAGCCGCGGCAGATCGTACCAAGCTACGATGAAAACGGTCATGGGACAGAGATCGCCAGTGTGGCAGCAGGCAGTATTCTTTCCGGAGGCTTACGGTTTCATGGGGCAGCACCGGATGCGGATATTGTGGTTGTGAAGCTGAAGCAGGCAAAGCGTTATCTGACAGAATCCTTTTTTGTTCCGGATGGTGTGACAGCCTATGAAGAAAATGATGTTATCGCTGCTGTAAAATATCTGGAAGGCTATGCTGTTTCCATGAGAAGGCCGCTTGTGATCTGCATGGGGATCGGTACCAATATGGGGAATCATGAGGGACAGTCACTGCTTGCAGAGTATCTGAACAGTGTGGCAACCAGAAGGAGCCGGTCTGTGGTGGTGTGCGGCGGTGATGAGGGAAACAGTGCCCATCATTTTATCGGGTATGCTACGGCAGGTATGAAGCAGTCTACCGAAAATGTGGAAATACGGGTAGATGCCGGGGAAAGAGGATTTGTGGCAGAGCTCTGGGGAACCATGCCGGGGACACATGCCATATCGATCCGGGCACCGGGTGGCGAGATAACAGATCCGGTAGATTTTAAAGTGCAGGAAACAAGGGAGTTTACCTTTATTTATGAAAAAACCGTGATCAGGGTTGACCATAGTCTGGTAGAGCCGGGCTCCGGAGGTGAACTGATTCTATTCCGTTTTCAGGATCCGACACCGGGAATCTGGACGATCCAGGTGACAACGACCGGAGCAGAATATGATGAGAATGGAAATTTCCATATATGGCTTCCCATTACGCAGTTCATGGGCGGGAATACCTATTTCTTAAGACCATCTCCTTATGTTACATTGACGGAGCCTGGAAATACAAGAGAGGTGATCACGACCACCTATTATCAGGACAGCAATAACAGCTTTTATGGGGAATCCGGAAGGGGCTTTAGCAGAAGAGGCAATATAAAGCCAGAGCTGTGCACACCAGGGGTGGAGATTTCAACAGTGCTGGGAAGCAGGACGGGATCTGCTTTCGGAGCGGCACTGCTTGCCGGGATCTGTGCCCAGTTCCTGCAGTGGGCAGTGGTAGATGGCAGGGAGCGGTGGTTAGAGAGCAGGGAAGTGAAAAATTATCTCATCCGGGGTGCAGTGCGGCCGCCCGGAATCCAGTTTCCATCGAGGGAATGGGGCTATGGACAGGTGAATATCGCCAAAACCTTTGATGTGATCGCAGGGATATAAACGATGAGGAGGAGCAGCATGAAATATCTGGCAGTTATTCTTGGAATTTTTGGACTGGAAACAGGGATCAAGGGACATATTGAAAAGACAAAAACAGAGCAGACGAATGAAAAGATCTGCGGTGGTGCGCTGCTGATCAGGAAGCACCACAACAGGGGAGCCTTTCTGAATGCCGGTGAAAAGAAGCAGAAGCTTGTGATGCTGATGTCGGTAGTGCTGACTGCAGTTCTGACAGTAGTATTTCTTCTGACACTCGGAACAGCAGGAAAAGGGCTTCTGAAGTGGGGGCTGACCCTTCTTCTTGGCGGTGCTTACACCAATACCTATGACCGATTGAAGAGAAAATATGTGGTAGATTATGTAAGCTTTAATGTACCGGTGAAGGGAATCCGACGTATCGTGTTTAATATTGGTGATTTCTGTATCATGATCGGAGCCCTGCTAACAACAGCAGGGTATCTGCAGGAGTAAGGAAAGCAGGCTGGCAAATGGAATTGCCGGCCTTTTATTTTTTTGTTTTTCAGGTTGACAAAAATGGCAATATGTATTACTGTATTAATCAGATAATACAAATAGATATAAACATATACAGAGCAGGATCAGACAGAAAAACAACAGGAAAGGAAGATGGAAATGGCATGGAATTTGGATTCCGACAGGCCGATCTACGCACAGATACTGGAAAGGATCCAGCGGCAGATCGTATCCGGTGAATATGCACCGGGGACGAAGATCCCGAGTGTACGGGAGCTGGCAGCACAGGCGGGAGTCAATCCCAACACGATGCAGAAAGCATTGTCTGAGCTGGAAAGAAGCGGCCTTGTCGTGACGATGAGAACCAGCGGAAGAGTGGTGACGGAGGATATGGAAATGATAAAACAGATCAGAAAGCAGCTTGCAGCAGAGCAGGCGGCTGAATTTGTAAAACAGATGAAGGAGCTTGGCTTTCAGAAGGCTGATATACTGGCGCTGATCGAGCAGGAGACGGGAGGAGAGGAAGCATGAGTGAACTGGTAGAGATCCATAATCTGACAAAATCATATGACAAAAGGAAAGAAGCACTGCATGACTTGACACTGACACTGCCAAGAGGAAGGATCGTAGGGCTGCTTGGACCAAACGGCAGCGGCAAGACAACACTGATCAAGCTGTTAAACGGGCTGCTTGTACCGGATGGCGGAGAGATCCTGATCGATGGAGAAAAGCCCGGACCGTCTACCAAGGCAAAGGTGTCCTACCTGCCGGAGAGAACGTATCTGAAGAACGGAGCGACCATCCGGGAGCTGCTTTCCTATTTTCAGGATTTTTATGAAGATTTCAGGACTGACCGGGCTAGGGAAATGCTGGCAGCACTTCGGATCGAAGAGAATGCCAGGATCAGGGCGCTGAGCAAGGGAACAAGAGAAAAGGTACAGCTTATTCTGGTAATGAGCAGGGATGCCAGTCTGTATATTCTTGATGAGCCGATCGCAGGTGTGGATCCGGCAGCCAGAGACTATATCCTTCGTACTATTATTACAAATTACAACGAGAATGCCACAGTGCTGATCTCCACGCACCTGATCACTGATATCGAGAACATTCTGGATGAGGTGGTCTTTATGAAGGAAGGGAGGCTTCTGCTTCAGACAAGTGTGGAGGAGATCCGGGAAGAGAAGGGCAAGAGCGTGGATGCTTATTTCAGGGAGGTGTTTGCATGTTAGGCAAGTTATTGAAGCATGAGTGGAAAGAGATATCTGTGATCCCGTGTGTTTTATCTGTTGTACTGCTGATACTTTCTGTGATCTCCGGGTTTTCCTTCCTTGGGATCAGGGAGGGGGCTGCGGATGTCAGCAGATTTATGACCATTATGCTGTGGCTGCTGTTTTATTTTGCACTGATCGCAGTCAGTCTTGGGGTCACCATTTATCTGGCAGTCCATTTTTATAAGACCATGTATACCGATGAGGGCTATCTGACACATACCCTGCCGGTCGGTGGGCGTGAGCTGCTCTGGTCGAAGCTGATTCCCATGGCTGCATGGAGCCTTCTGACGATGGTGGTTGTGGTTCTGGCGGTACTGATCTTTGGCGGCATGGGGATGCTGTTTGCAGGAAGGGAAGGCATTGTGGATATGACAGCGATATGGGAAGAGATCCATGAGCTGATCCGGCAGATGCAGCTGATGGGTGGCAGTTCGCTGACAGCCTTTATCATCAGTATGGTTTATATCATGATCGTTGGGATTTTTAACGGCCCCATGATGCTGGCAGCTTCCATTGCCATCGGACAGCTTGTAGGAAAACACAGGATTCTTGGATCTATCGGTGCTTATTTTGGAATCATGACGGTTTTCCAGATCGCTTCGCAGGCCGTATTTTTTCCGATCATGATCGGATTTGAAGGAGATAACCCACTGCCTCTGCTGACAGGAACATATTTCGGAATAGGAACTGTCAGCCTGGTGGTAACCGTTCTGCTGTATTTTGTGACAGAATATCTGGTAACAAAGAAACTGAACCTGGAGTAAGGGAAGGATAGGAAAAGGGACTGTCTGTTAAAAGACGGTCCCTTTTTAAGAGCATGTATCTGTCAATATACGGATACAGGCGCAGGGTCAGTGGTATTTAAGCAGTGATGCGTGTACCGGCCTTACCCTTCACAGCATCGGCAACCTCAGAAAGAGAGGTGATCAGGACGCTGCCGGCAGGATTGGCTGCAAGGTAAGAAATAGCAGCCTCGATCTTGGGAAGCATGGTGCCTTCTTCAAACTGACCTTCTGCGATCAGCTCTTTAGCCTTGGCCGCAGTCAGGGAAGCAAGTGCCTCCTGGTCTTCCTTCTGGTAATTGAGGTATACATTGGGAACAGAGGTTAAAATGATCAGCTCATCGCTTCTGAGATCACCTGCCAGCTTGCCGGCAATGGCATCCTTTTCAATGACAGCGGAAGCACCCTTTAAGGCATGCTTCTGTTCGATCACGGGAATACCGCCGCCGCCACAGGCGATCACGATCTGACCTGCATCAGCAAGGGTACGGATCGCTTCGATCTCTACGATATCAATGGGCTTTGGAGCTGCGATGATACGGCGGAAGCCCTGTCCCTCCTCTTCCCTGACAAAGTTGCCCTTCTTTACTTCCATCTCGGCATCCTCGGCAGACATATAACGTCCGATCAGCTTGGTAGGCTCATAAAAGGCTTCGTCATACGGATCCACGGTAACCTGTGTCAGGATCGTGGAGACGGTCTTGCTGATTCCCCGCGAAAGCAGCTCAGCCTTCAGGGAATTCTGGATATCATAGCCAACATAGCCCTGGCTCATGGCGCTGCAGACGCACATGGGTGCAGGAGTGTAATCAATGTAGACACGGCGCAGCTCAGTCATGGCCTTGTGGATCATGCTGACCTGAGGTCCGTTGCTGTGGGTGATCGTAAGCTGGTAATCAGCCTCGATCAGGTCAGCCAGTGCTTTGGCGGTGACCTTTACGGCATCTAACTGTGCCATGGTTGTATAGCCAAGGGCATCATGCCCGAGGGAAACGACTGCTTTTTTGCTCATAATCAGGAAATACCTCCCTATTTCTATCAGAAAGTGTGTGATCCGGGGAGTGAATGCCCGGAAACATCATGCTTTCAGTATAACAAAACAGAGGAATTTTGTATAGGGTTTAAAATTTTTTGAAAATAGTGTTGACAGATGGAGAAACAGATGATACTATACAATTCATACAGAATAACTATGAATTAGCTTTTCTTGCAAGGTTTGGCAGTTTGTGATATGATACAGAACTATGAGACTTAGGAAAGTCAATAATATAGAAGGAAAAGGTCAGATGGAAGCAATCATTCAGGTAAGGGATGTTACGAAAACCTTCGTTGGAAAAGATAATAAGGTCGAAGCCCTGAAGGGAATCAATCTGGACATACATAAGGGAGAGATCTACGGTATCATCGGTATGAGCGGTGCCGGTAAGTCTACACTTGTAAGGTGTCTGAATTTCCTGGAGCGCCCGACAACAGGAACTGTATTTATAGAAGGAAAGGATCTGTCACAGCTAAAGGAAGGGGAGCTTAGAAAGACCCGTACCGAGATTGCGATGATCTTCCAGCATTTCAATCTGCTGATGCAGAGAAATGTCATAGATAATATCTGTTTCCCAATGGAGATCAAGGGAACTTCCAGAAAAGATGCGGTTAAGAGAGCAAAGGAGCTGCTTGAGATCGTTGGACTTTCTGAGAAAGCGAAGGCTTATCCGGCACAGCTTTCCGGCGGACAGAAGCAGAGAGTGGCGATTGCAAGAGCACTTGCCAACAATCCGAAGATTCTGCTCTGTGATGAGGCAACCAGTGCGCTGGATCCGACAACAACCAAGGCGATCCTTGCCCTGTTAAAGGAAATCAATGAAAAATATGGAATTACCATTGTGATCATTACCCACGAGATGGCAGTCGTACAGGAGATCTGTACACATGTTGCCATCGTAGATTCCGGAAATCTGGCGGAGACCGGCACAGTAGAGGAGGTCTTCTCAAGACCGAAGAGCAGTGCAGCCAGAAAGCTGGTATTCCAGGATGAAAATGGAAAATATGAGGAGATGACCGGAAAGAGATGCATCCGTATCGTATTTAAGAGCAATTCGTCCTTTGAACCGGTGATTGCCAATATGGTGCTGGCATGTAAGGCACCTGTCAATATTCTGCTTGCTGACACTAAGGATATCGGAGGTGTGGCGCATGGTCAGATGATCCTTCAGCTTCCGGACGAGGCCGTAGCTGCTGAGAAGATGATCCAGTACCTGAGAGACAGAAATCTGGAAGTGGAGGAGCTGAAAAATTATGTTGGATAATTCAATGATCAGCATGCTTGCTGAAAATACATGGATCAGTATTTATATGACAGGGATCTCTACTTTGATCGCCTATGCCATCGGTCTTCCGCTTGGTGTGATCCTGGTAGTACTTGCACCCGGTGGACTGCGTCCCAATAAGGGTGCCTACAAGGTTCTTGATTTTATTGTAAATATACTTCGTTCCGTACCATTCCTGATCTTATTGATCACGATCATGCCTCTTACCAAGCTGATCGTAGGAAAGAGCTACGGACCGGCGGCAACGATCGTGCCCCTTGCCATTGCGGCAGCGCCCTTTGTGGCAAGACTTGTAGAATCTTCCCTTCTTGAGGTAGACAAGGGTGTGATCGAGGCTGCAGAAAGCATGGGAGCCGGATTATTTACTATTATTTTCAAGGTGCTTCTGGCAGAGGCCAGAACCTCCCTGATCGTGGGGGCAACTATTGCTCTTGGAACGATCCTTGGTTATTCCGCTATGGCCGGTGTAGTAGGCGGTGGCGGACTTGGCAATATCGCCATCCAGTATGGTTATTACAGAAACAAGCTGGATGTGATGTACGCAGCAGTTATTATCCTGATCGTCATCGTTCAGGTACTGCAGATGATCGGAACCGCAGTATCCAAGAAGCTGGATAAGCGTATCACCGATTAAATCTCAGGTAAGGATAGATCCCGAAAGGGTTTATCATAAATGCATTATATTCAGGAGGAGAGTATTATGAAAAAAGCATTAGCACTGATTCTGACAGCATCTTTACTGGCAGGAGTCCTGACAGCCTGCGGAAGCAGCGAGGCACAGACAGATGCAGCAGAAACAACCACAGAAGAAGCCGCAGCAGAAGAAACAGCAGACACAGATGCACAGGCAGAGACAGGTGACCTTCAGGTGATCACCGTAGCAGCAACAGCTGTTCCCCATGCAGAAATCCTTGAGGCAGCAAAGCCCATCCTTGCAGAGCAGGGATATGATCTTCAGATCACTGTATTTGATGATTATGTACAGCCCAATGAGGTTGTAGAAGCCGGTGATATCGACTGCAATTATTTCCAGCATATTCCTTATCTTAACAGCTACAATGAAGAGAGAGGAACTCACCTTGTAAGCGTTGGAGAGATCCATTATGAGCCTATCGGAATTTATGCAGGAACAGAGAGTGACCTTTCCAATATCCCTGATGGTGCTGACATTGCAATCCCTAACGATACAACAAATGAGGCAAGAGCCCTTCTGATCCTTCAGGACAATGGTATCATTACCTTAAAGGAAGGTGCCGGCATTGATGCAACCATCAATGATATCGCAGAGAATCCTCACAACATCAATTTCGTTGAGATGGAAGCAGCACAGGTTTCCAAGGTTCTTAGTGAAGTGGCATTCGCAGTTATCAATGGTAACTATGCACTGGATGCAGGTCTGAATGCACAGACAGACGCTCTGGCATCTGAGACATCTGATTCCCTTGCAGCACAGACCTATGTAAATGTCGTTGTTGTTAAGGAAGGCAATGAGGACAATGAAGGTGTTAAGGCACTGGTTGACGTTCTTAAGTCTGATGATATCAAGAAGTTTATCGAAGAGACCTATGAAGGAGCAGTTGTTCCTTTCGAAGGCTGATCGGTAGCTGAAAACTGAACAGAGACTGAAATGACAGGCGGACCGCTGCGAAAGCAGTGGTCCGTTTTTTCTGCTGTGCCAAAATATTTTTCAGAGCTGTTGACACATATTCCAATTGGTGATAGCATATAGTTAACACGTGTTAAATGAAAAACGAAATAGGCAAAAGGGTGCAAAATGGAAGAAGCCTCCCGTATGACATTAGAAGAAATATCTAAAAAAATAGGTATTTCACGCACAACAATATACAAAGTGCTTAGAAATAAAGACGGTGTCAGCGAAGAAACCGTAAAAATGGTACAGGACGCGCTGGAAAAGTACCATTATGTACAGAACAGAAATGCCCGTAATCTGGCTATGAACCGCCATTATACGATCGGGTATGTGGGATTCCGGTCAAAGAGTGCCAATTACTTTGCAACGGAAGTAGGCAGGGGACTTAAGAGGGCACTGCAGGAATTTGGAGACGACGGACTGACGCTCATGATCTCTGAATTTGATGTGGAGAAGCCTTCGGAGCAGCTTGCAGCTGTAGAAGAGATGAGACAGCAGGGTGTTGACAGCTTTATCCTTTCCTATTCCAGCCATGAAGTGATCCTCCAGATTCTGGAGAGGCTTGAAAAGGAGAACTGCAGGATCGTATTGCTCAGCCGTGATGTGGCGGAGCATCCGGACAATTATTATGTGGGCGTGGATTATTACCGCAGTGGCATGCTGGCGGCAGAGCTTCTGATGAAGCTGATGCCGGAGGGGGGCAGAATCTTTGTACCGGTGACAGAAGAATATAAAACAAATCAGGATATCCTGAGCAGACTTTCCGGGTTTCAGGACAGACTGAAAACCTGCGAAAAGCTGGAGATGCTGCCGCCATTCTTTGGGCTTACCGGAGAAAGGGAGATAAAGGAAGCACTGGAGAAGCTTTTACAGGAAGAACCAGACAGGAAACCGGATGGTATTTTTGATCTTACCTACCGGCTGGATGTGATCGCAGATGTCCTGAAGCGGCAGAAGAAAAAAATTCCGCTGGTTGGATTCGATCTGTTTGAGGAGATCAGAGGCAGTGTGGAGGATTCCACGATCGATGCACTGATCTATCAGGATCTGAGCAGCCAGGCATACCGGGCAGTGAGAATGCTGTTTGAAGAGATGTGCTACGGCAAGGTCCGGAGTGAAAAGAAGCATTATGCCAAGCTGGAGATCATCATGAAAGAGAATCTCATTTATTTCTGAGGATTTTTATATAGAACGATGGAACAGAAGGGTATCAGAAGAAAAGGAGGAGAGAAATGTTATACGTAGGAATTGATTTGGGAACCAGCGCAGTGAAGCTGCTTCTGATGGACGGGGAAGGAAAGATACAGAAGATCGTATCCAGAGAATATCCCCTGTATTTCCCGCATCCGGGCTGGTCGGAGCAGAAGCCTGAGGACTGGTATGAGCAGGTTATGGATGGCATGAAGGAGCTGATCGCAGAGGCAGATAAGAGTAAGGTTGCAGGTATCAGCTTTGGCGGACAGATGCACGGACTTGTCATTCTGGATAAGGAGGATCAGGTGATCCGTCCCGCAATCCTCTGGAATGACGGAAGAACCTATGAAGAGTGTGATTATCTGAACAATGTGATCGGCAAGGAAAAGCTTTCCGAGTATACAGCCAATATTTCCTTTACCGGATTTACGGCACCGAAGATCCTCTGGGTGAAGAATAAGGAGCCTGAGAATTTTAAAAAAATTGTGAAGATCATGCTTCCCAAGGACTATATCGCCTATAAGCTGACCGGTGTGAACTGTACGGATGTATCAGATGCTTCCGGTATGCTGCTGATGGATGTGAAAAACCGCCGCTGGTCAAAGGAAATGTGTGAGATCTGTGGTATCAGCGAGGAGATGCTGCCAAAGCTTTATGAAAGCTATGAATGCGTAGGCACAGTAAAGCCAGAGATCGCAAGGGAACTTGGTATTCCGGAGACAGTAAAGGTGGCAGCCGGCGCAGGTGACAATGCCGCAGCAGCAGTAGGAACCGGAACTGTTGGAGATGGTATGTGCAATATCTCCCTTGGAACAAGCGGAACCATCTTTATCTCTTCTGAGAAATTTGGTGTAGATAAGAACAATGCGTTGCATGCCTTTGCACATGCAGACGGACATTATCATCTGATGGGATGTATGCTCAGTGCAGCTTCCTGCAATAAATGGTGGATGGATGAGATCATCGGTACCTCCGACTACGGCGCAGAGCAGAAGAAGATCGGGGCACTTGGAGAAAATCACGTGTATTTCCTGCCCTACCTGATGGGCGAGCGTTCCCCTCATAATAACCCCAATGCCAGAGGAACCTTTATCGGCATGACCATGGATACCACCAGGGCAGATATGACCCAGGCAGTGCTGGAGGGCGTAGCCTTTGCACTTCGTGATTCCTTCGAGGTAGCCAAGTCCCTTGGCATTAAGATTGAGCGGACGAAGATCTGTGGCGGCGGTGCGAAGAGCCCTCTCTGGAAAAAGATGATCGCCAACATCCTGAACCTGAAGGTGGATGTGATCGAAAGTGAAGAAGGACCGGCACTTGGCGGAGCCATGCTGGCGGCGGTAGCCTGCGGGGAATATAAGAACGTGGAAGAAGCTGCCGCTAAGATCGTAAGGATTGTGGATACCGTAGAGCCGGAGGAAGAGCTGGTAAAGAAGTATGACGAGCGTTATCAGCAGTTCAGGCAGATCTATCCTGCCTGCAAGCCGCTGTTTGATATCATTAAGTAATTTTATTTTAAAGAAGGGAGAAGGAAAATGAAGATTTACAGTGTAACAGATGAGAGATTCAAGACCTATGGAAGAGTTGTTACCGGGATCGACTTTTCAGAGCTCTGCAAGGCCATGGAAGAAACACCCTGTCCTGAGGATGTGATCTATGTACCGGGAGATCCGAAGCTTGAGGCACTTCCAGTTATGAAGGAGCTGACAGATAAGACCTACGGAGAGCTGCAGGTCCAGATCGGTTACTGCAACGGACACAACTGTATGCTGAATGCTTTTGAATATCACAGAAGCTCAGAGATCAATGTGGCAGTGACAGACGCCATTCTGATCCTTGGCAGACAGCAGGATATCACGGAGGACTTTACATATGATACCTCTCTGGCAGAAGCATTTCTGATTCCTGCGGGAACTGCAGTAGAAGTATATGCAACCACTCTGCATTATGCACCCTGCGGCGTAAATGGACAGGGCTTCCGTGTGACAGTAGTACTTCCGAAGGGAACCAACCTTGATCTGGAAGCAGCCCATACAGAGGGTGAGGACGGACACCTTACCGCAAAGAACAAATGGCTCCTTGGCCATCCCGAAGGAGGACTTCCGGAGGGCAGTCCCATGGGACTTGTTGGAAAGAACCTTAATATCAATGAATAAAACAATATAAGAAAACAGGAGGTAGGTAATCATGAACAATTTACCGGTAGTAAAACTTGGTATCGTGGCAGTCAGCCGTGACTGTTTCCCGATCGAATTATCACAGAAGAGACGTGCAGCAATCAAGGCTGCCTACAAGGGTGACTTATATGAGTGCCCTGTCACTGTGGAAAATGAGCAGGATATGCTGAAGGCAGTAGAGGATGTAAAGAAGGCAGAGTGTAATGCTCTTGTAGTATTCCTTGGAAATTTCGGACCGGAAACACCGGAAACCCTGATCGCAAAGAATTTTGACGGCCCCTGCATGTTCGTAGCAGCAGCAGAAGGTGACGGCGATATGATCAATGGAAGAGGCGATGCTTACTGTGGTATGCTGAACTGCTCCTATAACCTGAAAATGCGTCATCTGCAGGGCTATATTCCTGAATATCCTGTAGGAACCGCAGATGATATCGCAAAGATGATCGGCGAATTTGTACCGATCGCACGTGCTGTCATTGGTGTCCGCAATCTGAAGATCATCACCTTTGGTCCCCGTCCTCAGGACTTCTTTGCCTGCAACGCACCGATCAAGGGCTTATATGAGCTTGGCGTAGAGATCGAAGAGAACTCTGAGCTGGATCTGCTTGTTTCCTTCAAGGAGCATGAGAATGATCCCCGTATCCCTGAGGTATGTGCAGACATGGCTAAGGAAATGGGAGAAGGCAGCTACTACGAAGACCTCAATGTCAAGATGGCACAGTTCGAGCTTACCCTGCTTGACTGGGCTGAGAACCACAAGGGTGCAAGAAAGTATGTTGCCTTTGCTGATAAGTGCTGGCCTGCATTCCCTTCCCAGTTTGGATTTGAGCCCTGCTATGTAAACAGCCGTCTGGCATCCCGTGGTATTCCGGTATCCTGCGAGGTAGATATCTACGGTGCTCTCAGCGAATACATCGGACTGTGCATATCTGATGATGCAGTTACCCTGCTTGATATCAACAACTCCGTACCGAAGTATATTTATGACGAGGATATCGCCGGCAAGTATGATTATGCTTTGACAGATACCTTCATGGGCTTCCACTGCGGAAATACACCGGAGTGCAAGATGTGCTCATCCAGAGCTGTTAAATATCAGCTCATCCAGCACAGACTTCTTGAGCCCGCTGGAAGCGAGCCTGATTTCACAAGAGGAACCCTGGAGGGTGATATCGCAGCTTCTGACATTACCTTCTATCGTCTGCAGTGCAATTCAGACGGAGAGCTGGTTTCCTATGTGGCAGAAGGTGAGATCCTTGATGTTCCGACCAGATCCTTCGGCGGTATCGGTATCTTCGCTATTCCTGAAATGGGAAGATTTTACCGTCATGTACTGGTTGAGAAGAATTTCCCTCACCATGGCGCTGTTATGTTCGGACATTACGGAAAGGCAATGTTCGAGGTACTGAAGCTCCTTGGTGTAAAGCTTGACAGCATCGGTTATAATCAGCCGAAGGGAGTTCGTTATCCTTCTGAGAATCCTTTCGCATAAGAAATCAGACAGACTGAAAAGGTAAGATGAAATAAAAATAAGGCTGCCGCTCTTTTCCATGACAGAAGGCTGTATGGAGAGGGCGGCAGTTTTTTGATGCATAACAGAAGAGATTTTTACTTTTTTTGTAAGAAAATATACTAGATTTCTGACAGGAAGATGAGTATACTCTAACTTGCTTCAGTAGAGAAAACTTCTATTTCAGGAGGAGAAGAAAATGGCAGGAAGTTCAGCAAAGGATATGACAGTTGGTTCACCGATGAAGCTGATTCTGGGGTTTGCAGTACCCCTGTTGTTCGGCTTTCTGTTCCAGCAGTTTTACAGCGTTGTGGATACTATTATTGTTGGGAAGACACTTGGTGTTGATGCTCTTGCCGGTGTAGGTGCTACCGGTTCCGTGAATTTTCTTGTGATCGGCTTCTGCATGGGTGTCTGTAATGGATTTGCAATCCCGGTGGCCCAGAAATTTGGTGCCAAGGATTATGTGACTATGCGCCGTTTTATTGCGAACAGTGTGTGGCTTTCTATAGGATTTGCTGCTGTGATGACCGTACTGGTATCGATATTCTGCAGGCAGATCCTGACTCTGATGAGAACACCGGAGGATATTCTTGAATACGCCTATTCATATATCCTGATTGTATTTATCGGGATTCCTGCCACTTATTTATACAACCTGTTGTCCGGCTTTATCCGTTCCATCGGGGACAGTAAGACTCCCCTGGTATTTCTTGTGATCTCTTCCGTTTTGAACATCGGACTTGACCTCCTGATGATCATGGTCTTCCGGATGGGAGTGGCGGGAGCTGCAGTTGCCACGGTGCTTTCCCAGCTTATTTCAGGAATCCTGTGTCTGATATATATGTATTATAAATTTGACATTCTGATTGTGAAGAAGGATGAATGGAAGGCGGATACCCATCTGATGAGGATTCTATGCAGCATGGGTGTTCCCATGGGACTGCAGTATTCCATCACAGCGATCGGATCTGTTATTCTTCAGACAGCGGTCAATACCCTCGGCTCGGCAGCAGTAGCATCCATGACAGCAGGCTCAAAGGTAAGTCTGTTTTTCTGCTGCCCCTTTGATGCCCTTGGCTCCACCATGTCAACCTATGGAGGACAGAATGTGGGAGCAAAGAGGCTTGACCGGATCGGCAAAGGTCTGCTATCCTGTAGCATATTGGGAATTGTTTATTCTATTGCAGCCTTTGTGATCCTGTATTTCTTCGGGGATAAATTTGCATTGATGTTTCTGGATGCAGGGGAGACAGAAATTCTGCAGAATGCACGGATGATGCTTGTGATCAACTCAGCATTTTTTATTCCACTTGCGTTTGTAAATGTGATCCGCTTCCTGATCCAGGGAATGGGCTACAGTACCTTTGCGATCCTGGCGGGTGTATTTGAAATGATAGCAAGGACGCTGGGGGGTGTTTTTCTGGTACCTGTGTTTGGGTATACCGGAGCCTGCTTTGCAAGCCCACTGGCCTGGATCCTTGCTGATCTGTTTCTGTTTCCGGCATATTTCCATGTGATGAAGAGGCTGCATAAGATCCTGAAAGTGTAGTCCCCGGAAGGGGAGAAGGGCTGTGCATATTTTGGAAGGCGGCACAGAAGAGCGGAATGAATGCAGAAGAAGAACAAATGAAAAAAAGGCTCCGTGAGCTGGCAGAAAGATCGTACAGGGGAAATTGTTATACCTTTACAGATTTTCTGTCGCTTGCGGAGCTTTCCTGTTACTACGAAATGGAGCGTGAGCTGTCATTTGCCGGAGAGATGGTATCCGGTGGCAGTGAAGGGCGGGAGCGGTGCATGATCCGGTTTGGAAATCCGGGAGAGCTTGGTTATGAACAGGATTTTCCCATTGTATGTCTCAGGATAAGACCACTCATGAAAAAATTTGCAGAGGATCTTACACACAGGGATTTTCTTGGTGCACTGATGAACCTTGGTATTGAAAGAGGTACTCTTGGGGATATTATCCTTCAGGAAAAGGAAGCATTTCTGTTCTGTAAAGAGATCATTGCACCTTATATCATGGAGAACCTGACAAGGGTAAGACATACCGCTGTCCTCTGTGAGGTGACAGAGGAGATACCGGTGGAAGGAGAGGCAGAGCTTAAGGATATCAATATACAGATTGCATCAGAACGTATTGACGGTGTGATCGCAAAGGTGTATAAATTATCAAGAAGTGACAGTGCAGCCTTGTTTCTGCAAAAGAGGATCTTCGTGAATGGAAGACAGTGTGAAAATAACAGTCATATGCTGAAGGACGGAGATCAGATTTCTGTACGTGGCTATGGAAGGTTTATCTATGCAGGAGGCCGGGGATTAAGCAAAAAGGGGAAGCTGAATGCATTGATACAGATTTACGGCGGATAAGAAAGGACAGAAAACCTATGCTGCTTTTACAACAAATGATTATCATGTTTCTGCTTATGAGTGTCGGCTTTGTGGGAAGTAAGATCGGAATGATCACAGAGGAAACCTCCAAAAGGCTGTCGGCGATCGTTGTGAATATCGCCAATCCGGCGATGATCCTTGTCAGTGGGATCAGTGACGAAAGAATGGAAGGCAGGGAGCTGCTTTCACTGACAGTAGTAATCCTTGCGATCTATGCGGTACTTTTGCTGCTGGCTTATCTGCTGCCGGTATTGCTGCGTGTAGATCCAAAGAGCAGGGGCATTTATCAGGCCATGACGGTATTTTCCAATATAGGCTTTATGGGGTATCCCATAATTGCAGCCCTGTATGGAAGCAGCGCCGTTCTTTATGGAGCACTGTACAGCATCCCTTTTAATATATTGATCTATACCTTTGGTGTCTCCGCACTGCGGAAAAAGGAGAATGGTGCGGAAAAGAAAAAGCTTTCGCTCAAGGAAGTCCTGAATATCGGGGTGATCACCAGTATTATTTCACTGATCCTGTATCTCTGGCAGATCCGGGTACCGGGATTTCTCACAGATACGCTGAGTTATCTTGGAAATCTGACTGCACCTTTAAGTATGATGGTCATTGGCGCTTCCATGACAAGCATCAGTCTGAGGGAGCTGTTTACGGATGTGAGGCTGTTACTCTTTTCACTGATCAAGCTGCTTCTGATACCGGTTTTTGGTATGCTTCTGATCCGGCAGGTAGTGACAAATGAGGTGATCTGCGGTGTATTTATGATCATGCTGGCAACACCGGTAGGAAGCATGACTGCCATGCTGGCACAGGAGTATGACGGAGATTATGAGACAGCATCAAGAGGTGTGACATTGACGACGCTTTTGTCAGTCATTACCATGCCTGTGGTATCGCTGCTCCTGTTTTAGGACTTTGCGGATATGAAAATAAAAGAAAACACAAAATAAAAGAGAAAAATAGAAGTAGGGAAAGGAAGGTTTAAGATGGAAAAGGTTACGGACAGGTTTTTGCGTTATGTACAGATAGATACCCAGTCAGATGAAGAGGGAACAGGTACGCCGACTACGGAAAAGCAGCATGAGCTTGCCAGGCTCCTCGTGGAAGAGCTTACAAAAATGGGGGCAGAGGAGATCACCTATGATAAGGAGCACTGCTATGTATATGCTTCCATTCCTGCCACAGAAGGGATGGAGGGAAAGCCGGTCATGGGCTTCATTTCCCATATGGATACCTCTCCGGCAGTAAGCGGGGCGAATGTAAGGCCGCGGATCATTACTGCTTATGACGGAGAGGATATTGTCCTGAACAGCGGGCTTGGCATTGTCATGAAAACAGCGGATTTCCCGGAGCTTAAGGAATATCAGGGAAAGAGCCTGATCGTGACAGACGGAACTACGCTGCTTGGCGCAGATGACAAGGCAGGTGTTGCTGAGATCATGACCATGGCGGAGTACCTGCTTTCCCACAGTGATGTTCCCCATGGAAAGCTCCGGATCGGCTTTACCCCGGATGAAGAGGTGGGAGCGGGAGCAGATCACTTTGATGTAGAGCTGTTTTCAGCAGACTGTGCCTATACGGTGGACGGCGGTAAGCTCGGGGAGCTGGAATATGAGAATTTCAATGCGGCAGGCGCCAGGGTAACCTTCCATGGGAGAAGTGTGCATCCGGGAGATGCCAAGAACAAAATGAAGAATGCATTGCTGACTGCCATGGAATTCCAGGGAATGCTGCCTGTATCTGAAAACCCGATGTATACGGAAAAATATGAGGGCTTCTACCATCTTGATGCACTGAATGGAGATATTGAAAGGGCAGTGGCAGATTATATCATCAGGGATCATTCCAGAGAAAAATTTGAACAGAAAAAGGCATTGTTTGAGAAGGCCGGTGCATTCCTGAATGAGAAGTATGGGGAAGGCACAGTGGAAATAGAGCTTAAGGATTCTTATTACAACATGAAGGAGATCATAGAGGATCATATGGAGCTGATCGACCATGCCATGGAGGCGATGAGGGAAGCCGGGGTAGAGCCGGTTGTGGTTCCCATCCGGGGCGGTACGGATGGTGCCAGACTTTCCTACATGGGGCTGCCCTGCCCGAACCTCTGTACAGGGGGCCATAATTTCCATGGCAGATTTGAGTATATCTGCATAGAATCCATGGAGGCAGTTGTAAGGATCCTTCTGAACCTGGCAAGGGGGTGAATGGTATGAACATATACGATATTATAGGACCGGTTATGGTCGGTCCCTCCAGCTCCCATACAGCAGGTGCTGCCAAGATAGGCTATGTATCAGGAAAGCTTCTTGGCGAGCCGGTAAGGGAGGCAAGGATCCTGCTGTATGGCTCCTTTCTGGCAACCGGTATCGGACATGGAACAAGAAAAGCGATCATAGCAGGACTTCTTGGAATGAAGCCGGATGATACCAGGATACCGGAAAGCTTTGCACTGGCAGAGCAAAGAGGAATCCGGTTTTCCTTTGGGGAAGCGGAGCTGAAGGAGGGGCATCCTAATTCTGCCGAGCTGCTGCTTACCGGAGAAACGGGTAAAACGCTGGAAATTGTCGGTGAGTCTCTTGGCGGGGGCAGGATCAATATTGCGAGGATCGATGGGATCGCAACCAATTTTTCAGGAGATTATCCTACGCTGATCGTACATAACCTGGATCAGCCCGGACACGTCACAGAGGTTACGTCCATGCTGGGACATAAGTCTGTGAATATTGCGACCATGCAGCTTTACAGGAGAAGCCGGGGCGGTGATGCGGTTATGGTCATTGAGTGTGACCAGGAGGTTCCGGAGGACGGGATCCGTTTCCTGACACATCTTGAGGGAATCCAGAAGGTGACGTATCTGAGCCTTCTTTAACGGAGGCTGTGAAAGAGAGGGAAAGAGCAGATGATCTATCATTCCATAGAAGATATTAAAAATCTGGCAGAGGAAAAGCAGGTGCCCATGTGGCGTATCATCATGGAAAAGGACATGGAGGAGAGACAGGTTACGGAGGGGGAAACCTTTGAGGCCATGAGAGCCATGTACCTTGCCATGAAGCAGGCTGATCAGTCCTACAACGGAGCTCTTTCTTCTCCGAGCGGTCTTGCCGGAGGAGACGGGGAAAGGCTTCATGCATACAACCAGACAGGGAACAGCCTGATGGGGGCTTATCCCTCCCTTGTTATGGAGAAGGCGGTAAAGATGGGAGAGTCCAATGCCTGTATGAAAAGGATCGTTGCGGCGCCTACAGCAGGCTCCTGTGGTGTCATACCGGCAGTCCTGCTTGCCTATGAGAAGGTGTTTGGGGAAAAAGAAGAGAAAATGGTGGAAGCGCTTTTCCTGAGCGCCGGCATTGGGGAAGTGATCGCGGAGAATGCAAGCATTGCCGGTGCAGCCGGAGGCTGTCAGGCAGAGATAGGGTCTGCCAGTGCCATGGCGGCAGCGGCAATTGTTTATCTGCAGGGTGGCAGTCATGAGGCAATGATACATGCCACAGCCCTGGCACTCAAAAATATGCTTGGTCTTGCCTGTGATCCGGTATGCGGACTGGTAGAGGTTCCGTGTATAAAAAGAAATGCGGCAGGGGCTGTGAATGCTGTAAGTGCAGCACAGATGGCATTGGCAGGAGTACGGAGTGCGATCCCGGCTGATGAGGTGATCGATACCATGCGCAGGATCGGTAATGAAATGCCGATGGATTTAAAGGAAACAGGAGAAGGAGGTCTTGCTGTTACGGAGACCGGAAAAAGGCTGCGTACTCATTTTGAAGCAGAAAACAAAAATTAACTACTTATAAATAAGTAGAAGGAGTAGAAATAATTAGTAACAATCTGCCTGAAAATGCATTATTAATGATAATTGACTTTGCATAGATGCGAGATTACAATAACTGTAAACTTGATGGAGAGCTGACTGGCTTGAAAAGGAGGAGCTGCAATGAAACATTTTGTAATTGCAATCACAAGAACCTGTGGAAGCGGCGGTACGACTATTGCAAAAATGCTTGCAAATGATTATCAGATTGATATGTATGACAGAAAGCTGCTGCGACTTGCTTCAGAAGACAGCGGAATCAATGAAACACTATTTGCAGCAGCAGATGAAACAACGAAGAAGAAGCCGTTGTTCAAGGCATTTAAAAAGGTTTTCAATGGAGAGCTGATCCCACCGGAAAGCAATGATTTTACCTCAAATGATAACCTGTTTGCTTATCAGGCTAAGGTATTAAAGGAACTGACAAAAAGAGAATCCTATGTGGTAGTGGGAAGGGCAGCGGATTACGTGCTTAAGGATTATCCTTATCTCGTGAGAGTTTTCATTCATGCACCCTATGAGAGATGTGTACTTCATGAAATGGATTTCCAGAGCTGCACAAGAAAAGAGGCAGTCGATGAGATCGCCAGGATGGATGCTTACCGAAGTGCCTATTACAAATACCATACCGGCAGGGAATGGCAGGATGTAAAGAACTATGATCTGTCGCTGGATACCGGGGTATACAGCTATGAACAGTGTACTGAGATCATTAAGAAATTCGTGGATTTTAAGCTGGGTATTTCCTAGGACAGGTACAAAATAACATAATGAAAACAATACTTCGCAGGTGAAGACAACCGGCGGAGTTTTTTGTTTTACAGGGTATCGTTACGGATACCTTTTCTATGAACAAGTATTGTATACATGTATGCAATAATGCAAAAGGAGGATGAGATTATGAAAAGAAAAGTGATTCAGAAGCTGGCGGCACTTGTCAGTGCCGGAACAATGACAGCAGCACTGCTTGCAGGATGTGGAAGCACCGGCGGGGCAGCAGAAAGTGCCGGCAGCAGTGATACTGCAGCAGAAGCAGGCACAGCAGATGGGGACAGCATTCCGGTCGGGGTGATCTCACCCAATACCGGTAATCTTGCAACCTATGGAGAATCCGTTCTGAATGGTATTAACCTGGCAGTAGAGGAGATCAATGCAGCAGGTGGTGTGCTTGGTAAGAATATTTCCATTATATCCTATGATGATAAGGCAGATTCCACAGAGGGTGCAAATGCCTTTAACAGACTGGTAGGTGATGGTGCCTGTGCCATTATCGGTTCTGTAACAAGTGGTGTTACCGCTTCTCTGGCACCTCTTGCAGATGAGAGCCAGATCGTACTTCTGACACCTACCTCAACAGCAGATACCATTACCGAATCAGATAATTACGTATTCCGTGCCTGCTTTAAGGATTCCTACCAGGGCAAGATGGCAGCCAAGTTTGCGGCAGAAAAGCTGGGAGTAAAGAAGGTGGCTGTCCTGTATGCTTCCGGAGATGCTTATTCGGCAGGTGTAAGAGAGTCCTTTGATGCAGCCTGCAGCGAGCTTGGACTGGAGATCGTGGCAGAAGAAAGCTCATCCTCAACAGATGATACCGAATTCTCTTCCCAGCTGACCAATATTGCAGCAAGCGGAGCAGAGTTCCTGTTTGCACCCTACTACTATAATGCGGCAGGTCCTTATATCATTCCCCAGGCAAGAGCAGCAGGCTTTGAGGGTGTGATCATGGGTGCTGATGGTTATGATGGTACGACAGAATCCATGCTGGATGACAAGACTCTTTACAATAATTGTTACTATACCAACCACTATTCACCGGATGATACCTCTGATGTAGTACAGACCTTTGTTACTGCTTACAATGATAAATATGGTGCAAAGCCAAATGCGCTGGCAGCACTTGCGTATGATTCCGCCTATATGATCAAGGATGCAATTGAAAAGGCAGGCAGCACAGACAGAGCAGAGATCCGTGATGCCATGTCAGGCATGAGCTTTGAGGGCGTTACCGGTAAGTTCATCCTGGATGAAACAGGTACACCTGAGAAGTCAGTTGCAGTTATTGAATTTAAGGATGGAGAAGCTGTCTGGAACTGCACACTGGATTAACAGCTGTCAGGCAGTAAGAAACCAGAAAGGCACCGCCGCCCAGGCGGTGGTGCCGGTTATAAAGGAGAACGACTATGGGAACACAGATAAGCATATTCATACAACAGATCATAAACGGATTGAAAATCGGCAGTGTGTATGCGTTAGTAGCACTTGGGTATACCATGGTTTACGGTATCATCAAGCTGATTAACTTTGCACATGGAGATTTCATCATGGTTGGAAGCTATGTGCTGCTTTACACGATTCCAATCATGGTAGCAGGCGGACTTCCTGCATGGGCGGCTGTAATTCTTGCTATTATTGCCTGCTCGGCAGTTGGTATTACCGTAGAAAAGGTTGCATACAAGCCAGTAAGGGAAAAGGGAACAAAGATGAGCGCACTAATCACCGCGATTGCCATGAGTCTTTTTCTGGAGAATCTGGCACAGACGTTGTTTGGCGCTTCACCAAAGTCAATTTCAACGATCTTTAATTTCCCTAATCTGGAAATCGGAGGTACCAAGCTGAATGGAAATACGCTGCTTACGATCGCAATTGGCGTTGTAATGATGATTGCTTTGCAGCTGTTCGTAAAGAAAACCAAAATGGGAAAGGCAATGCGTGCAGTATCTGAGGATGGAGAAGCAGCGATCCTTATGGGGATCAACAAGAACCGGACCATCAGCATCACCTTTGCCATCGGATCTGCACTGGCAGCAGTCGCTTCTCTTATGTATTGTGCCTCCTATCCGCAGGCAACTCCCACACTGGGTTCCATGCTTGGTCTGAAGGCCTTTATTGCAGCCGTTCTTGGCGGGATCGGGATCATACCGGGTGCCATGCTCGGCGGTATCATCATAGGACTGGTAGAAAGCCTGACAAAGGCATATATAGGAACACTTACAGGCGGTGTGATCACCTCTGCATTTTCAGATGCGATCGTATTTGGCATACTGATCATCGTCCTGATCGTAAAGCCGGCAGGTATTCTTGGTAAAAATATTGGAGAGAAAGTGTAGGTGGTGACTGTGAGGATACCAAAAGAAAAAGGAAAAGCAATGATAGTAAACCTGGCGGGAGTACTGTTACTCTTTCTGCTCCTTGTCATTCTGAGAGAGACAGGTGCCCTTTCCAACTATATCAGCGGTGTGCTGATGGTATGTGGCATTGCCATTATTATGGCAAGCTCCTTAAATATCACAGTAGGCTATCTGGGACAGGTAGCACTTGGCGGCTGTGGTTTCATGTCAATTGGTGCATATACAGCGGCACTGATCACAAAGGCAATGGAAGCATCCGGAATTCTTGTGGGAGCAGGGGCACCCGATACGCTGCGGTTCCTGATCGGAACACTGGCAGGTGGTGTACTGGCAGCCGTATTCGGTGTTCTGGTAGGAATTCCTGCCCTGCGGCTCCGTGGAGATTATCTGGCGATCATCACACTTGGCTTTGGTGAGATCATCCGGGTTATCATCCAGAATCTGAAATTTGCAGGCGGCAAGGGCTTTTCAGAGGGGCAGGCAGGCCAGGCATTAGTGGGGATCAACAGACTGGCTGATATTTATGTAGTGTTCTGGATGGTAGTGATTTCGGTAGCACTTCTTTACACCTTCATCCGTTCCAAATATGGAAGAGCGATCATCGCGATCAGGGATGATGATATTGCAGCCGGAGCCTCCGGACTGAATACCACCTTCTACAAGGTACTTGCATTTACGGTATCAGCATTTTTTGCAGGAATTGCAGGCGGTATTTTTGCACACTATATCGGATCCTTAAATGCAGCTACCTTTGGCTGGCTGAAATCAACCGAGTACGTGATCATGGTAGTATTTGGCGGCATGGGATCCCTTACCGGTTCCATTCTGGCAGCTATTGTACTTTCTGCACTGCCGGAGCTTCTTCGAAGCTTTTCCGAGTACAGAATGCTCGCATATTCCGTGGCTCTTGTACTTGTTATGATCTTTAAGCCTACAGGGCTTCTCGGAACCTATGAATTTTCTCTGTACCGGCTTTTAAACCGGATCTTTCATGGGAAAAAGGCGGAGAAAAAACAGGAGGTGAAATAATATGGCAGAGGTTATTTTACAGGCAAAGCATCTTGGCATATCCTTTGGCGGCCTGAAGGCCGTTGATGATTTTAATATTGAAATAAAAGCCGGTGAGCTGATGGGACTGATCGGACCAAATGGTGCCGGCAAGACAACCGTCTTTAATCTTCTGACTGGTGTGTATACACCGACGGAGGGTGCATTTTTCCTCTGTGGTGAAAAGATGAATGGAAAGAAGACCTATCAGGTCGTCCAGGCAGGAATTGCCAGAACCTTCCAGAATATCCGTCTTTTTAAGTCAATGACGGTAATTGAAAATGTTATGGTAGCCTATGGCATGAGTATTAAGTACAAAATGCCGGGTGCTCTTTTCAGGAGCAGCACTTATTGGCGTGAGGAGGCTGGATACCGGGAAAAGGCCATGGAGCTTCTGAAAATCTTCGGTCTGGAGGATAAGGCAGATTTTGTGGCAGATAATCTTCCCTATGGCCAGCAGAGAAAGCTGGAGATCGCGAGGGCACTGGCAACCGGGATGAAGCTGCTTCTTCTGGATGAGCCGGCAGCAGGTATGAATCCTACGGAAACCGCTGATCTGCTCCGCTGCATCAATGTGATCAGGGAGCAGTTCGGGATTGCGATTCTTCTGATCGAGCATGATATGAGTCTTGTCATGAAGATCTGTGAAAGGATTGTTGTTATTGATTATGGCGTAACCATTGCCACAGGACTTCCTGAAGAGATCGCATCCAACCAGCGGGTTATTACTGCTTATCTTGGGGCAGATGAAGAAGAGGAGGGTGCATAATATGCTCAGAATAGAAAATGTAAATGTTTCCTATGGCTCTATTCATGCGCTTCATGATATCAGCCTTACGGTGAATGATGGTGAGGTGGTATCCCTGATCGGTGCCAATGGTGCCGGAAAAACCACAACCTTGCATACGATAACAGGACTGAAGGGTGCAACAGATGGAGTCATCGAGTATGATGGAAAGGATCTGCGCAGGATGGATCCCAGCCATATCATCCGGATCGGAATGGCACATGTGCCTGAGGGAAGGCACGTCTTTACCCAGATGAGTGTACAGGAAAATCTGGAGATGGGCTCCTATATCATGAATGATAAGAGCCAGATCAAGAAGAATATGGATATGGTCTACGAGTATTTTCCAAGGCTTCTTGAGAGAAAAAAGCAGCTGGCAGGAACCCTGTCAGGAGGAGAGCAGCAGATGCTGGCAACAGGAAGAGCCCTGATGAGCAATCCCAGAATTGTGCTGATGGATGAGCCGTCTATGGGACTTTCACCACTCCTTGTAAAGGAGATCTTTCATATTATAAAGACGCTTCATCAGAATGGGATCACCGTCCTTTTGGTGGAGCAGAATGCAAAGATGGCACTGGCTGTATCAGACAGGGCGTATGTCCTTGAAACTGGAAGGATCAGCATGAGTGGTAAGGCGTCAGAGCTGCTTGCAAATGATAATATCAAGAAAGCATATCTTGGCGCATAGAAAGGAACAGGAGGCGGTTTTATGATTTCACCAAAATTCAGAAGTATGTTAAAAGGAGAATCTGTGATCAGGAAGATGAACAGCCAGGGAAATGCGATCGCAGAGAAGATCGGTGCAGAAAATGTATTTGATTTTTCTATTGGAAATCCCAGTGTGCCTGCACCGGAAAACCTGAATGCAGTTTTTGAAGAGCTGCTGACTGGTATGGATTCGGTGCTGCTGCATGGCTACAGTGAAAGTCATGGTATCCTGGAGGTCAGAAAGCAGATCGCTGCGTCATTGCAAAAAAGATTTGGGACACCCTTCAGCTACAAAGATATCTTCATGACAAGCGGCGCCTGTGCGGCTATGGCACATGCTGTACGTGCAGTTGCCAGTCCCGGGGAAGAAATTATTACCTTTGCACCATATTTTCCTGAGTATAAGCCCTATATTGAAGGAGCGGGTGTGACGCTGAAGATCATACCTGCGGATACAGAAAGCTTTCAGATTAATTTTGATCTGTTAGAGCAGGAGATTTCAGAAAAAACAGCTGCAGTTCTTATCAACACACCAAATAACCCGTCCGGAGTCGTGTATTCAACAGAAACGGTCAAAAGGCTGGCAGCGCTGCTGACGCAGAAGTCAGAGGAGCTTGGACATACCATTTATCTGATCTCAGATGAGCCATACCGTGAGATCGTTTTTGCGGGAGTGGACAATCCCTTTGTCTCCGACTATTATGCAGATACTATCATCTGTTATTCGTTCAGTAAATCATTATCCCTGCCAGGGGAAAGAATCGGATATGTGGCAGTGAACCCGGCCTGCAGTACGGCTGAGCTGATCATTGATATGTGTGCGCAGATTTCCAGGTGCATAGGACATAACTGTCCATCCTCTATTATCCAGTATGTGGCAGGAAAAATGTGCGGGGAAACTTCTGACTTGACGGTTTATGAAACAAATGCCAGAATGTTATATAAAGAGCTGACGGCTATGGGCTATACCTGTCAGGAGCCGGGAGGAACCTTCTATATGTTCCCCAAGGCACTTGAGGAGGATGCGATGGCATTCTGCCAGAAGGCACTGGAATACAATCTGGTACTGGTTCCCGGTGACAGCTTCGGATGTCCGGGATATTTCCGGATCTCCTATTGTGTGCAGACAGAGAAAGCAGAAAGGTCAGTGGAGGCATTCAAAAAGCTGGCAAAGGCCTATGGTCTGTAATGAATATGACCTGATATCGGGAGGACAAGAAAGAAAATGAAGATACTGATTATCGGTGCCAAGGACCGGTATGCAAGACATATGCCAGAGGATATCCCAGTCACCAGGACGATAGAAAAGATATTCCTGCCAAGAGGAGCTTCTGATGAGGAAATCATTGCTGTCGGAAGAGATTGTGAGTTTCTTGCAGCAGATCCTATGACAAAGGTCAGCAGAGCTGCCATAGAGGGACTGCCACATTTAAAAATGATCCATTCAGAAGGAGTCGGATTTAACGGCTTTGATGTGGAAGCAGCCAGAGAGGCCGGGATATATGTATGTAACTGCAAGGGTGCCAATGCCGGGGCAGTTGCGGAACAGACAATTCTGCTGATCCTGGGCTTCCTGCGGCAGGTAACAGAGGGAGACCGGAGGGAACGGATCGGGGAACAGATGCAGATGAAGGAAACCATGATGGTAAAAGGGCTGAAGGAGGTATCTGACTGTAAGATAGGTCTGATCGGCTTTGGGGATATCGCCAAAGCAACAGCAGAGAGACTCCATGCCTTTGGCTGTGAGCTGTATTATTCCTCTCTTCACAGAAAGGATCCTGAAACAGAAAAGGCATTTCATGTGACGTATCTGACGCAGGAGGAGCTGCTTTCTGTCTGTGATGTGGTCAGCCTTCACTGCGCAGTAACTGATGATACAAGGAATATGGTAAATGCAGAGTTCCTCACCAGGATGAAGAAAGAGGCGTTTCTTGTGAATACAGCCAGGGGGGATCTGGTTGATAATGAAGCACTGGTGCAGGCAATCGTGGAAGAAAGGATAGCTGGAGCCGCACTGGATACGGTGTTCCCGGAACCGACAACAATAGAAAATCCACTGCTGCATCTGCCGGAGGGATTTGAAAACAGGATCCTGTTTTCACCACATGTCGGCGGAGCCACAGCTAGCTCTATGAAGCGGTCCCACAGAATACTCTGGCAGGCGGTACAGGACATGACAGAGGGCAGAAGACCGGAAAATATCGTGAACCAGTTATAAAAAAGTCCGTGAGGGCTTTTTTTATTGCTTTTTTTTGTTGCAATTCTGAAGGAAATAGGATACGCTTATCATGAAAACGAAATCAGTACTAAAGTACCAGAACGGAGAAGCTTATGGATTTGCAGTTGTGGATCATGATCAATACGGCATCGGTGATCGGATTAATTTATTTGTTTGCCTTTTTATATACGAATACCTCTATGGAAAAAAAGCTGAAGTATAATTTTTACTGGATCATGGGTCTGGAGCTGCTGGAGCTTATTTTCTATAATTGTGAGCTTGTAACAGCAGGGCTTCCCTATCCGACAATGCACAGGATTCTGCTGTCAGCACTGGGATATACGATAAGGCCGGTGCTTGCCTTCATGGTATTGTGGTGCACCATGCAGAGAGAAATCAGCAGAAAAAGAGGGATCCTGCTGCTGATCCCTCTCTGTCTTAATGCACTGATCGCTTTTTCTGCATTTTTTACAGATATTGCTTATTCCTATTCACCCGATAACAGATTCATCCGGGGACCTTTAGGTTATTCTTCCCAGATTGTTACAATTTTTTATCTGCTTCTGATGATAGTTTTCGCCATCCGTAATGCAAAGGAAAATCCTGTGATGGAGTCTGTCATTATTATATCAGCGGTGACTCTGATCATTATAAATATGGTGCTTGAGGCAGTGATCAAGGTGCGTTTCACAGGACGGGCTGTGATCGTGCTTTCTACGATCTTTTATTATATGTATTACCAGACACGGGAATATAAGGAGCATATGCAGGAGGGGCAGCGCCTGCGGACAACACTGGAGAAGCAGTCACAGACAGATGGACTGACAGGACTGCTGAATAAAGAGGCATTTAAGAGTGCTGTCGAAAATGTGCTGTCCAGCTCAGAGGATGTCAATATGGCGCTTGTTTTCTTTGATATGGATAATTTCAAGCAGGTGAATGACACATATGGGCATGTGGCAGGAGATGAACTGCTGAAAAAGGTAGCAGACAGGATGAAAAGTACCTTCCGGCAGGAGGATCTGCTTGGCAGATTTGGCGGAGACGAATTCTATGTCCTGATGCGTGGGATCACTCATCAGAATCTTGGCAGGAGGCTTCAGCTTCTGATAGAGGATATGCACCTTAAGAGTGAAGAGGGAAGCCTGGTGACGGCAAGTGTGGGTTGTGCCTTCCTTGCGGGAGGCAGACAGGCGGATGTGGAGGAACTGATCCGGATAGCAGATGAGGCGCTGTATGAAGCGAAGGAAAAGGGACGGAACCGGTATGTGATCAGAGAGGTAAAAAACAAAGGCAGATGAATTTACGGCACTTGCAAAGAGGGTTCAGAGGAACCCTCTTTTTCTTTGTAAAAGGGGGGAAAAAATTTAATTCTGAGGTGAGAGTTTTTCGGATTTCATGTACCTATATAGATAAGATGTTTTTTATCGTACGTTCTGAACGATTCACCTGAACGATTCGGAGAGGAGGAGAAATTATATACTATGAAGAAGGCGATATCCTTTTTATTGACACTGATCCTGTTGTTTAGCGCCCTGCCATTAGAGACGCTGGCATTTGCAGGAGATATCTGGCCGACAAACCCTGCAACCGTGGAACAGATCACACTGGAGGATGGGGCGCTTGTCCTGCAGAACGGTTATATCCGTGTGGCGCTGCGCAAGTTTTTCGGCTCCACACCATACCTTACGACAGTTCCGACCGCGAAGCCTGATGGTGAGGACAATATCTTCTGTAACAGCCAGATCATGTGGTGCAATTTCATCATGTATGAGAGTGGTAAAGAGATTGTCGATCCTGCGGTGGTGGAGCTGAAAAAGGCAGAATTTACAAACAGGACACCGAACGGATCTACATCGGCGATCAAGGCGGAATATTCCCTGCTGACAGCAATGAACCACGTCACTGCAACGATGACGGTCTATTATGAGCTTGTGCAGCTTAAGGAGAGTGGGTCGTCCAAAGAGGGAACCTGGGGAGTATTGTCTTCGGTCAGCGATATTCTCATTGACAAGGACAGCCTGCCAAAGGAAAATCGCGATTTTGCTTTTACCTGTGGTTATTCGATCAACGGTTTTACCGGTATGGGTCACAGCTCTGTCCTGGAAAAGCCGGGCGGTCCGGCCATTAAAATGAGCCGTACGACAGTACCGGAGAAAAAGGATGGGAAACCGCTGAAGATCACTACGGAAAACTCGGTATTCACCGCTCCGGTGGAAAATCTGGATACAAAGACTGTTCCCAAGGGGTATTCCTCGTGGGGAGATGTAGACGGTGTTTACATTACGGAGGCCTATGTGGATGCATATCCCTGGGCGAATCCCTTTGCGGGGCTGTCGGATTACTATGAAAAGGAGATTCAGTCCTCTTCCGGCAAGGACAAGCCGATCCGTGTGGAGCTTCCAACGTTTGTCAGTGTAGAGCCGGGTGATAAGCCTATAAATACCCGTGTGGCGTTCGAAAGCCGTGTTGGATTCGAGTTTAGCCGGGAGAATATTTCAGAAGGATCGGCTCACTTTCTTTGGGGATTCCGTGAGCTGAAGTCAGCAGCCGCAACGGTTCCTTCAGAGCCGGACAAGGTTGATTCTTCCATCTATGCGAAGCAGCTTGCTGCCTTTGCTGATTCAAAGGGCGGTGTGAGAGTGGAGCCTGTGGCAGATGGAGCTGCACTGGAGGCACTGAAAAAGCAGTACGGTGCCAGTCCCATTGCACTTATTAACGGAGACTATGAGAGCAAAAACGGTGAAGCCTTTACCTTCACTGGCGGTGCCGCCATGCTTTCCCCATCTGTCGCTGCGACATGGGATACTGAAAAGGGAAGCCTTGTCATCCATAGGGATGGCAGAGTGGAACAGGAGGGCGTGAGCCTCAATGCACCGACCTTCAAGTTCTATCAGCCTAAAAGCGGTGAAGATAGAGAGCTTAAGATTACGCTTGTAAAGGAGGGATTCCAGTTCGGGATCGATCCTGATAAAAACGATGCTATCGTCTTCGTGGATATTCCCTATGCTTCGGTGAAGCTGAAGCAGGCGGATACCGATACCGCAGGGAATCTTGTCTTTAACGGGCAAATCGGTTTTCAGACTATTTTTGACGGTGCGGAGTTTTCCCTTACAGAGCTGGGATATGGTTTAAATGAGAAGCATGAGTTTAAGGTCAACGGTATCCATGCTACGGGCAAATTCAATACTGCCAGTCTGATAGGGCTGGAGCTTGCGGAGGTAGAGGGCGAGGTCAATACCTTCAAGGGCAGGGAGCTTTACGCCTTCAGCCTGAAGCTGAATGCCATGGATCTTTTTGAAACAGAAGCGGAGCTTGCACTGGTGCGCAGCAAAAAGGACGGATCCCTGCTTCCGGATAACCTGTGGTTTTATGTCAAGGCGAGCCCGGGTATCGTTTTGATCCCTCCGATTCCTGTCGGACAGCTCAATGGAGGAGGCGCAGGCTTTAAAAATCTGGCAAGCACAGTGAACGGTGACTACTTCGCTATCCCGCCGATCAAGCTGCGCGGTGCCCTGACAGGCACCTATATGCATCTGATCGAAGGAACCGGCAATGTGGTCCTTGGTCCAAGTGAAATCTCCCTTAAGGCGACCGATGTCGGACTTGTAGGAACGAATGCATCGATCGTGGAGAGCTTTGGCTACTCCCTTAAGCTTGAGGGGCAGGAGCGCTGTTACAAAAATGTCAGCTACAAGGGTGTTTATTTTGTTGGCTCGAAGGAGCTTGAGGTGGCTTTGCCCAGCACAGAGATCAATGTCATCATGCTGGACAGTGCGATCAGGCTTGGTGCCTTTGGCGGTGTGAATAACAGTAATGACCAGGTTTATCTCGGTATCGGGGCGAACGGTACAGTAGGAGGGAGAGTACAGATCCCGGAGAATATACGTGCCATTGGCGGCCTTGGTGTAGACGTTGCAAACATCAATCTCATCGTGGGCGGTCAGACAACCTTTCCAATCAGGAACGTCAGTGTTGAGGAAGGCATGAAGCAGGCCTTTGAAAATGTCGATGTGTACATCGGTGCGATGGCCTATGTCGGATGCTGGCTCGCCAATGCCAGGGTGTGGGTACTCGTGCCGCAGATTGTAGAAACCGACTTCAGAAAGGGCGGCGGCTGGGATATTGAGGTCAAGGTGTTCGGCTATCTGCCCGAGTGGAACTGGGAGGACAAAGGCGTGACACCGGTCGTACAGGGAATGCTGTTAGAAGACAGCGGAGAGGATGTACTGGAGATATATACTGAAGAAGCCGCGGAGCCATCAGCTGCCGTGCCGGAATCCACAACGGAAGGAAATGGGGAGACTGCCACAGAGACCCCTTCCGGAGCGCCTGTCGAGACCCCTTCCGGAGCACCTGTCGAAACCCCTTCCGGAGTACCTGTCGAGACCCCTTCCGCTACACCTGTCGAGACCCCTTCCGCTGCACCTGTTGAAACACCTTCTGGTACACCTGCCGTGGAAAGCACAGGGCAGGAAGAAGCCATGCAGGAAGCAGCCGCTCAGGAAGCTGTCGCGCAGGAAGCTGTCGTGCAGGAAGCTGTCGCACAGGAAGAAGCCATGCAGGAAGCTGTCGTGCAGGAAGTCATCGGCGGGACAGAGGTGCAGGAAGGAGCCGTGCAGGAAAACACCAGTGAAACAAAGACAGAAGCACAGGAAGAGACGCAGGAGAGCGAGGAAGAAACCACAGTGAGCGGAAATACAGCCGGTACGGAGACAGAGGAAGTACCGGTGTCTGAGGAAGATGTAGAGGATGTAAGCAAGCGTCCTATCAGAAAGGCTCCTGCACCGAGAAATGGTGGTAGAATCCAGGCAGAAATCACGGTGGATGGAGGCGAAGGAAAAACGCCGTATATCCTGCTGGCATTTGACGGTACTGTCACGGAGGAAGAGATCAAGAACAACCTGAAGATGCAGAAGGATGGTAGTGACATCGATATCAACTGGACAGAAGAGGGGAAAGATCCCACCGATCCTGATGCAGAGATCAATGCAACGATCATTGCCAATATGAAGAAATCGGAGGATGATGGCAAGGTATATCATCTGGCTCTTATGAGGCTGAAAAACGGCGGCACTTATTCTGTCCGTGCAGAAAACGGGTTGAGCTTTACGGATGAGAAGGGAATTGCTGTGGAACCATTTGAGGAGCTGAATCTGAATCTGGACAGCAGTAAGAATGAGCTTTCTGGTCAGGTGAAGCATCCAGCAGGAAATACAACCTATGTGCTGCGTACATATTTTGCCAAAACTAAGGGTGGAGCAGATTACCTGATTGACGAACGACAGATTGATGCTCCAGATAAAATTTCAGTCAGTATCCCAACGGATGGTGCACTGGCACCAACGGGCAGCTACTATGTGACGTCCTTCCTGATGATGGAAAAAAAGGCTGATCTTGATGGGGATGGCGTGGATGAAACTGCCCTGGCGGCCATTGCCAATCAGCAGTTTGATGAGCAGATTTCTTATAGAAACAGCAATCAGCCAGGCGAGCCTCAAAATGTGACACTGGAGCTTGCCGGAAACGAGGTTATGAGCGCCGGCTGGGAAGCTGTAACAGGCGCTGATGGTTACGCTGTGCGGATTTATCAGCAGAAGGGAAGCGACTGGGTTGATACCGGATTTGGCTATGACCTTGATAAGGAAACAACCTCCATCAATATGGCGCTGACTGTGGGTGGAGAGGAAACAGGGGAATCCAAAAACCTGTCTGCAAATGAAACATATAAGGTCGGTGTGAGAGCATACAGAACTGTTGAAAAGGGAAAGTATTACAGTGAGGAGACATTTTCTACTGATAAATATCTGCCGGAATATCAGCCGCTTGATTTTACGCTCAAAGTCAATGGAACAGATTGTACACCAGATGAAAACGGTGTGTTCCACGCTTATATTGGTGGTGCTTCAAATACGCTGTCTGTGAGCAGCAATGTGCAGGGCGCAGACTTTAGGGTAATGAGGATGGACACAGGAAACGTGATTACGCCTGATGGGAACGGCCAATATACGATCCCCGGTTTTGAAGGCAGTCTGATGCTCAGGATTGATGGGGTTACCAGGATATTAGGCAGTTCAGCTGAGGATGTGACCAGTAAATTCCTGCTGGTAAGCAGGGATGATACAGCGCCCATGCTTACACTTTCCGATCCGATGTTCTACGCCGACAGGACTACGGGAAAATATCAGATCACAGGAATGGCGGATGCGGGAAGTGAGATCCTTTACGGCAAAGATGGCAGTGAGAGCACCCGTGCCGCAGCCGATGGCAGCTTCACTGTCACCGGTGTACTGTATGACAGTGAAAACAGTGATTCCCTGTATCTGACGGCAAAGGACAGTGCAGGAAATGAATCTGCACCACAGCTTGCACTGATAGCGCGGCAGACGGTAAAGGATACTGCTACTGAGAACGGCAGCCATGATCAAAATCCAGGAGCAGGAAAGCGTTTGGGATCCGATGCTTTCAGAAAGTGGAAGGAAGGTACCGGCGATGCAGAGCAAAGCATTGCCAGAATCTGGCAGGGAGGCTTGAAAGATCAGGCTGTGACAACGGGAAGCTTCCTTGATATCGAAGAGGCAAAGAATGACCGGGATATGACTGACACAGGAAATATTGGCGGGACAGAAACGGTTCCCGGAGCAGACAGTACGGTCAGCACCGGAGAGATGGAGAGTACTCCTGATACCGCCGACACTACGGAAACAGGGAAAACTGCTGACAGCAGTGGTGACCGGATCCGCTGGAGCATCTTACTGACCATCCTTGGCGGTGGAATAGCTGGCGGTGCAGTGATAGTATTTATAGCAAAAAAGAGAAGAAGAGACTGATGGAAATGGAAAAAATACACAATTATTTTCCCCAAAAATAAAAATTTTTGGTTAATCTGTTTTGGATATGCGTGTTATAATACATCTGTAACAAGGAAAAAGAATACTTAACACGAGGAATGCTAAGCAATTCAGATTTTTGGAGGAAAAGACAAATGAATACTTTAAAAGCTGAAAAAAGAAGCATGGAGATCAAAGCAAAGAGACTGAGAAGAGAAGGCTATGTAACAGGCAACGTTTTCGGACGTGAGATCGAAGGATCTATTCCCGTTAAGATGAACGCGCAGGAAGTAAACCGTATTCTTACTACAGATCATAAGGGCAGCCAGATTATGCTGGAGGTAGATGGCAAGGCATATGATGTACTGATCAAGGAGATCGATTACAATGCACTGGCGAGAAGAGTAGATGAGATCGACTTTCAGGCACTGGTACAGGGCGAGAAGGTACATTCTGTTGCAGAGGTTATTCTGGTGAACCATGATAAGCTGGCAGCTGGTGTTGCACAGGAGCTTCTGAAGGAGGTTTCCTACAAGGCACTGCCTTCTGCACTGGTAGACAGCGTTAAGGTTGACTTAAGCACCCTGAAGATCGGTGATACCGTTAAGGTAAGAGATCTGGATATTGCCAAAGATAAAGATATCGTTCTGATGACAGATCCAGACACACCAGTTGTTACTGTAACAGCAGTACACAATGTAGTACCTGAGACAGAAGCTGAGGAAGCAGCAGAGGATGACAAGGCTGCCAAATAGATTTCCGGGAGTGCCGGAAACGGAATTTTATAAAGAACAGAGAGAAGACCTGATGGTGAAAGCTGTCAGGTCTTTTTGCGTCACAGCAGGCAATCTGGCAGTTTCAGATACAATCTGGCATTTTTTCTTGTATCATGCAGCGTATGTCATGTATAGTCTGTAATATGGAGTTATACTGAACTTTGCAGAATGACAGGAAAAGAAGGGGATTACAGAAAAGGGATGAAGGTAAACAAAGGAGCTTGGAAAAGAAGAATAAGTATTCCGGGGCTTTTGGCATTGCTGTGCCTTTTGACAGGAATGCTCAGTGGCTGTGGTTTTATTGAGTGGCTTCTGGAGGATGAGGAAGACTTCTATGAAGGAGAACAGGAAACAGAAGGAGCAGATGGAACAGAAGACAGCGGAAGCATTGTCAGTCTGTCAGAGAGGGGAACTGTCATATCCCAGGAAAACGGGAAGCTTGTGATCGATAGAAGATCAAGAGATCAGGAAATTCCCATGGGAGAGGATGGCTGGACGATCTTTGTGTATCTTTGCGGAAGTGATCTTGAGTCTGACGGAGGAGCAGCCAGTGATGATATTGAGGAAGCACTGGCTGCATATCCGTCACAGCAGATCCGGGTAGTTTATCAGACGGGAGGCTCCAGTTACTGGTATCAGGATATTTCGGATGATAGGCTGGAACGGTTTGTGTTGGAAAACGGAGAGCTGCAAAAGGTAGATGAAAGACCGAATGCCAATATGGGAGATGCAGGGACACTGTCAGAGTTTCTGATATGGGGTGTGCAGCATTACCCGGCTGAAAGGATGGGAGTGATCCTGTGGGATCATGGAAGCGGCAGCATTAATGGTGTGTGCTTTGATGAACAGTATGAATATGACAGTCTGGGCGTTACTGAAATGGCGGCTGCCTTTGACCGGGTCTATGACAGTATGACAGACCGGTTTGAATTTATCGGCTTTGATGCCTGCCTGATGAGTACATTAGAAGTGGCTAATCAGATGGTGCCATATGCACGTTATCTCTATGCGTCTGAAGAGTATGAGCCGGGAACGGGATGGGACTATACAGGAATGCTGGATTATCTGGCTGAAAACCCGGCTGCGGACGGAAAGGCACTGGGAAAGCAGATCTGTGAGGATTATTATGACCACTGCCGGGAGGCAGATGCACAGCAAATGGCCACCTTTTCTGTAACGGAGCTGTCCGGGATCGATGAGCTGGTGCAGGCATGTAATCAGGCATTTCAGGTGATATATGAACAGGATGACCTGGGAGATGCGGCAAGAAAGATCCTTGGGGCAGATAATTTTGGAGGAAATACGAGGGCAGAGGGTTATACCAATATGGTTGATCTTGGGATGATGCTGGATAATCTGTCTGATTATGGAGAGGAAATAGAAAGAGCAAGGGAAAAGCTGGAAGAGTGCGTGCTCTATAATGTGAACGGGCGGCTGCATAAGCAGGCCGGAGGACTTTCGGTTTATTATCCGATCTCTGTCCAGGGATCGGAAGAGCTGCAGACATTTGCACAGCTGTGTCCGTGCAATTATTATTATGCACTGGTGGATAAGGTAGCTTACGGTGCCGGAACGGGAAGTGCACAGGATTATGACAACAGCTCCCTTTTACAGGATATTGCAGATCTGGCAGAGCTGTTTGGAATTTCGGCAGCTGGTATTTCCAATCCTACGACAAATATAGGGGAATTTGCTTCTGTGGACGAAAGTGAACTGGGGATCGCAGATATCTATTTTGACTGTAATGGAAATTATGTTGTGGAATTTGAGGATATGGATGAGCTGGCCTATGCCTGCTGCAGTGTTTTTGTGAATGATGGAGAGGATGGGATCTTTTATGTGGGATCTACAGAGGAGATTTATTATGATTACGAAAACAATCTGATCAGGGATGATTTCGATGGACTCTGGCTGACGGCGGATGGAGTTATGCTGCCGCTTGAGCTGGCAGAGAGTACGGATACCTGCAGTATTTATGCCTGTGAGATCATGCTGAATGGGGAATACGACACAGCACTCAGGATAGAATATGACTGGGAGTATGGAGAGTGGTCGGTGATCGGGATATGGGACGGTATCGATCCGGAAACCGGGGCAGCCTCACGTGAGGTTTATGAACTGGAGGATGGCGACGTGTTTGAGCCGGTTTATTATTGGACATCTCTGGATGATGATACAGAAGAGTGGTATCTGGGAGATGCCTGTACAGTAGACGGGGAGGTAAAGCTGACGTATGATTATCTGCCGGCAGGATATTATTTTTATAGCTTTGAGCTTCATGATATTTATGGAAATGTGTACTATACACCTTATATCACGCAGGAAATAGATGAGGAAGGGAATATATGGTTCTATCCGGATGATATGGAAGATATGTGATCACAGTATATAAAACGAATTTTCACAAAAATAAAACCGATTATTTACAATTTGGCAGTTTGCGCTACAAATTGGCAGTCAGGGGTTGTAAAATCGCCTGGAATTTCATATAATCTCATCTGTGTGAAAGATAAACATATGTAAAGGAGAAAAAAATGAAAAAGAAAATTTTAGCAGTAGTATTAGCAGGTGTAATGGCAATGTCCATGCTTACAGCATGTGGAGGCTCTGCAGAAACCGCAGAAACCACAGAAACCGCAGACGTAGAAACAACAGAGGACGCAGCATCCGATGAGGCATGCTCTGATGAAACCTTTGCAACACTTCAGGATAATTATGCTGTCATGGTTGATGCTTACAATCAGGTGAAGGATCTGTATGAAAGCGATGAGATCGCTGGTGATGCTGAGATCGAAGATCTGATGAACCAGGCTGCAGATGTGATCAATGAAATGGGAGAGATTTCCCAGGATACTATTACAGAGGCAGATGCTGAAACCTTAAATGGTGCAATGATGGACATCCTTGATGGACTTTCAGGTATCGTTGATGCCATGGAAGTAAACGGAGATGGAGAGAGCACAGCTGATGAGGCATGCTCTGATGAAACCTTTGCAGCACTTCAGGACAACTACGCAACACTGACCGATGTTTACAATACGGTTTATGATGCTTATATGTCCGATGAGATCGAGCAGAATGACGAGATCGAGAATGCACTTGCTCAGACTGCAGACATAATGAATGAGATGGGAGAGATTTCCCAGGATGCGATTACAGAGCTGGATGCTGAGACATTAAACGACACCATGCTTACATTACTTGATGTACTGGATGCCGTTGTAGATGCTATGTAAAAATCAGGAAGCTGTCTGCTTTCGGTGAAAGCAAAGTGATCTATATCAGAATGATCTATATCAGAAAAGGAGAGAACTGCCCGTGAGGTGGCTCTCTCCTTTTTTGAAAAAATATAAGCAATCCGCAGGTCAGCCCAGGGGCTCCCGGAGATTTTGGCAGATTGCCTTGCGCAGCCTTGACGGGATCAGGATCACCGTGGAATCGGTCATGGTGATCTCAGATTCTGTAAAGGATGAAATATAAAGCCGGTTGACCAGATAGCTGTGACCGACTCTGATAAAGTCAGGATTATCTGCAAAATCCGTACAGACCTCCGAAAGTACTCTGGTGAACGAAAGCACCTCGGAGGGAGTATGCAGAAGGGTCACATGTCTGCCTGTTTCAAAAAAAAGAATATCCTTCAGGGGAATCTGCACTTTACTGCCCTTGGACAGGAAGGTATAGGTTTTGGAAGCATCCTTCAGAATACTGGAGCAGCGCTTTATGGCATTCAGAAAGTCTGTGCTGTCATAGGGCTTTTGCAGATAATACAGGGCGTCTACGTTATAGCTGTCCATGGCGTGGCTGGTGGAGCTGGTGGTAAAAATAATGCCGCCGGTAAAACCATTTTCACGGAGCGTGACGGCAGTCTGCATGCCATCACTGTCTGGCATATAAATATCCAGAAAGAGCAGGACAGGCTTTTCTACGGCAGCTGCAAAGGCTGTAAGAAGATCCCTGCCGGAAGTAAAAGACTGGATGGTTACTTCTGTGCTGAGGTGGGAGATTGCCCTGGACAGATAATGGGAAAGCCGCATCAGATCAGCCTGGGAATCATCGCAAAGGTAAATAATCATATAGTTATCCTTGTAAGTAATTAATAAGATAATAACAGGGTGACTTAAAT